>VFQT010003979.1_pt1 | contig 12850 bp, 13 predicted proteins | sample 3512381 | NCBI WGS metagenome assembly VFQT01 (sample SAMN10412376, study PRJNA504923) | tailings metagenome | isolation source: Relicate 2 Philex TSF3 active mining site | place: Philippines: Tuba, Benguet | collected 2017-08-29 | reverse complement strand
AGTGTTGAAGACCTTCCCGAAGATCGAAGACATGTTGAACTTCGTCTACACCGGAAGCCAGGCATTCGTTGCTGCAGAAATTCCCGTGTATGGCGATCCCAACCGTGAGGGCGGTGCGCACGCGCCGCTGTCGTACAACGGCAACCCGATGCCGCAGCAGGGACAAACTGCTGGTGGCGCATTGACTGACTACGAAATTCTCGGCGTGGTGTGCCACGTGCGCTACGAGATCGCAGGCACCGATCCTGCCGACGAAGCATGGGCGACGGAATACGAGAACTGGTGTTCCCCCGAATCGCCGATCTTCCTCGCTCTCGAGGCAGGAACGAGCAACTTTGACACCATCGCAGAGGATTTCGCCTCTCTGATGCCCGCACCCGTGCAGGTCGGCACCAAGCCACGCGCTTCATCCGGCGAGTAATTGTCGTCTCCGTCGCGCGTTGATCGCGACGTATCCATACGCTGAACTTGATGTCTGAGCGCTCGATCGACACCGATGTTCTCGTAATCGGAGGAGGCCCTGCGGGGTCTTCCGCCGGTTACTGGTTGGCGAAACACGGCTGCTCGGTGACGATCGTGGAGAAAAAGCACTTTCCCCGCGAAAAGACCTGCGGTGACGGACTCACTCCCCGCGCAGTGAAGCAAATCGAGGACATGGGTCTCGGCGAACGACTCTCCACGTTCCATCGCTACGAGGGCCTGCGCGCCACCGCGCACGGCAAAGAACTCGAGCTGCAATGGCCAACTCACCCCGTGTACCCGCGTCACGGTTATGTCGTTCGTCGACGAGAACTCGACGAGATGGTCGCGCGCAACGCCCAAGCAGCGGGAGCAACCCTGCTCGAGGGGCATGAAGCATCGGCTCCGATTCATGAAGACGGCCGACTCGTGGGTGCCACGGTGCTCGACAAAGACGCCAACGAATCAACCACCATTCGCGCCAAGCACGTGGTCGTTGCCGATGGCGCAAACAGTCGATTCGGTCGTTCTCTTGGTACCGCGCGGCGCAAGGAATGGCCGTATGGCACCGCCATCCGCACGTATTGGCAGAGCCCTCGTCACGCAGAACCATGGATCGAATCGGCGCTCGACGTGAAAGATCGTGAAGGCAATTCGATGCCTGGATACGGCTGGATCTTTCCCGTCGGCGACGGCACGATCAACGTCGGTGTTGGTCTTCTCTCCACGTTCAAGAAGTTCAAGGACGTCAACACCACCGTCCTGCTCGACAGTTACGCGCACATGATCGCCGACAGTTGGGGCATCGATCCCGGCTCTCCCGAATGCAAGGCGACGGCAGGAAAGATCCCCATGGGTGGGTCGGTGGGGCCAAAGATCGGTAACGGGTTCGTCGTCGTCGGTGATGCCGCAGGCAGTGTCAATCCCTTCAACGGCGAGGGAATCGACTACGCCTACGAAACATCCCGCATCGCAGCAGGACTGATCGCTGAAGCAGTAGCCACGGGTGATGCGCGTGTGCTCGATCGCTACCCCGCCATGCTCGATGCCGAGTACGGCCAGTACTTCAAGGTGGCACGGTTGTTCGCCAAAGTGATCGGGCGTCCTGCGTTGATGCGTGAGCTCTCGCGAGTGGGCATTCACTCACGAACCTTGATGGAGTGGGTGTTGCGAATCATGGCCAATCTCTTGCGACCTGACGAGATTGGTCCTGCAGAGGCGGCCTACAAAGCTGCCGCCGCAATCGTCCGGCTCGCACCGAACGCCTGACGTTCTACGAACAGATCACCTCGGTCACTTCGTCAGTGATCAGATCGAGGATCGTCGTACTGCGATCCGGCGAAAACTTGTTGATGAAATCTCGAAGCGACGTCGTCTCGGTTTCACATGTTCGCTCTACTCCCACGGTGAGTCGTACCACCCATCCGTTTTGCAGCACTCCCAAGTCACCGCCATCCCGCATGTCGACGAGAGCGGGCAGCGTGAGCACAACGTCACCCTCCTCCAGACCCTTCGGCACGAGAGCAAACCACACGATCGCTTCTCCAAGAGTGTCCGCCAACATCACGCATCCGCTCGAGTAATCCGTGCAGCTGATCTCTCCGCGAGTCTGGTCGAAGATGGTCACGATTCGCCCGTCATCGAGCGTGATGGTGGCCTCACCCGTCGACTTACCGTCGACGATTGCCCAGTTGTCCGACGCAGCGATCGACTCGGTGACTGCCACCAATTCGACATTCATCGGGGCCGGATCGGCACTGTTCGAGCCTCCACGCAACAAGACGAACGCGCCGAACAACACGATGAACACTGCTGCCAACGATCCGAGCGCCGCCCACGAGCGCAGCGAGAGGAAAGACTTCACCGCTCGTCGAGTCAGCCGCGACGTCCGACAGGAGCCATCCCCGCCTCGACTGCCTCGCGCGACAACTGTTCGTAGTAGCCGAGGATCTGCAGCTCGACACCAAGGTCGACGCTGCGCACCGACGTTTCATCGGGAACGTTCAAGACCACCGAGGCGAAGTTGAGAATGGATCGGACTCCGGCAGCAACGAGGGCATCGGCGGCAATCTGTGCTGCATCGGGCGGCGTGGCGATCACACCGATACTTGCCCCATGGTCCTTGACGATTTGCGGCAACGCTTCCAAATGCTGAACCGCCACACCAGCGATCTTGCGGCCAACCTTGGATGCGTCCGTGTCGACGATTCCCACGACGGGGAATCCACGCGAGGAGAAACCGTTGTAGTTGGCGAGCGCATTACCGAGGTTTCCGGCACCGACCACCACCACCTTCCATTCGTGGAGCAATCCGAGCTCACGCTTGATTTGGTAGATCAGATACGTGACGTCGTATCCGACGCCTCGCGTTCCGTAGCTCCCGAGATATGAGAGGTCTTTGCGTACTTTTGCCGCGTTCACTCCGGCCAGTGCGGCGAGCTGATCACTCGACAATTGCTCCACCGATTCCGCCTTCAGACCATTCAAGATCTGCAGGTAAACCGGCAATCGGGCCACGGCCGCGCCGGGGATCTTGCGCCGAGAATCCAGCGTCCTGACGGGGGTTGGCTCTGTCACGCGCTCTAGGGTAGGCGCTCGTGCAGGATTTCACGATGTCTGGCGACGAGGTTTCGTGACCGAATCGGACCCCCTCACCGCCGTTCTCACTGCGGCCGCTGCACTCATCGCACTCGCCTTCGCGTTGATGTGCCTCGATCGTTTTCTCAATCGACGACAGCCACAAGAGTTGGTTTGGTCGGTGGCGATGGCGCTGTTTTCCGTCGGTTCACTCGCCATGTGGTTCGGTGAATCGGTGGGCTGGAACGCATTTGCCTTTCGCTTGTTCTTCCTCGCAGGCGCAGTCCTCAACGTCGCCTGGCTCGCACTCGGCACCGTGTATCTGCTCGCCGGTCGACGCATTGGCGATGTCATTCGTTCTTGGTTGATCGCCGCATCGTGCTTTGCCTCGGGCGTGGTGTTGTTTGCTCCTCTCAAGAAGAGCGTTGGCGGTCACGAACTTCCCACCGGTCGTGAGGTGTTCGGCCCCTTCTCGCGAGCGTTGGCCGCAATCGGTTCGGGAGTTCCCGCGCTCGTCATCATTGGCGGTGCGTTGTGGTCTGCTTGGCGAATCGTGCGGGGCAATTCGCCGGCTGTCACGCCATCAGTACGCCGTCACGTCGAATCCCCACGACGACTCGTCGTCGGCAACTCTCTGATCGCCATGGGCACGCTCATTCTTTCGGGGAGCGGTTCGCTGGCCGGCAGATTCGGAAAAGACGAGGCGTTTGCGATCACCTTGCTCACGGGGGTCACGGTTCTCTTCGTGGGCTTTCTCATGGCCTCGAACTCACTTGCCCGCACGCGGCGAACGACTGCACTTGCCTTGATCGGCGACTAGCGCAACACCAACTGCACGATTGCCGCGCCGAGAATGGCGGCGACCAACAAAGCGACGGTGAGCGTGGTGGCGGGGCGCATGCGATCAGGTTACGAGTTGGATCCCTGACTGGTCTTGTTGGTGAGACGCACCGATGTGGACACACCCCCGCCAGAGGATGCCGACAGCACGACTCCCATCCCCACGGCCGCATCCAACTCGGCGGCGGCGGACGCCCTGTCCATACATATGGCCAACATTCCGTATGAATCGACGACGAGTCCGAGTCCCCCGCCGATTTCTCCGAATGCCGTGACCACGGGTGCCGAGCGCACGATCGACTGGGTGGCGTCACTACCAACGATCTTCACCTGCACCGGCGAGCCGAACTGTTCGACATCCTGTGGACCGACGTTGAGTTGACAATTTCCGTAGCGATCGATCCAGGTCACCTCGCAATGCACCTGATCACCTTCGATGCGATGAAGCGGAACGAGTCCGGGCATCAGCGATGAAGGGTCGATCTCGGTGCCGAGCGAAGCTAGAGCAACGCCGTTACACAGGTGTGCAGCAGCTGGAGCGAAGATGTCGCGACCGGCAAACGTCGCACCCGGAGCGGCAAGTTGATAGTCGGGATTGTTCAACTCGAAAGCACGTAGGGCCCCACCCGCAAGTGCCACGCCCGAGGCCAGCAAACCGTTGTCTGGGCCAATGAACACACCGCCCGGTACCTCGATGGCAACGCCTTTGCGACTGGTGCCGACACCCGGATCGACCACTGCCAACACCACACCCGAGGGTAGGTACGGCACCGATCGAGCGATGGCGAGTGAGCCGGCCCGCACATCGAATGCAGGAATCTCGTGCGTGATGTCGACGACCCGAACGTGTGTCGCAATGTCGGCGATCACGCCCTTCACTACACCGACGAACTCGTCGCGTGTTCCGTAGTCGGAGAAGAAGGAAACGGTGTCGATCGTCATGCTGTTGAACGTGTGCGAGAAAAACGAATGGGCCGGTGCCAACCCCCCGACGGCACCGGCCCAAACGGCGCACTCTTGCGAGCGCGGCTCCCGGAGGGGGTGAAACCCCTTCCGGAGTACGTGAATTGTGGCATACCCTAGCGACCTACTGGCCCATCTCCCGACTGCGTTTCACCGCAGATCGGACGGTTTCTTCGAGTGTCGAGCGCAACCCCGCCGACTCGAGCGTGGCGATGGCGGCGGCCGTCACCCCGTTCGGTGAAGTCACCTTGCGGCGGAGTTCGGCGGGGTCTTCACCTGTCTGCTGCAACAGTCGACCACTACCCACGAGTAACTGACGGACCAGCGCATCGGCGACGTCGCGCGACAACCCCTCTTTCACCCCCGCATCGATCAAGGCCTCCGCGACGAGAAACAGGTACGCCGGGCCGGACCCCGACACGGCGGTAACCGCATCCATCAGGCGCTCCTCCACCCGAACCACGGTGCCGACGGCGCCAAGGATTGCCTCAGCCCACTGCACGTCGGCGTCACTGCATCGTGCCGATCCGCACACGGCAGATACTCCTTCACCAACGAGAGCGGGAGTGTTCGGCATGCTGCGCACCACCGCACAACTGTCACCGGCACGAGCTTGCAGCGTCTCCACCGAGACACCAGCTGCAATCGAGAGCACGCGCCGCGCACCTGCGGCGGCCAGTTGCGCGCACACCTCGGCAGCGGCACCGGGCTTCACGGCGATCACCGCATTCTCGACGTCACCTATCTCGGAAACGATCTGCGTTCCGGGGAACATCTCCGCGAGGACCGCTCGCCGGTCGGTCGAATGTTCGACGATGGTGACGTCTGCCGGTTGCCATCCTGCTTTGAGCAAACCAGCCACGATCGCCGAACCCATGTTGCCGCCACCGACGAAGGTGATCATTCGATGTTCACTGGTGGTCACGTCGTCAGGCTACCGACGGACCTCAGTCGACAAATCTGCTGGCGAACCCGATGCGAACGAGGGAAGGAAAGAATCGCTCGACGGTCGAAAACATCGTGCCAACGATGCGATCCAGTTCACCCTCGTTCAATGCATGGTTCGGCATTTCTCCCCGAAGAAAGACCGCATCCTCCGCGCCGATCGAGAAGTGCACCCCCACGAGTTGATCGTTGCGCCGCAGCAAGATGTCGAACAACCGCTCAGCGTTCTCTTCTGGTGCTGGCATCACGTAGGTCTCGTAGCGCAACGTTCGTTGACCGAGCGTGAACCACAGGGTCGTGAACTCCTTTTCTTCGCCGCGCATCCGCACGTACCAGCGAATGTCGTCGCCCTCCCCGTGATCGATTGCCACGATCGCAGAGTTGCTCGCCAGTTGGTGTTCGAACCAGTCATCGATCGACTGGCGTAACTGCTCCAGTTCAGAGGAGTCGAAGATCTCGCTCATCCGGACCTTCGATCAAGCGCAGGCGACGAGATCTCGTGCCTGCAATGCGCCGTACGCCGCACTCGCCTTGCGTGCCGCTGCGGCCCATGAGTACGACTTCGCGCGTTCTGCCGCCGCCGTGCCCATCTGGATCGCCAGCAGGTGATCGTCCAACAGCAACCTCACATGACGGGCAAAATCCGTGACATCGCGGTTGGGAATGAGGAACCCGGTGCGCGCATGCTCGACGAGATTGAGCAACCCCCCGACTGCGTTGGCGACGACTGGGGTTCCACATGCGGCCGCTTCGAGAGCTACGAGTCCGAAGCTCTCGCTGCGCGATGGCACCACCACCACATCGGCGGCACGGTAGTAAGTGGACAGGATGTGGTGCGGTTGCGGTGGATGGAACTCCACGCGGTCAGCGAGCCCGAGTGACTCGATCAGTTCATGCACTCTCGCCAACTCCGACGAGCCCTCCATGCCGCTCGCCCCACCGACCACCACCAGTCGAGCATCGCTGCGTCCGAGCTCAGCAAGCGTGCGGACGGCCACGTCCAAACCCTTCAACGGTTGAATCCGCCCGACGAACAACAAGATCGGCTGATTGCCAAACCCGAGGGCCTTGCGAGCGCCGCGCTGGTCACCTGGTGAAAAGAAAGCGCGCTCGACACCCGGAGCCACTACGTCAATTGCGCCGGGCGCCCTTCCATACAACGACTGAAACTGCTGCTGTTCCTGTTCGCAACTGACGAAGATCGAATCGGCACAGCCGATCACTTCGAGTTCGGCGGCCTCGCGCTCCACCGATTCGTGGTCACCGCCAGCGCTCTTCACTCTGGCGAATGTGTGGAAGGTAGTGACGAGAGGAAGATTCAGTTCGTGCTTCAGGCGATGGCCCGCAAGCCCAGAGAGCCAGTAGTTGGCGTGCACGACATCGGTACCACCCGTCTTAGTGATGTGCCGCGCCACGTTGTCGGTGAATTCGTCCACCACCCCGATGAGCCCCTCTTTCGGCAAATCCAGTGGGCCAGCAGGCACGTGAACCACGCGGTGGTTCGGTTCGATCTGCACTTCACGCGGTAGGTCGTCTCGCCATCTACGCGTATACGTGGTGCACTCCACGCCGAGGTTGGCCAGTGAGGACACCAACTCGCGCACGTACACGTTCATGCCGCCACCGTCACCGACACCGGCCTGAGCCAACGGGGAGGTGTGCATCGACAGCACGGCTACGCGTTGCATCACCATTGCAACCTATCTACGGCTCGTGTTATTCCGAACCGCTACCAGCAAAGGTTCAACGGGGGTGAGGGCGTGCGGTGGTTACTCGCCCAAAAGTGCGTCGACGCTTGCTCCACCCGACTTGTAGCGATCCACCAACTCTTTGGTGAGTGCATCGATTTGGTCGAACAGCGACCGCCGTTCGTTCGAGCATGTCCGCTCAAACTCGGCGAGCCGATCGATCGCTGCGTCCAACGAATCCACGTCAAGTGTGGCGAATGCGCCAAAGCCGACCTCATCGCACAATGCATCGAGTTCCTTGACCAAAGGATGGTCGAGTGGCACTGCCGTGTCTCGCGGTGGCCGAGAAGATCCGCCTCCATGCTCCTGGCCAAACAATGCGGCCAAGTCAGTCGTCACGTCCACCGACGGCCTGTTCTCATTGCGCCTGGTTCGCTCGTCGCGCGCCAGATCGAGCCGGCCTTGGGCCACTCGTCGAACGAACGACACCGCGTCCTCCAGCGCCTGGAGCCGCGTTCGCTCCGCGCGTAACTGCTCGACGGTGAGTTCGCTGGGCTGGGTCATCGATCTCCTCCAGAGACGGGGGGCAGAACTGCCACTTCATCATCGTCACCGATTCGCACGCTCATATCGGCCGCCTCGCCATTCACCCACACCTTGCACGACGGCAACACTGCTTCGAAGTTGGCGCCGAACCTGTGCTTGGCAACTTCCAACAATTCGCCCACCGTCGCTCCTGGAAGGGTCTCCTGTGATGTGCCGGCAGCTTCACGCGCCGATGCAAACAGGCGAAGTCGAGCCACGAATCCATCGTACATTTGGCACTACCCTGCGTTGCCGTGAATGACAGCAAGATCATGAGTTCGTTGTTGGTCTTGCGACACGGACAATCCTTGTGGAACGTCGAGGAACGCTGGCAAGGACGGGCCGACATTCCACTCAGCGATGAAGGAGTTCGTCAGGCAGCATTGGCCGCCAACGTGCTGGGTTCGTTCGAACTCATTGCCTCGAGTCATCTCGAGCGAGCTCGTCACACGGCATCGATCATTGCCGAACACCTCGGCGTCGGTCCGGTGGAAGTCGATGAGCGTCTGCAGGAGACTCATGTCGGCCCGTGGGAGGGACTTACCCGCACCGAGATCGAAGAGCGCTGGCCCGGCTACCTGCAGGAGCGCCGCAAACCCGAAGGTTTCGAAAGCGACGAAGACATCCTTGAACGAATGTCTGGCGCGTTTCTCGACATCGGCCAGCGCTGTCAGAACGGCACGGCACTCATCGTCAGCCACTCCGGTGTGATTCGTACGTTGCGCCACCTGTTGAACGTCGACAATCCACGCCTACCGAACCTCGGTGGATCGTGGTTCCACGTCCTCACGGACGGCACGATCGAGGCAGGTGAGGTCGTCTCCATGCTCGAACACACCACTACTCCGGAATCGCTCTAATCGTCATGGTCATCGGTCGAATTCTGGACGACTCGTTCGTCGGCGAAATCAAACGCAACATCACCGTCGTCACGCTCGCGCGATTGGTCGCCAACGCCTGTTATCGCTTTGCACCGCCATTTCTCGCGATCATCGTCACGGATCTCGACGTCACACTTTCCCAAGCCGGATTCGCCATCTTCTTGTCGGAACTCACCGGGTTGCTTTCACCGATGGTCGGCCGTTTCACGGAGCGCGTGTCGCATCGCGCGAGCATGGTCATCGGTCTCGTCGGTACGGGCGTTGGGTGTTCGATCGCCGCAGTTGCGCCATCACTGACCTGGTTCGCAGTTGGTATCACCGTTCTCGTCTTCACCAAGCAAGCGTTCGACATCGGGCTCGGAGCATGGATCGCCGATCACGTTCCGTATGCGCAGCGCGGCCGCATCACCGGCCTGACCGAGATGTCATGGGCACTCGGGCTGTTGGTCGGCGTCTCGGTACTCGGCATCGTCACGGCAATCGCCGGTTGGCGAGCTGCCTATCTCGTAGCCGTTGGGATGGTGGTGTTGCTCACGATTGCGATCGCCCGTCGTGTGACGAACGAGCCGAGGATACGAGTGCAACATGAACGATCGGGTGCCGCCATTCGTGGGCGCGGTTGGCTCGTCGTGCTCACGATGTTCTGCATCATGTCGGCCGCCCAGAATCTCTTCGTCACCTTCGGATCGTGGTTGAGCGACGACTTCGGCTTCGACGCAGCAGGACTGACGATCGTCGGGTTCTCACTTGGAGCGGTCGAACTGCTGTCGTCTTTTGGTAGCGCGTCTCGCACCGATCGCTGGGGCAAGGAACGCAGCATCGCGCTTGGCGCATTCCTCATCGTTCCCGGAGGGATCTTGCTCGCCATGGGGGCCGACATCCTCGTAGTTGGTCTCGTGGGAATCGCGATCTACCTCTTGGGCTTCGAGTTTTCCGTCGTCAGCCTGCTTCCTGTCGCATCCGCGATTGTGCCGAACAACCCGGCGGTCGGATTCGGTTGGGTGCTCGGTGCTGGCGCACTTGGTCGTGCTGCGATGTCACTCGTTTCGACTCGCGTGTACGAGGACCATGGCATCAGAATCTCTGCGCTCCTTTTGCCGGTCCTCGCCTTGATCGCCATTGCACTGATCCTTCAACACGGCCGACTCGCCGCTCGCGAGGCGTCAGCCGCGAAATAGGTTCGTGATCGGCATTCGTCGATCCTTGCCGAACGCCTTCGTCGATACTCGTACGCCGGGAGGCGCCTGTCGGCGCTTGTATTCGCTTGCGTCAACCAGTCGAGCAATGCGACGCACCAGTTGTTCCTCATGTCCCTTGGCGATGATCTCGTGAATCGTCAGATCTTCGTCTACGTACATCGTCAGAATCGGATCGAGCACTTCATATGGCGGTAGCGACTGATCGTCTCGTTGATCGGGTCGCAACTCTGCCGACGGCGGTTTGGCGATCGTCGAGGCGGGGATCAATTCGCGCCCGGCACGTTCGTTGATTCGCTCACAGAGTCGGTACACGGTCGTCTTGAACACGTCCTTGATCACCGCATAAGCGCCGACCGAATCGCCGTACAGCGTGAAGTATCCGACTGCGATCTCGCTCTTGTTCCCCGTGGTCAGCACCATCCAGCCGAACTTGTTCGACAACGCCATCAGCGTCGTGCCCCGCACCCTGCTCTGCAAGTTCTCTTCGGTCAGATCCTGTGCACGATCTCCAAAGATCGGCTTGGTCATCTTCAAGTACGCATCGAAGGCCGGCTCGATCTCGATCGTGTCGAGCGCGATTCCGAGGTTGCGGGCCAGTTCGGCTGCATCATCACGCGAACCTTGGCTCGAGTAACGCGAAGGCATCGACACTCCGTGCACGTGATCTGCACCGAGCGCCTCGACGGCAATCGCGGCCACGAGCGCCGAGTCGATTCCACCGGAGATACCGATCACTACGTCGGTGAACCCGTTCTTACGCGCGTAATCGCGTGTACCGAGCACCAGCGCCCGAAGAATCTCATCCAGTTCGTCGAGTGCAGGCTCCACCCGCGGCGCATCGATACTGGGGCGTTCGCTTACCGACTCGGACACGCTCACCACGTCATGGGTGATCGCCTTGTCGCGAGCATCGATGTCGACGACGAGAAAGTCTTCCTCGAATTGGCGGAGCCTGGCGAGCAGCGAGCCGTCGCTGGCTACGACCATGCTCGCTCCATCGAAGACAAGTTCGTCCTGACCACACACCTGGTTCACGTACACCACTGCACAGTCGTTGTCGCGGGCACGTGTGACGACCAGTTGTTCCCGCTCACCCATGCGGCCACGATGGAACGGTGAGCCGTTGATGTTGAGCATCACCGAGGCACCAGCTTTTGCTTGGGTGTTCACCGGACCGTCGGCGAACCAGATGTCTTCACAAATCGTCAGTCCGCAGGTGACTCCACCAATGCGGAAGAGCGAGAACGACTCGCCCGGCTCGAAGTAGCGCTCCTCATCGAACACCCGATAGTTCGGCAACAGGTGCTTGCGATAGGTGCCCATCACTCTGCCGTTGGCACAGACGGCGGCCGCGTTGTACAGGTGATCCTTCTCACGATCGACGAATCCGACGACCGCCGCGCACGAACCTGTCGTGCCGGCGAATTGCTCGAGCATCTGCAGGTTCTCCGTCACGAAACCCGCCTTCAGCACGAGATCCTCGGGCGGATAGCCGGTGATCGACAACTCTCCGAAGACGACGACATCACAGTGCCCGCTCGAAGCCCGCTCATAAGCCTCGGTCATCGCCTGCACGTTGCCCGCCAAGTCACCCACCGAGGGGTTCAGCTGAGCGAGGGCGACTCGCAGCGTCGTCACGCGTTTCAGGCTACGGCTCGGCACTCGGGAGAAACTTCACACGCCGTTTACAAACGGGCAACGGCCGAGAAACTGCGCGATGCAAGACTTTGCACTTCGAAACGACGGACCCGCTCGGGTCCACTGCTCACGAGAGGACCACCATGCCGTATCAGGCCGAATACATCTGGATCGATGGACATCAACCCACCCCCATGCTGCGCTCCAAGACCAAGATCTTGAAGGACAGTGTGAAAACCCCGCCGATCTGGGGATTCGATGGCTCCTCCACCGAGCAGGCCACGGGCGATAAATCCGACTGCGTGCTGAAGCCGGTGTTCACCTGCAAGGACCCGATCCGTGGCGGCAAGAACATTCTCGTGTTGTGCGAAGTGATGCTCGCTCAGACGGGTGCCCCGCACCCCACCAACACACGCGCGGCATTGATCGAGACGGCAAAGAAGTTCGCCGCCCACGAAATGATCTTCGGCATCGAACAGGAGTACACGTTCATGCGCTTGAACGGGCGTCCGTTGGGCTTCCCCGAAGAGAGCGGCGAACCAGCGCCGCAGGGTCCGTACTACTGCGGAGTCGGTGCAGGTCGCGTGATGGGTCGCGAGATCATCGAGGAGCACACGTGGGCGTGCATCGAGGCAGGTCTCATGATCGAAGGCACGAACGCAGAAGTGATGCCAGGTCAGTGGGAATATCAGATCGGCGCAGCTGATGCGCTGACGGTGAGTGACCATTTGATGGTCGCGCGCTGGTTGATCGAGCGCATCGCCGAGGACCACGATGTCGTCATCTCACTTGCCGCCAAGCCGCAAAAGGGTGACTGGAACGGAGCCGGTGCGCACACCAACTTCTCGACCAAGGCCATGCGCTCGAGCTACGAAGCCATCGAGGCCGCGTGCACCGCGCTCGGCAAGCGGGTCGACCAGCACGTGAACAACTACGGCCACGACATCGAGAGTCGACTGACCGGCAAGCATGAGACCGCCCCGTACAACAAGTTCAGTTACGGCGTGTCGAACCGTGGCGCTTCGGTGCGCATTCCGTGGCAGGTCGCCCGCGACCGCAAGGGTTATGCCGAGGA
>VFQT010003978.1_pt1 | contig 12861 bp, 10 predicted proteins | sample 3512381 | NCBI WGS metagenome assembly VFQT01 (sample SAMN10412376, study PRJNA504923) | tailings metagenome | isolation source: Relicate 2 Philex TSF3 active mining site | place: Philippines: Tuba, Benguet | collected 2017-08-29 | reverse complement strand
GAGCCTGGGAATTCCAGGCTCTTTTATTTTGTTTCTAAAACTGCATATTGTTCATTTTGGTAAACAACTCGATAGTCCCTTTTGTCAAACGATGAAACTGACAAATTATCCAGATCCAAGATGATCATGGAGGAGTCAAGTTGAAGGGATTCTGCTTGTGAAATCACACAATCTGATTCTTTACAACCTTGAAGTGAATTTAAAGCATCCCAACGAGTATTGAAATCCTCTGCAAGCAGCCATTCCAAACCTTGTAATGTGGTTTCTGAATGACGCTTTGCAAGTACGGGAAACCACTCCTGAACCGGGTCGGTCATCGCATCCTGTCTGCCTGTAATGATCAAAAAACGGCTATCGGAAGCAGTGTTTTCCTGTACCCAGGTCATCATTTGTCTCGCAGGAATTGGAAGTGAGAGTTTGGCGATCACATTGGCGTGAAAAACACATTCAATAAAAAGGTAAAAAGTAATTCCCAATAGACCTAATGAGAATGCTGGACGATCAAACAATGATTGAGAAAATCCGGTTAACGGTCTTTTCTCACGTATCCATGTAAGACAAGAGGGTAAACAATCCATGTATCCATAGGATGCCCACAAAGGAAAGATATAAAAAGACATGGCAGGAGCACTACGCTGATCAATAAAATAAAGAACAGCGCCAAGCAGAAAAAGATCGAAACGGCGTTTATATATGACCCAACCCACTCCAAGAAGCCAGAAGATCATTGCTAAAGGCAGGAAAGTCTGCCGCGAGGTCACCCCTTGAAGCAAAGCTGTAAGTGGAGCATACAAACTTCCTGATTGTCCACCTGAGAGCAGGGTATGAACACCGTGATTAACAATTACATTTACCCACCAAAATGAAGACACTAATGCAGTTCCAAGCGCGATACAGGATGCTTTCAATATTCCGGTCCATGATCGTCCGTAGAAGAGGAATAAAACTGCGGATCCAGTCAGGGTCAACAGAGCCGCTTGTGGATGGGTAAGAACCGCAAGCCCACAAAAGAGCATAGAGAACAGTACAGGTTCCCATTCCAACCTGCGAAAGGCACGCAAAGTAAAAGTTAAACCAAGTAAAAAAAAGATCGCGCCAAGTGCTCGTGTTAAACCGCCACCCATCAAATACCAGACATACGTCCCAGGCGCCAGCGCAAGGAACACTGTTGCTGTAGCTGCATGTGAACGGCTTTCCAAAAGCTCACGAGCGAACAAGTAAAAAACAGGTAATATCAAAACAGACAGCAGGATAGGAAACCATAAAAATATTGTTTCAGTCTCAAACCCGATTATTTGAAGAATCGCACCTGGATACATACCCAATGGCGGATATGCAAAAGGGATACTTGAATAGTTATATGTTGTTTCAAAGGGAAGAAACCAATGATTAGAGAGCAAATCATTGATCATAACTGCAAACATGCCTCCATCATTGATAGGGAAATCCACCAAGAGTGCTGGCAACACACGAACGACTAGACCAAAAAATATTGCCAATGCGTAAATAGTTCGTGCCCATTCACTTTCGGTGATCGGTCGGGTGAATGTAGGTTTAGGTTTCATAATGAGGATTCTATCACCACGCCATTTGCCACTCCACAAGCAATGGGCATATTGCTATAATCACCAAATCTCAACTCGGAGGAACTATGAAAAAAATAGGCAGGTTTTTGGGGAAGATGCTAATCGGCGTCTTGGTCATTGTTTTGGTGATCGCTTCAGGAGGGTTGTTCTATTTTAAAAGCTATCTACCCAATACGGTTGCGCCTCAATCATTCCCGCAAATAGATGGTGAGATCCAACTCAGCGGTTTGGATGGTGAAGTAAATATCTACCGCGACGCAATGGGCATTCCACACATTTATGCCACAACATCTCACGATATCTTCTTTGCGCAGGGGTATGTCCATGCGCAGGATCGATTTTGGCAAATGGATAGTTGGCGTCATATCGGCTCAGGTGAACTTTCTGAGATGTTTGGTGAAGGTCAACTCGAAACCGATTCGTTCTTGCGAACATTAGGTTGGCGCAAAACCGCTGAAGCCGAATTGGAACAGCTCGATCCCGAATCACGAGCCATCCTCGACGCCTACACAGATGGCGTGAATGCTTACCTTAAAGATCACACCAATACAGCCCTCAGCCTTGAGTACGCTGTCCTTGGTTTGCTCAGCCCCGATTATGTCATCGAGCCGTGGGAACCCGTCCACTCGCTAACATGGGGCAAAGCCATGGCATGGGATTTGCGCGGCAACATGGGTGATGAGATCGAACGCGCCGAGTTGCTGAAAGTTCTCACACCAGAACAAGTGGCAATTCTCTTCCCCGAATATCCAACAGATCATCCTGTCATCGTTAATGAACTTCCCGTAGAGGTTCAAGCATCAAAGTCCAATCCTGACTTTGGACTTTCGACCTTTGACTATTCCTCTGCATTGGGCTCGACTGCATACAACGCCTCTCTACTGGACCCAATACTTGGTCCGCTTGGCGACGGAATTGGTTCAAACTCCTGGGCTGTTTCCGGCGAAATGACCGACACGGGCATGCCCTATCTTGTCAACGACCCGCATCTCGGAATTCAAATGCCTTCGATCTGGTATCAGGTCGGTTTGCATTGCGTGGAAAAATCGGATGAATGTCCATTCGAAGTGGCAGGTTTTTCGTTCGCTGGCGTTCCGGGTGTAGTAATCGGTCATAATGACAAGATCGCCTGGGGCTTCACCAATGTTGGTCCTGACGTGATGGACTTGTATATCGAAAAGGTCAATCCGGAAAACCCGAATCAATATGAGTTCAATGGTGAATGGCTGGATTTTGAAACGTACGAAGAAACCATTAACATCGTTGGCGGCGAACCAGTGACCATCACCGTACGCAAGACCCGCCACGGACCGGTTATCTCTGACGCCTACAATCCCACCAAAGATGTTAAACCGGACGATGAAGAGTTCATCCCCTTCAAAGACCGTGTGGGCGGCGTGGAATTACCTGAACAATATGTCATTGCGTTGGCGTGGACCGCATTGACCCCATCCACACCTTTTGAAGCCATCTGGGGATTTGACAAAGCCCAAAACTGGGAAGACTTCCGCGAAGCTGCGCGTGATTTCCATGTTCCAGCACAAAACCTTTTATATGCTGATGTGGAAGGAAACATTGGCTATCAAATGCCTGGCGACATTCCCATCCGTAAGAATGGCGATGGAACCCTGCCCGTTCCCGGCTGGACGGATGAATATGATTGGACAGGCTTTATTCCATTCGAAGAGCAGCCTTATGCTTTCAACCCTGAGGAAGGATATATCGTCACTGCAAATAACCAGGTCAATCCGTGGGATTATCCATACCTCATCACCAAAGATTGGGATTATGGCTACCGTGCTCAACGCATCGTGGATATGATCGAAGCTGCACCCGGCAAGATCGATAAGGTGTACATCCAATCCATGCATGGGGATGCGACTGACCTTGGTGCACAAGCGATCTTACCGACTTGGGATGAGATCGAATATAAAGCAAAAACACCCAACGAAGCCATCGCCTTGGACATGATGATGAAATGGGATACAACCTGTCCAGCCGATTCACAGGCATGTGCCGTGTATCAACACTTTTGGTGGAACCTCGATCAGAATACCCTCAACGATGATCTTCCCGAAAAGAACTGGGTTTCTGGTGGCTCAAAGGACTTTGAAACCTTCCGCGTTCTGTTGCCAATGCCCGACCATTTCTTCTGGGATGACAAGACCACAGAAGATGTTGTGGAAACTCGTGATGATATTTTCATTGCTTCTCTGGTGGAAACCGTTCAGCAGCTTGAGGATCAATACGGAAAAGATTTTGCCAAGTGGCCGCGCTGGGGCGAATTGCACACAGCCACCTTTGAGAATGGCACTCTGGGTCAGTCAGGCGTTTTCTTGATCGAAGACCTCTTTAACCGTGGTCCTTTCGAAACCGGCGGCGGTCAAAGTCTGGTCAATGCAACGGGTTGGGACCTCGGCACCGGCTTCTTCGTGGATTGGCTGCCCTCCATGCGCATGGTCGTAGACATGAGCAACTTGAATGATTCACTCACGGTTCACACAACGGGTCAGTCGGGACATGCCTATCACCCACATTATGCTGATATGGCTCCGCTCTGGGCAGAGGTAAAGTATTACCCAATGTGGTGGAATCAAGACTCCATTATCAACGATGCAGAAGGACATTTGGTGTTGAAGCCATAAGGCTGATAAATCCCCAAATTTATTCGTCTTTCCTCTTTCTTTGATCTAGTGAAGAAGGAGGAAAGACTTTTTATTTTCAAAAATTCCATGCCAGCAAGGCACCGATCATAAGACCAAGAGAACTGGCTGTCAGATCTACCATATCGAAGGTGCGGGCGGTGAAATATTGCTGGGAATATTCCTCGGCGGTGATGGCTAGAGCGAGAATCAAGCTCACTGAAAGTGCAACCCGTTTTGGGTCCCGGTTGGGAAGCGTGCGAAGAAATGTCAGATTGAGAATAAGACCGAGGAGCCCAAATAGGAGGATGTGTCCGAGTTTGTCCCCATTTTGAAAATCATAAAGAGCCCGAATGAATGGCGGGATGGCATTTTTATCTGCAAGAATAATAACAACGACGATAAAAATAGAAAACAGAACAGCCAGGTATTTCATAAAAAAACAGGTTGGGGTTGAAGCCCAACCTGCCTTTATAGGGACTATCCAAGCGCCTTGATAAATTCGCCAATAGACCATCCACCACCTGCGATCAGGAAACCAAAGTAGATAATGGTGGCAACATTGGCAACATAGCCAAGGAGTACAGAACCGCCATCGCGTTCCATCATACCGATGGAGAAGAAAATAAGCGCCAAGGCGGGCAGGGTATTGCTGAAAGGGATAAATCCGAATGGAGCCATGAGTAAGATCGCTGCAAGGATAAAACTCAAGTTATTGAAGACCGTCATTCCGCCTTCAGCCGTAAGTTTACTCAACCGGTGCGGGCGACTGATCTTTTCAAGGCGGTGAAGCCAGATGATCGCTCGTTGAAACGCCTCTTTTAGTTTTGGCGAAGAGAGTTTGCGGTTGGCGATTGCTTTAGGCAGCCAAAGTTTTCTTGCAAAGAGATGGGTAATCCCTATCAACAAAATACCAGTACCGAATACTGTGCTTACCCCCGGAATGGAAACTGGGACAAGAAAGATCAGCGACATGAAGATGGTCAAAAGCATGAGGCTATCAGCACCGACAATATCCAAAATCTCCACCAGAGTCACTTCATCAGCTGGCAGCTTTTCGATGATCAATTCCATTTTCTCGGCAAGTGTCTCCTGCTCGAGCAAGGATTCTTCTGTATTTGTAAGTTGAATGTGATCCAATTTAAAAATCCTTTTCTCTTAAAAACTCTACACTGTCGATTTTTTCTCGCTACGATGCTTCCACCATTCAACAAACATTGGAACTACAGAGACCAGGATGATAACGATAATGACAAGTTCGAAATTCTTTTTTACAAATGGGATGTTTCCAAAGAAATATCCGAGTAAAGTAAAGAGCAGGACCCAGGAGATACCACCTACTATGTTATAGGTAGCGAAATATCCATAGGACATGCGCCCAATACCTGCCACAAACGGGGCAAATGTTCGAACGATGGGAACAAAACGTGCAAGAAAAATGGCTTTGCCACCATGTTTTTCGAAGAAAGCATGTGTTTTTTCAAGGTATTCTTTTTTGATCCATTTGATGGAATATGCGCGTTCACCAAGATAATGACCAATGGAATAATTAACTGCATCGCCCACCACTGCTGCAACAGCCAACAATCCGATCAAGCCCCACACATTGAAAGAGCCAAGCGCTGCAAAAGTGCCTGCAGCAAAAAGCAAAGAATCGCCGGGTAGGAAAGGCATGACCACCAAACCCGTTTCGACAAAGATAACGACGAACAAAATACCATACGTCCATGCGCCGTAATTGAGGATGATCTCCTGCAAGTATTCATCAAGATGCAAGAAAAGATCGATCGCGCTGCTAATGAATTCCATTCTTTTTACTCACTTTCTGGTTTTTTATTACAACGGGCGTGGATTATACCCCGCTTTCATTGCCTGGCTTTATCCGGCTTAGCCAATCGCCCACTCCAAGGATAACAAGACAACCGATTATTCCTGCACCAAGATCTATGATCCCGATCCTGAAAAAAATAAAGTCCACCCAAATGCTTACAACCTGCCCTAATGCAAAACCAAATATGCTTAATCCAAGGTGAAGAAGCAGACGCCAACCGCCCCCACCACGGATGGCATGGAACAGAGCGCCAATGAGCAGCGCGATCAGAAAGGAAAAAAGGAGGGCTGGGATTGTCATGGCACCTTCAATTGGTCACTTGAATCAGCGCACAGGTACATAATTGTGTACCTGTGCGCATGTTTATTCATAATTCTACGGGTTCAAATGTTTCGCAAAGAAATCAACGATCGCGTTATAACAAGTAACACGATTGTTATATTTCAATACATCGTGACCCTCATCTTCAAAAATGAGTAATTCGATAGGCTTGCCCTTCGCCTTCAATTCGCGGACAAGGTCTTCTGACTCAGCCGCCACCACACGCGGATCGTTGCGTCCTTGAATGACAAGCATTGGCGCTTGCATTTTATGCAAGTGCGTCTTGGGTGAGCGTTCGACCAGATCGGCACGTTCTTCGGGTTTATCAATGTCGCCAATGGCGAGTTTGAAATACGGCTTCCATGTTTCAGGAATACGTTCTGAGAAGGATATCAAGTCATAAGGACCGAACATATCACAGGAGGCTTTCCACAACTCAGGGTGCATACCGGCTTGCATCAGGGTCATATAGCCGCCATAGGAACGCCCAACGACAGCAGCGCGAGAGACATCTAGGCGTTTGTCGTTTGGCAGCACCTTCGTCATCGCGTGGACGTGGTCGAGGCGATCCTGTCCGCCCCAGTCACGGTCGACGCGTTTGGTGTAGGAAAGTCCATAGCCCGTTGAACCACGCACATTCGGGACGAAGACTGCAAATCCACGCAGGGTGAGGAATTGGATGAGCGGCATCGAGAACCAGGCAAAGTTCGGGCGTTCCTGTCCCTGTGGACCGCCGTGGATGTAACACACCACCGGGCGCGGACCTTTGAATCCGAGCGACTTGGCGGGGAGATAAAGCCGGGCAGAAACACGCAAGCCATCATGGGAGGTGTAAGAGGCGTCTTCTCCCTTGGAAAGCAACGCGTCTGGGATTCCCAAAATCTTCTCGTTGGTGTGCAGGTACAGATCCGCACGCTTCTTGCCTTCAATGGAATAGATCTGTGTCGGCGAGATGGCAGTACAAAGCGAGAAGGTATACACATCCTCGACCTTGTCATAATCCAAGTGTTCCAAGGTGCCGCCATCGAACGGTTCCTGACCGATCAACACATGCTTGACTTTGAATTCCAACTTCTCTTCGTTGAACGCGCATTCATACACCCATGTACAGCCGTCAATATTGTATTGAAGGATATACAGATCATCGTGAATGTGCGAAAAGCCTTCCATTTCGCCTATGCCTTTATGAACCAACCCCTTTACTGTAACCGGCTTCATAACGCCAGGCTTCTTCAAGGAGATATACCCGGGGCTATAGGTATCTTCAAAGACAGAACTGCCTACCACCACCCCTTTACCCGAAGGCGAGAATACCGAACTACCCAAGCCATTCAATGGCACTTCTTCCCCCTCGGCACGCTCTTCCATCAACTTGCCGTAGAGCGTTTCCATCTTGCCTTTATTCCACAGGCAAAGCACACCATCCCCAACGGAATAACCACTACCTAATAACAATTTGTTATGGTCGCGGGAATGATCACCAGGAAAAAAGCCAAATTCACTTTCAGCGATCAAAGTTAATTCGCCGGTCTTCAAATTGCCTCTATACAGTTCATTCCACGGCTTATCACGTCGTTCAGCAGCGAAATAGACAATGCCTTTCGTGCGGTCACACGCACCTAAATGAACGCGATAATCTTTGAAGAAATTGTCGAACGCCGGTTCGGGGAAACCACCCTCCAAAGAGATCAAGAGAGGCTGATAATTTTCATCCCCGTTATTATCGATCATGACCAAAATCATGTCGAGCTCCGGGAAAACGTAGAACGAATGCCCGCCGATCAACTCCGGGTTCTGTAAAGCGATGTTCGACGGCAACAGCGGCTCAGGCACACTCCCGCCGTGATACATGACATATAAACTCAAATGACCGGAAAGATTGCTCAAAAAATATACCCGGTCGTCGGCATATTGCGGCGCAACAAACAACCGGGCAGACATCAAAGACTCAATTCGATAGTTCATGTAATTCTCCTTTTATGCAAAGTCACTATCAACTTCATTCCAATCAAAGATAGAGCACCACACGTCAATCCGGCTACGCGCAAAACCCTTTATTGGATAATCCCACCGCCAAGCATATTCTCCCCTACGTAAAATACCGCCGCCTGACCCTTCGTCGCATCTCGCACAGGCGCATCAAACGTGACCTTTGCCTGACTCCCCTCCATCGGCTGGACCAACGCTGGAACCTCCTTGGCCGTATAGCGGATCTTCACGTCCGCACGAAATGGTTCAGCAGGGACTTCCCCACTCACCCAATTGACATCGCGTGCGATCAACTCAGTTGTGCCCATTTGTTCCTGGGTGCCCACGATCAAAGCATTAGTTTTTGCGTTCTTTGTAATGACATACAACGGAACAGGCGAAGCCACTCCCAGTCCTTTACGTTGACCAATGGTGTAATTTGCCAAGCCGTTATGCTCACCGATCACCTTGCCGTCGGGTGTTACGATGTTTCCCGGCTGTAAAATATCCGGCAAATTGCGTTGTAAAAAGTTACGGTAATCTTCACCCGCCAAAAAGCACAGGTCCTGCGAATCCTTGCGTGAGGCGGTTGGCAGACCAAATCGTTCTGCGATCACCCGAATTTCCGGCTTGGGGTAATCTCCAATCGGAAACAAGGCGTGCTTCAACTTTTCCTGTCCCAACACATGCAACACATAAGACTGATCCTTCGAGTGATCCACCGCCCTGAATAACTCACTCTTTCCTATTTCATCTTTCTTTTTTCGCACGTAATGCCCCGTCGCCATAAACTCCGCCCCCAATGCCAAAGCATGGTTCAGCAAAAACGTCCAACGAATTTGACGATTACACAACAAACACGGGTTTGGCGTTTCCCCATTTGCGTATCCATCCAGAAAATACTGCACTACTGTCTCGCGGAAAACGTCTTTTGCATCCACCACATAAAAAGGGATTTCTAAAATTCCCGCCACGCGGCGCGCTTGCGCCATGGAATCGGGAGTACAGCAGCGGTTGGTGTCTTCTTTCCCCGGTTCACTCCACAACCGCATCATCATACCGGTTACGTCGTATCCCTGCTCCTTGAGCAAAGCCGCTGCAACTGAAGAATCCACACCGCCGGACATGGCGACCACAACTTTTTTAGTCATAACAAGGGTGATTATACCCATAGACCGGTGGTGTTGGTTGATAGAGCATTGATCATTGTCAATGCTTTATCAACTTTTGTCCTTTAAGCCCAACTCATAGTATATTCGGTTCCAGGAGAGCAAAGACATGACACCCACAGCAGCCGACCTCATCATTGTTAACGCAAAAATATTTACCAGCAACAAGGATATGCCACAAGCAGAAGCAGTTGCCATAAAGGGCAATCGCATTCTATTTGTGGGAAGTAGTGACGAAGCGCAAAAGTTCAAAGATTCTTCTACACGGGTCGTAGACGGACAAGGGCACACCCTTACCCCCGGGTTCATCGACTCGCATTTTCATTTGCTATGGGGTGCGATCTGGTCTGGTGCGGCACAACTTTATGAAGTGAAAGACATGAACGACCTGAAATCTGTCCTGCTCTCACATGCTGAAAAGAACAAAACAACTGAATGGGTCGAAGGACGCGGCATTCGTTATAACATTGCCTCCAACCGCCACGAACTGGATGCCATCATCTCAGACCGTCCGGTATACATCAACGCCTATGATGGCCATACCTCCTGGGCAAATACCAAAGCCCTTGAACTGGCAGGTGTGCTCCAACCCGGCAAGGATGCCGATGGAATCGGGGTCATCGTCCGCGACGAGAATGGGATCGCCACTGGTGAACTGCGCGAAACCGCCACAGACATGGTCTCCAGCCTGATTCCACTTCCCAATGAAGCCCGCAAACGTGAACTGCTCAAAATGACCATGGCACGCATGAACGCGACTGGTGTGACCAGTGTCCACAACATGAACGGGGACATGGAAGAACTTATGACCTTCGCCGCTGTCGAAGATGCCGGCGAAATGACCGTGCGCGTATACGAGCCGTATCACATCAAACCAGAGACAACCGAAGATATGCTCGCCGAAGCGGCAGAAATGTCAAAGGTAAAAGGCGAGTTTGTGCGCGGCGGCGCGGCAAAATTCTTCATGGATGGAGTTTGGGAATCATACACCGCCATGAACATCGAACCGTATGCGGATAACCCAGAAGCAAACCCTGAACCCATTTTTTCACTTGACCATTTCACTCGCATGGCGACCTTATGTGACAAAATGGGATTGCAGATCGCCGTCCATTGCTGCGGGGATGGTGCGGTGAGGCAAACGCTGAATGGGTTCGAAGCAGTTCAAAAGTCCAATGGGAAGCGCGATAGCAGACATCGCATCGAACACATCGAAGTCATCCATCCCGATGATATTCCCCGCTTCAAGGAGTTGGGCGTCATCCCATCCATGCAGACCAGCCATTCCCCAATTAGTGTGGCGGGCGATGATATATGGCCTGCCCGGGTTGGAAAGCAGCGTTGGCATCTTTCTTTTGCCTGGCGAGAACTTCTGAATGCTGGGAATCAAATTGCGTTCGGCAGTGACTGGCCAGTAGCGCCGTTTGACCCGATGGTCAATCTCAATTCGGGGTTGAACCGCGAAAAATGGGATGAAAACACCCCGGAACAGAATCTTACGTTGGCAGAACTGATCACAGGCTACACCCGTGATGCGGCATACACAGAGTTCATGGAACATGAAAAGGGACAGGTCAAGGAAGGCTATCTTGCAGACCTTGTCTTGTTCTCACATGACTTATTTGCACTCGACCCAAAAGATATTCAAAGCGCCAAACCCGTGTTGACGATCGTCAACGGGAAAGTAGTTTTTGAAGCCTGAGCATGTCCATGTCATCTTTGAAACCTGCTGATATCGTCATCCGACATGCGCGAATATTTACAGGGGACGATGCCAATCCATTCGCAGAAGCCGTGGCAGTTCGAGGGAATCGCATCGTTTATGTCGGGAGTGATGCAGGTGTAGAAAACTTTTGCGGTGACCAGACTCGCATCATTGATGGGCAGAACCACACCCTCACCGCAGGGTTTATCGACACCCACGTTCATCTGCTATCAGGCGCAACATGGATGGGATATGCAGAGTTGAGTCAGGTTCACACGAAGGCTGAACTAAAAACAGCTTTACTGGAGTATTCACAAAATAACCCCAGCCGAGAATGGATCATTGGTTGGCGGGCGCATTATGAAGTGATTTCTACACGGCAAGAGTTGGACGAGATCATCGCCGATAAACCTGTTTATATTCGCTCGTCCGATGCGCATACCGCTTGGGCAAATACCAAGGCACTTGAACTGGCAGGCATTTTAAATCAAGGGGATACGGAAGGTATCATCCGCGATGCAAATGGAATCGCCACTGGCGAATTACGCGAACCCGATGCGATGAAAGCCGTCCTCGACATTATCTCCCCGCCTGATGAAGCTTTCATTCGCGAGCAGTTAAGAAAAGCTGTGCAAGGGTTTAACAGAACCGGCATTACGAGTGTCCATAACATGAATGGCGATATGAAAGACCTGATGGTCTACGCAGCGGCAGAAGACGCAGGTGAGTTAAATCTCCGGGTGTATGTTCCGTTTGAGGTCAAGCCGGAGGCGGTTGAAGCGGACTTGAAAGAAGCTGTAGAGATGGCAAAAGTCCAGGGGGAGTTCGTGCGCGGGGGCGTTGTCAAATTCTTCATGGATGGCGTTTGGGAGTCATACACCGCGTTCAACGTCCACCCGTATGCGGATGATCCGAATGTTGTTGTGAAGCCGTTGTTTTCACTGGAGCACTTCACCCGCATGGCAACCTCTTGTGACAAACTTGGCTTGCAGATCGCTGTGCATTGCTGCGGTGATGGCGCGGTACGCCAGACTCTCGATGGATATGAAGCCATTCAAAAACAAAATGGGAAGCGCGATAGCCGTTATCGCATTGAACACGTGGAAGTATGCCAGCCTGAGGATATGCCGCGCTTCAAGGAACTTGGTGTGATCGCTTCTGTACAACCCACACACGCGCCTCTTCGCCTAGACGATGGCGGGGTCGCTAAACCCAGGCTTGGGGAACCACGCTGGAAGTTTTGGCAACCCTGGCGTGACCTGAAAAATGCAGGCGCATTGTTATCGCTTGGCAGTGATTGGACTGTGGTCTCGTACGACCCCATGACCCATCTCCATGTTGCGTTGAATCGCGAAAAATACACACCCGATAGCACCGATCAACGCCTGACCCTTGAAGAATGCATCTTGGGTTACACCAGAGACGCTGCGTATGTGGAGTTCATGGAACATGAAAAGGGGCAAGTGAAAGAGGGCTATCTTGCGGATCTTGTTTTATTCTAGCACGACCTTTTTGAATTACCCCCACAAGACATTCTGCAAGCCAAAGCGATTTTGACCATTGTTAACGGAAAGATCGTTCACGATAATGATTAATTCAAATTGTAGGTCAGGCTTTTAGCCTGACCTACTTCAATAAA
>VFQT010003977.1_pt1 | contig 12862 bp, 12 predicted proteins | sample 3512381 | NCBI WGS metagenome assembly VFQT01 (sample SAMN10412376, study PRJNA504923) | tailings metagenome | isolation source: Relicate 2 Philex TSF3 active mining site | place: Philippines: Tuba, Benguet | collected 2017-08-29 | reverse complement strand
GTATGCCGATTATTTGGCAGTGAATGTCTCAAGCCCAAACACCCCAGGCCTTCGAGATTTACAGCAAGTTGATGCATTGCGTCCAATTCTGGAAGCGGTCAAGGCACATAGCGAGGGCAAACCGATCTTTGTAAAGATATCTCCGGATTCTTCTGAACAAGACTTATTGGATATTGCCAAGCTGATAAGCGAACTAGATCTTGCCGGAGTAATTGCTACTAACACGACCGTTTCGAGACCAATTGCAGCAATGAAGAATCTTTCGGAATCGGGCGGGTTATCGGGCAAACCTTTAGCCGAAAGATCTATCGAAGTTTTGGTTCTGCTGAGAGCGGCCCTTCCTGCTAAGGCAATCATTTCAGTCGGCGGTATCGAGACTGCCGCAGATGTTCAGGAAAGATTGCGGCTAGGAGCGGATCTAGTGCAGGGTTACACCGGATTTGTTTATTTTGGCCCCAGTTGGGCTAAACAACTTACTAAGGGCGCGTAGGAGGAGACTGAGTAAGGCTTGGGTCGGTAACGATGGAACTTCCCAAGATCTCATCAATCTTCTTCATTGCATCGTCTGGAAGCCTCACTCCGGCTGCCTTTGCATTAGCCGTGATTTGTTCAGGCTTGGAAGCCCCAACAATTGCGGCTGCTACATTTTCGTTTTGTAATACCCATGCGACTGCTAGCTGACCCATCTCCAATCCAAGTTCTTGTGCAATTGGAATTAGTTTTTGAACCTTCGTCAGCACTTCCTCTGTCATGAACTTCTGGATGAATGAAGAACCAGTAGCGTCTGCCGCTCTAGAGCCCGCAGGAATCGGAGCACCTGGCAAATACTTTCCAGTCAGAACACCTTGAGCAATCGGGGACCAAACTATTTGAGAGATTCCCAGTTCTTTCGAGGTAGGAACAACTTGCCCCTCTATGACGCGCCACAACATTGAGTATTGGGGTTGATTAGAGATAAACCTGAAACCCAACTCATCCGCCAGTTTCTTACCAGCCCTAATCTGATCAGCTGTCCACTCAGAAACACCGATGTAGTGAACCTTGCCTTGTCGAACCAGATCAGCAAATGCCTGCATGGTTTCTTCTAGTGGAGTTTCATAATCAAAACGGTGTGCCTGGTATAGATCCACGTAGTCCGTCTTGAGTCGCTTCAGCGATCCGTGCAGGGCTTCAAAAATGTGCTTTCGTGAAAGACCAACGTCGTTGGGTCCTTTTTCTGCAACGGGCCAGTAAACCTTGGTGAAGATTTCAATGCCTTCGCGGCGCTGCCCCTTAAGGGCTTCGCCAAGCACTACTTCGGCTGCTTGGTTGGCATAGACATCTGCGGTGTCATAGGTCGTGATACCAGCATCGAGGGCTGCGTGAACAGTCTTGATGGCTTTTTTATCTTCTACTTGCGAAGCATGCGTTAGCCAGTTTCCATAAATGATTTCGGAAACTTTTAGACCTGAGTTGCCCAAATAACGAAATTCCATGTCTTTTCCTTACAGCTTTTGAAATCTAGCGACTTGTGGTTTTGGAATTCGCAAAGAACGCATTTGAATTGAGCGCATTGCTGCATACCAGGCAATTCCTGCTTCCAAATTTTCTTGACCAAACTTAATTGCAACCTTCTTTTTGGTTGATCGACCAACCAAAGTTGCGTCGAGGGCGACTATTCCAAATAGCCCCCACATTGCAAAAAGTGCAATGACTTGCAGCAGGAACGAGTCGATGAAGGTCATGAAGACCACAATGAAGAGCATGGGAAGCACGAGCTCACCTGCGGTGAAGCGGGCGTCGACGAGATCTCTTGCATATCTTCTTTGCGGACCCTTGTCGCGAGCGCTGAGATATCGCTCATCACCGGCCATCATGCCCTCACGGATTTGTTGGCGCTGGATGCGCACCTTTTCCTTCTCCGCTCTGCGCGCTTCCTTGGAACGGTCGCCGACCAGAGGTTTCTTGCGAGCTTTCTCACGATCTTTTCGACTTGGAGTTGGCTTACCTTTTCCGGCCACTGGGCTCTGCTCTGACATCCGCACCTTTCATGCCTGTGCCACTAGATTACTGGCATGTCATTCAGTGAAATTTCCCTCAATTCGGAATTAGTTTCTAGGTCTGAACAATGGACTAAGCAGCACTTCTCCGAAGCGGTGGGAAAGCTAGGGGAGCTGGTAAGGATTCCAGGAATTGCCTGGCCAGCCTTTGACCCTGCCGAATTGGAGCGCTCAGCTGAAGCCGTTGCCAATGAGCTTAGGGCACTTGAATTCTTTGACTTCGTCGAAGTTAGGCGCTCAAAAAAGCCTTCTGGTGAAAATGGAGCACCGGCAGTTTTGGCAAGACGTTCCGCTGCCGCCGATGCTCCGCATATTCTGCTCTATGCGCATCATGATGTTCAGCCACCGGGGGAGCGAAATCTTTGGGAGAGTGAACCATTTGAAGTTACTCAACGCGGCGATCGCCTCTATGGCAGGGGAGCAGCTGATGACAAAGCGGGAGTTATTACTCACATCTATTCTTTGAAGGCTCTAATGGAACTGGCTGAGGATGTCAGAATTGGCGTCACAGTATTTATTGAAGGCGAAGAAGAGGCGGGTTCAGAGTCTTTTCAGAACTTCTTAGCTGACAACCTTGAAGATCTAAAAGCTGATCTGATTGTGGTTGCAGATAGCGGCAATTGGTCCCAAGATGTCCCAGCGCTAACCACCAGCCTTCGAGGCGTGGTTTCTCAAACATTCACAGTTAAAACCCTTGACCATGCTTTGCACTCAGGCATGTATGGCGGACCATTGCCGGATGCAATGTCAGCGATGGTAAAACTTCTCGCCACACTGCTAGATGAAAATGGGGATGTTGCAATTGCGGGCTTGAAATCTGATTCGACCAATGGACCCAATGTCTCAGTCGAGGACTTAGCTAAGGAATCTGGTCTTCTACCAGGCGTGCAGAGAATTGGAACTAAGCCCATCACTCAGCAAATTTGGGGCGAGCCTGCCGTCACGGTAATCGGTTTAGATTTTCCATCGGTCGCTATTTCATCGAATACTGCGCAACCTGAAGTGACAGCTCGAGTCTCGCTCAGGCTTGCTCCCAGTGAGGATCCTGAAACAGGGCTTCGGTTACTGAAAGAACACTTGACTAAGAACGCACCATTTGGTGCCAAAGTCGAATTTGGTCACTTTGAGCAGGGACCGGGTTACTTTGCAAAAAATGGCTGGGCTTCCAAGCTGACACACGAAATTCTTTCAGCAGTCTGGCCACAAAAGTCTGTTGACATTGGTGTTGGCGGTTCAATTCCATTTATCTCTCACTTCGCCCAGGCTTTCCCACAGGCGGAAATCCTGGTCACTGGAGTAGAAGACCCAGACTCCAGGGCTCACAGCCCCAACGAGAGCCAACATTTGCCTACCCTGCAGCGGGCAATTCAGGCTGAGACATTGCTTTTGTTACATGGGAATCTGATGAGCAGGAAGTAGTTAAACTAGAACCGGAGGCAAAAATGGCTGACGTAATTTCACATGGCGTAAAGCTCACCGATACCGCCGTGAGCAAGGTAAGACACCTTCTGCAGGCAGAGGGCAGAGACGATCTGCGCCTGCGGGTGGCAGTTCAGCCCGGTGGCTGCTCAGGCTTGATCTACCAGCTGTTCTTTGATGAAACCCTTGAAGAAAATGACGCTGTAGTCGATTTTGACGGGGTAGAAGTCGTCGTTGACCCAATGAGCATCCCTTACCTCGATGGAGCCTCCATTGACTTCGAGGACAGCATTCAGAAGCAGGGTTTCACCATCGATAACCCCAATGCCAGTGGCTCTTGCGCCTGTGGCGACTCCTTTAGCTAAAGGGCCTAAATCTGAAACCCTGTGCCAGATTTCGGGGTAAAATGGCTAAAGACCTAATTTTTATAAGGAAGCACACTTGGCTAATCGGCGTCGAAAACTGGCTCTTGTCAGTCTTTTCTCCTCAGTTGCCCTAATCCTTGCGGGCTGTACGCCAGAAGTTCAGCGCGGTTTCTTGCCTGACTCGGCAGGCGTGACCAATCACACTGATCGAATTATTGGTCTTTGGACCACCTCTTGGATTGTGCTCTTGTTGGTTGGAGTAGTCGCGTGGGGCCTAATGGCTTGGGCCCTGATTGTTTATCGCCGTCGTAAAGGTGAGACAGGTCTGCCACCACAGCTTCGCTACAACATGCCAATCGAAGCTTTGTTCACTGCCATTCCTCTAATCTTGGTTCTAGGATTCTTTGCCTTCACCGCACGTGACACTGCAGCAATTGAGGCAAAGATTGAAAATCCCGATGTTCACATTGAAGTGATTGCCAAGCAGTGGAGCTGGGACTTCAACTACGTTGATGAAAATGTCTACGACTCGGGCATTCAGGCACAGTTCACAGGTTCCGAAGAAAACATCATGGAGACCTTGCCAACTCTCTATTTGCCTGTAGGTAAGTCGGTCCAGATTGATCTCACCTCTCGAGATGTGATTCACAGTTTCTGGGTCGTGGAGTTCCTTTACAAAAAAGACATGTTCCCAGCTAAGACCAACTACATGTACTTCACTCCTTTGAAGGAGGGCACCTACGTTGGTAAGTGTGCTGAGCTGTGTGGCGAATACCACTCGATGATGCTTTTCAATGTGAAAGTTGTTTCGCAAGCCGAATACTTATCGCAAATGGGTCGTTTGGCCGCAAAGGGCAATGTTGGACAGCTTTCCACCGACTATGACAGAAACCAGAACCTTCCTGGTGGCGACCCAGAGAAGAGAGGCTAATCGTGGCAACCATAACTCAAACCTCGAATCCAACTTCCTTCACACCAAAGCGAAGCAAGGGTCAAATTCTTGTTGATTGGCTGACAACAACCGATCACAAGAAAATTGGTTATCTGTACCTCATTACTTCTTTCACGTATTTTTTGATTGCCGGTGTGATGGCTTTGGTGATTCGCGCTCAGCTCACATTGCCTGGGCTAGACATTGTTGCCACTAAAGAGCAGTACAACCAGCTGTTCACCATGCACGGAACAATCATGCTCTTGATGTTCGCAACGCCGCTGTTCGCTGGTTTTGCAAACGTGCTCATGCCAGTTCAGATTGGTGCACCGGACGTTGCATTCCCAAGATTGAATGCAATTGCTTACTGGTTCTTTAACTTTGGTTCTTTTGTTGCAGTTTCCGGCTTCTTCACCCCGCAGGGAGCTGCTTCGTTCGGATGGTTTGCCTATGCGCCGCTTTCTAACACCACCTTCTCACCAGGTATTGGTGGAGACCTGTGGGTGTTTGGTCTTGCGCTAAGCGGTTTCGGAACCATTCTTGGTGGTGTTAATTTCATCACCACCATCATCACCATGCGCGCACCTGGAATGACGATGTGGAGAATGCCAATCTTCACCTGGAACACTTTGGTTACATCGATTCTGGTCATCATGTGCTTCCCGCCACTGGCGGCAGCTCTGTTTGCGCTTGGTGCTGACAGGCGTTTCGGTGCACACATTTTTGATCCAGAAAATGGTGGAGCTATGCTCTGGCAGCACTTGTTCTGGTTCTTCGGTCACCCAGAGGTTTACATTCTTGCCCTGCCGTTCTTTGGCATTGTTTCTGAGATCTTCCCGGTCTTCAGTCGCAAGCCAATCTTCGGTTACAAGACTTTGGTTTACGCAACCATCGCAATCGCAGCTCTTTCAATGACAGTCTGGGCGCACCACATGTATGTAACTGGCCAGGTGCTATTGCCATTCTTTGCCTTTACGACAATGTTGATTGCGGTACCGACCGGTGTGAAGATTTTCAACTGGATTGGAACTATGTGGCGTGGATCCATCACTTTTGAAACACCAATGGTGTTTGCTCTTGGATTCTTGGTCAGCTTCGTATTTGGTGGTCTGACTGGTGTAATCCTTGCCTCACCAGCCCTGGACTTCCACTTATCTGACACATACTTTGTGGTTGCCCACTTCCACTACGTAGTCTTTGGAACCGTCGTGTTTGCAATGTTCGCGGGCTTCTACTTCTGGTGGCCAAAATTCACCGGCAAGATGCTGAATGAGAGACTGGGCCAGATTCACTTCTGGATTTTGTTTATTGGATTCCACACAACATTCCTAGTTCAGCACTGGCTTGGTGTTATGGGAATGCCAAGACGCTACGCTACTTATCTTCCTGAGGATGGATTTACTGAGCTAAACATAATCTCAACACTCGGAGCTGTTCTGCTTGCTCTTTCCATGATTCCTTTCCTCTGGAATGTTTGGATCACTTACCGATATGGTGCCAAGGTCGAGCTGAAGGACCCATGGGGCTACGGAAGATCACTGGAGTGGGCAACGGAATCACCTTTCCCTCGTCACAACTTCCACTCGATTCCACGCATCCGATCCGAATCTCCCGCTTTTGACTTGAATCACCCGGAGTTCGCCGCACCAGAGGCTAAGGCTGCCTATCGCGAAGAGGGTCGAATCTAATGAGAACAAACATTGTCATCCTTCTTGTAATGGCGGCATACTTCACCCTCGCTGACATTGCATATGCTGTTTGGACCTACATCGACGGGGGAGCTGTCGAGCCAATCGGTACTGCGGCCATGGCTCTGCTCGTTATTCTGGCAATTTTTATTGCTTTTTACCTCTATAGCGGAATGAGAAGAACGGCAACGCTTCCAGAAGACCGTTTGGATGCCAAGATCGAAGATGAGCCAGGAGAGATGGGTTTCTTTAGCCCATGGTCTTGGTGGCCATTCATGATTGGCGCTTCCGCTGCAGTCGCCTTCGCTGGACTTGCAGTTGGCTGGTGGCTTTTCATTGTTGCTGCCCCATTTGCCTTGGTTGGAGTAGTTGGGTTTGTTTTTGAATACGACCGCTTCGCCCACGCTCACTAGTTTCAACAAAATCTCAGCCTTTGGTGTTATCCTTCTGTGCTGCCCTAAGGGCTAGAAGATAGAAAACTAAACAAGGGGATGATCGGTTTCGACACTGCAAAGCTTGCGGGAAAGAAGCGGGTCGAGGATGCACAGTTATCTCGTAAACGCTCTGTGTAACTTATAGGTGCCAATACAAAGCGCGCCGATTTCGCCCTAGCTGCCTAAGCTAGCCCCGAAATCCGTCTGCCTGGGTTTGATTTCGTCCCAGTAACAGGCGTCATCTAGAAATCTTGCTTCTCTGGTTGGTTGGTGGCCAGAGCGGGACATTTTCACCAACTGGGCTGGTCGGCGTAGTTGCTCTCGACAAATTCCGCAGCCGAGTAGAACGCATTAGAGGGCTACACCCGTAGAAGAGTCTCGTTCTCTGCAGTGGACCCGGGTTCAATTCCCGGCATCTCCACCAAGCGCAACCCCTCCAAGCGAGGGGTTGCGCTATTTAAGGGAGCTATTCGCTAGTCTGATGAGATGACCACGTTGCCAGGCAACAAAAAAGCCCTACTCGTAATTGATGCACAAAACGTAATCCTTCAAGAGTGCTATCAGAGAGATCAGAAGGTAGCGAAGATTTCTCAAGCCATCTCGAAGGCAAGACAAGCTATGGTCCCAGTTGTTTGGATTCAGCATTCCGATGATGACATTATTGAGGGCAGTCAGGACTGGCAAATAGTTCCGGAACTATCACCGAGTTCAACGGAGAAGATTATTGGCAAGCACTATCGCAGCTCATTCGAAGAAACAGGGTTGCACAATCAACTTCAAGGCCTAGCAGTGGGACACATCATTGTTTGTGGTGCGGAATCGAACAATTGCGTGCGCCACACCATCCACTCCGCTTTAGAACTCGGATACGATGTGACCCTATTACAGGACGCTCACACCGCCGTGAGTTTCGAGTGGAATGGCTTCTTAGTCGATGCGCCGAGGGTGATAGATGAGCAGAACACCAATTTCATGTCCTATCAACTACCTGGTCGCCAGGCCCAAGTAAAGCCAGTAGCCGAGGCAGACTTCAAATAAAAATGCCCCAGATTTCTCCGGGGCATTTCCTTTTGAAGTTTTTAGCGCTTGCTCTTGAGGGCCTTTGGCTTACGCTTGGGCTTTTCCTCAATCGCAGGGGAGTGCTCGGAGTGAGCAAGTTCGTATTCAGCCTTCGAAACTGGAGCAATCCGGTCTTCGAAGTAGATTCTTGAAAGAGCTGCACGAATCTTCGTTCCAAGCGTAATCTTGCCGTTCTCATTTGGCCTAGGCATGATTGGCTCGTAATCCTTGAAGTCAACCAGCTTCCACAGTTCGTACTTGTCAACCGGCTCGTGGACTTCGATGTATTCACCGTGTGGCAAGCGAACAACTCGGCCGGTTTCGCGGCCGTGAAGGACAATCTCGCGATCTTTGCGCTGAAGTGACAAGCAAGTGCGCTTGGTAATCCAGTAGGCCAGGATCGGTCCAAGGATAAGCATGATCTGCATTGCCGTTAGAACATGGTTCAGCGACATCTGGAAGAAAATTGCAATCAGGTCGGTCGAGGCTCCAGCCCAGAGGATCGCATAGAAAGTCACACCAGCAGCACCGATAGCGGTTCTGGTTGGGGCATTTCTTGGGCGATCTAAGACGTGGTGCTCGCGCTTGTCGCCAGTTACCCAAGCTTCAATGAATGGGTAGGCAGCAACCAGAGCTAGGAATACTAAAGAAATAATGATTGGCAGCATGACTCCCATTGGAATCACATAGCCAAAGATTGCAAGGTCCATGTGCCCTGGTGCGAGACGAAGGGCTCCGTCTAACCACCCGATGTACCAGTCTGGCTGCGTACCCGCCGAAACAGGGGATGGGTCGTATGGTCCATAGTTCCAGATTGGGTTGATAGTGAAGGTCGCTGAAATAGCTGCGATAACACCAAAGACTAGGAAGAAGAATCCACCAGCCTTAGCTACATAAACCGGCATTAGCGGGTAGCCAACAACGTTAGCATCACTGCGACCTGGTCCTGGGTAGTGGGTGTGCTTGTGAACAACCACCATCATCAGGTGCAGTGCTAGCAGCGCAATAATTAGCGCTGGAATAATCATGATGTGCAAGCTGTAAAGGCGTGCGATTACTTCAGTGCCAGGGAATTCGCCACCAAAGAGACCAGCTGAGATGGCAGGTCCAATTACTGGAACACCCTTGATCATTCCATCGATGATTCTCAGACCGTTTCCGGAGAGTAGGTCATCTGGCAGTGAGTAGCCGGTGAATCCAGCTGCCATGCCCAGCACAAACAGCAAGAATCCAACAACCCAGTTCAACTCACGTGGCTTGCGGAAAGCACCTGTGAAGAACACACGCAGCATGTGCAGCCCAGCAGCAGCCACAAATACCAAAGCGGCCCAGTGGTGAACCTGACGCATCAGAAGACCACCACGAATATCAAAGCTGATGTCGAGAGAAGATGCGTAAGCGACTGTCATCTCCGCGCCTTTTAGCGGCGCATAGCTTCCGTCGTAATAGGTGTGAGCCATTGAAGGCTGGAAGAAAAATGTCAAGAATGTTCCGGAAATGATCAGAATCACGAATGAGTACATCGCCACTTCACCAAGCATGAAGCTCCAGTGATCGGGGAATACCTTGCGTCCGAAGTTCTTTAGAACCGTTCCAACGGTAAGGCGCTCATCAATGTAGTTCGCTGCTTTACCTAGTGCGGTCTTTGGCTCAGTGGTAGAAGTCATTTTCTATTTCCTCATGTCCCAGAACGATGGACCAACCGGCTCTAAGAAGTCGCTTTGGGCGACCAAATAGCCCTCGTCGTCAACTGTGATTGGCAACTGGGGGAGTGGGCGAGAAGCTGGTCCGAAAATTACCTTGCAGTGATCCGCCAAGTCAAATGTTGACTGGTGGCAAGGACACAGCAAGTGGTGCGTGTGCTGCTCGTAAAGTGCAACTGGGCAGCCCACGTGAGTACAAATCTTGGAGTAAGCGACGATGCCGTCATAGCTCCAAGACGCCTTGGCGGGATCCTCTTTGAGATCAGCAGGATTTACTCTCACGAGCAAAACTGCAGCCTTAGCTTTTTCCTCCAGCTTGTGTTCTTCGAGTTCACTGAGGCCTTCCGGAATGACGTGGAAGACCGAGCCAATTGTGACTTCGGAAGCTTTGATTGGAATACCGGTCGGGTCGCGTGTGAGGCGAGTACCGGGTGCCCACATGGTTTTCTTAAGTGTGTCACCAACTACGGGCCCTAGATCACCGAAGATCACAACAGCCGGAATTGGGAAGAATGCGAGCGCTCCATAAAGAGTCCTACGAATTAACTTGCGTCTAGTGAAGCCTGATTCGCCATCGGCGAGCTTCACAATTTCAATCGCTTGCTGACGTGCTTCGTCGCTGCTTCTGGCAGTGTGACGCTCTTCAGAAACTTCGTTGTCTGGCATGAGTGTCTTGGCCCAGTGCACGGCACCAAACCCGATACCTAGCAAAGATAGCGCCATTCCGATGCCCATCCAGAAAGTGTTGTTTCTAGTTGCGCTCAGATCACCATCGACAATAGGAAATGCGAAGAAGCCCCAAACTGCAATGACAGCACCAATCATGCTGATAACGAACATTGCAGCAACTTGCTTTTCAGCGTTGCGAGCGTGACGCTCACTCTTGTCGGTCATACGTTCGCGGTGTGGTTCCAAACCTGGGTCTGAAATTGGGCGAACGATATTTGTTGCGCTACCTGAAGTGTATTTTTCTAGATCACTCATTAGTTAGCCTTCGCTCCCAACCAAACGGTAATTGCAATAATGAATCCAAGGCCGAATATCCAAGTGAAGAGACCTTCAGCTACAGGACCAATCGAACCAAGTTCATATCCACCAACGGATTCAAACTCTTCTACATACTTCAGATAAGAAATGATGTCCTTCTTATCTTCCGGAGTGAGGTTTGCATCGCTGAATACTGGCATGTTTTGAGGACCAGTAACCATGGCTTCATAGATGTGCTTTTCGCTTACACCCTGAAGCCCTGGTGCAAATTTTCCTTCAGTAAGTGCACCACCTGCACCAACAGCGTTGTGGCACATTGCACAGTTGATTCTGAATAGTTCTCCACCGTGAGTGACATCGCCATCAGTTCTTAGAAACTCTTCAGCTGGAATTGCAGGACCAGGTGCCAAAGAAGCAACATAGGCAGCCATTGCTGCAATCTGCTCTTCAGTGAACTGCACTGGTTTCTTGTACAGCTGCGGACCTGATGCTTGTCCTGGCATACGACCAGTTCCAACTTGGAAATCAACCGATGCTGCACCAACACCAATCAGGCTAGGACCACCAATAGCGCCTTCAGCATTTAGTCCGTGACAGCTCGCACAGTTAGCTAAGAAAAGTTTTCTTCCTTCTGAAATCTGTTCCGGTGATCCAAATTCTGCTTGGTAGGTTTGCGTAGCAACCGCGTAGCCACCGCCTGAAAAAATTAGCCCAAGGAAAATTACAACCCCAAGTGCCCACGGACGACGACGCATCGGTTTTTGGTTCAACTGTCTCTCCATTTTTACTTCAACACATAAATCACTAGGAACAAACCAATCCAAACTACGTCAACAAAGTGCCAGTAGTAGGAAGTGACAATCGCACTGGTTGCTTCGCGATGGCCGAAATTCTTTGCAGCGTACGCTCTTCCAATTACAAGAAGGAAAGCGATTAGTCCACCAGTCACGTGCAGTGCGTGAAAACCAGTTGTTATGTAAAACGCTGAACCATAAGAGTTTGAGCTCAGTGAGATTCCCTCACTTATCAGCATTGCGTACTCCCAAACCTGACCGGAAACGAAGATCGCACCCAAAACATAGGTTAAGAAGAACCACTCAACCATTCCCCACTTGACAGGGGACCAGCCAGTTCGCTTAGCCTGCATGCGCTCAGCTGCGAAAACACCAAACTGCGCGGTGAATGAGCTGGAAACCAAAATCAGAGTGTTGATTAGCGCAAAAGGAACATTAAGGATTTGGGTGTCGTTTGCCCAAAGATCAGGAGCTCCGGCGCGAAGCGAGAAGTACATCGCGAAAAGACCCGCGAAGAACATGACTTCGCTACCTAGCCACACGATGGTACCAACACTGGTCGCATTGGGGCGCTGAATGGTCATTGGCGCAACGGAAGTGGAAGCTGACATGGCTTAATTCTAACCCGTGAAAATGGCCAAGATGCCCGAATTTACGCGGATTTTGCGAATTTTTATACTCAGGCACGAAATTTCAGACAATAGACTTTGCAAATGCAAACAATCACCTGGCCGCTCGTCTTAGGTCAACTTCTTGCGGGGGAGGACCTCGCTAAAGAGCATGCAACTTGGGCGATGCGACAGATCATGTCGGGTGAGGCAACTGCTTCGCAGATCGGCGCCTTCATGCTGGCGCTTCGAGGAAAAGGCGAGACTGTTGAAGAGCTGGCAGGACTTGTTGATGTGATGCTGGAGAACGCCTTGCTGCTTGAAACTGGCAGCGATGCTGTCGACATTGTTGGAACCGGGGGAGACTTAGTCGGAACCGTCAACATCAGCTCGATGGCGTCCATCCTGTTGGCCAGCTGTGGAATACCTGTGCTCAAGCATGGTTCCCGATCGGCCTCAGGTAAAACCGGATCCTCAGAAATGCTGGAGGTCCTTGGAATTCGACTCGATCTAGCCCCTCAGCAGGTCACAGAAGTCTTCAGAAGGACAGGAATCACTTTTTTCTTTGCCCCGGTCTTTCACCCCGCCATGCGGCATGTAGCGCCGATTCGCAAGGAACTGGGGGTGCCCACCACCTTCAATTTCCTGGGACCACTCGCAAACCCTGCCCAACCCATCGCAACAGCGCTAGGGGTTGCCAATGAGGCAATTGCGCCACTCATGGCCGAGGAAATGGCCAATCGAGGTCGAACAGCCCTGGTTTTCAGGTCAAAAGATGGCTTGGATGAGCTTTCTTCCTCCACTGAGGCTGATATTTGGCAGGTGAGTGGGGGAA
>VFQT010003976.1_pt1 | contig 12866 bp, 10 predicted proteins | sample 3512381 | NCBI WGS metagenome assembly VFQT01 (sample SAMN10412376, study PRJNA504923) | tailings metagenome | isolation source: Relicate 2 Philex TSF3 active mining site | place: Philippines: Tuba, Benguet | collected 2017-08-29 | reverse complement strand
CTTAAGCAGGCCTTCAGGGATCGGGTGGTAAAGAAGACCTATCACGCATTGGTCCAAGGTCACCCAGAGCCACCGGCGGGGACCATTGATACCCCAATTGCGAGAAGTCAGCGACATGACTACAAGTTCACAATCTCGAAGGAGGGTAAGCCTTCGGTCACTCACTTTCAGACCCTAGAGGTGTTGCCAACGGCAACGCTTATGGAAGTAGGTCTGGAAACCGGAAGAACTCACCAAATTCGAGTTCACTTCTCCCATTTCCACCACCCGCTGGTGGGGGATGACCTGTATGGCGCGGACCCCAAACTGGCCCAGAAGCTTGGCCTGAGCAGGCAGTGGCTGCATGCAGTAAAACTGGCCTTTGAGCACCCAACTACTGGCAAACAGCTTGAATTCACAAGCGATTACCCAGAGGATTTGCAGACATCGCTCGCAACGCTCCGCGATCCCCATTTCCGGCTTTAGCATTGTTGCCTAGCCAAGGGGTTGTAAGTGTCAGATAAGTCGTTTGTTCATCTGCACAACCACACCGAATATTCAATGCTGGATGGTGCCGCCCGAATCAAACCCCTGGTAACCAAAGCTGCCGAACTGCAGATGCCTGCGATTGCAATGACCGATCACGGAAATACCCACGGGGCATATGAGTTTTGGAAACAATCAAAGGCTGCTGGAATTAAGCCAATCATCGGTATTGAGGCGTACGTTGCTCCTGGCTCCAGACTCGAGAAAACAAAAGTTCGCTGGGCGGATGGCGGTGAGGACGATGTCTCTGGTGGTGGTGCTTACACACACCTGACGATCTGGGCAACCTCCAATCTCGGGATGAATAACTTATTCAGACTCAGCAGTGAGGGATACCTGAGTGGCTTTTATGTAAAGCCCCGCATCGATAAAGAACTGATGGCGAAGTATGCCAAAGACTTAATTGCCACCACTGGATGTCCCGGCGGGGAAGTCCAAACAAGACTTCGCCTAGGCCAGTATGACGAAGCCCTGAAAGCCGCAGCGCAGCTGAGAGACATTTTTGGCGATGGCAACTTTTTCGTTGAAGTTATGGATCACTCTCTTGATATAGAAAAGAGAGTGAGAGACGACCTTCTAAGGCTGAGCAAGGACCTGTCCCTCCCGCTGGTTGCCACCAACGATCTTCACTACGTTGAAAAAGCAGACCATGAAGCTCATGAAGCGCTGCTCTGCATTCAAACCGGAACAAATCTCACGGACCCTAGGCGCTTCCGCTTTGAATCACAGGAGTACTACCTGAAGTCAGCCCAAGAAATGCGCAGGATATTTTCTGAGCTGGACCAGGCTTGCGACAACACTCTGCTAATCGCTGAACGCTGCCAAATTGATTTTGAAAAACAGGATCTCCTGCCACGCTTTCCAGTGCCAGAGGGGGAAACCGAAGCCGGTTGGTTTGAGAAGGAAGTTTGGAAGGGGATGCAGCGCCGCTATCCAAATGGGTTTAGTGAACGCCACCGCCAGCAGGTTGATTACGAAATTCAAGTGATCATCAAGATGGGCTTCCCAGGTTACTTCCTCGTAGTTTCTGACTTCATTGCCTGGGCGCGCAGTCAAGGAATCAGGGTTGGACCCGGAAGAGGATCTGCGGCCGGCTCACTTGCCTCCTATGCACTCGGCATTACTGAACTGGATCCGCTGGAACACGATCTGATTTTTGAGAGGTTTTTGAATCCTGAGCGTTTATCCATGCCTGATATCGATGTTGACTTCGATGACCGCAGAAGACCCGAGGTGATTCGCTATGTCACCGAGAAATATGGAGACGATCGCGTTGCACAGATTGTGACATTTGGAACCATCAAGGCAAAGCAGGCCATAAAGGACGCAGCCAGAGTTCTAGGAAAGCCCTATGCAATTGGCGAGCGTCTCACTAAAGCCATGCCGCCGATGGTTTTGGGTAGAGATGTCTCTTTGGACGATGTCATCAATAAAGAGTCGGAGAGATACGCAGAGGGTGCAGAGTTCCGGGGCATCATCGACTCAGATCCTGAAAGCAAAGAAGTGTTCGACTTGGCCAAAGGACTTGAGTCACTAAAGCGTCAGTCTTCAGTTCACGCCGCTGGAGTCATAATGTCGGCCAAACCGCTGATGGATGTAATTCCGATCATGAAGCGTGAAGAGGATGGCGCCATCATCACTCAGTTCGACCAACCTCCCTGTGAGGACTTGGGTCTTTTGAAAATGGACTTTCTGGGTCTTCGAAACCTCACGGTTATTGACGATGCGCTCACCAACATCCGAAACAACCGAGGTGTCGAGGTGGTTTTAGAGGAGCTCGACCTAAACGCCGATGCCAAGACTTTCGAACTGCTATCCAGAGGCGAGACTCTAGGTGTTTTCCAGCTTGATGGAAACAACATGCGCTCACTGCTAAGAATGCTCAAACCATCAGAGTTTGAACACATATCGGCTGTGATTGCGCTGTATCGCCCAGGTCCGATGGGTATGAATTCACACACCAATTACGCTCAGCGGAAAAATGGCCAGCAGCAATCTGAAGGCGTTCACCCCGAGTTGACCGAGCCTCTCAGAGAGATTCTTGATCCCACCTACGGCCTGATTGTTTATCAGGAGCAGGTGATGGCAGTTGCTCAGAGAGTTGCTGGTTACACCCTGGGTCAGGCGGATCTGCTTCGCAGGGCAATGGGTAAGAAGAAACCTGAGGAGCTGGAGAAGCAGTTTGAAATGTTCTCAAGCGGTATGCGAGCCAACGGGTACTCGCCGTCGGCAATCAAAGCACTTTGGGACACACTTTTGCCTTTCGCAGACTATGCCTTCAACAAGGCTCACTCCGCTGGCTATGCGGTGCTTAGCTACTGGACCGCTTACCTCAAGGCAAACTTCCCGGCCGAGTATATGGCTGCACTGCTCACTTCAGTGGGCGATTCGAAGGACAAACTCGGTGTCTATCTGAATGAATGTCGAAAGATGGGTATTCGAGTTTTGCCACCTGATGTTAATCAGTCGATTGACATATTCGCCGCGGTCGGCGAGGACATTCGCTTTGGTCTAGCGGCAATTAGGAACGTCGGTCAAAATGTTGTTGACGCCATAGCTCAATCAAGAGATCCGCACTTCGCCTCCTTCGATGACTATCTGCGCCGCGCTCCGGCCATTGCCTGCACTAAAAGAGTGGTCGAATCACTTATCAAGGCTGGAGCATTTGACTCTCTCGGTAACACTCGTCGAGCGCTATTTGCAATTCACGAAGAAGCCATTGATGCCTCTGCAGTACTTAAGCGCGAAGCAGCGGGCGGCCAGATGGATCTCTTTGGTGATCTACTCGAAGACGACAGCTCTTCAGTAGCAATCCCTGATCTGCCGGAGTGGACAAAACGAGATCTGTTGGCTCACGAGCGAGAGATGCTTGGACTCTATGTCTCAGACCATCCGCTCGCTGGCATGGAAGCTGAACTGATGAGATTTTCTGACATGGGAACTGCAGCCCTTCGGGATAGTGAACTAGCCGATGGTGAAACTGTCACTATCGCAGGGCTGATCACCCAAGTTCAGCATCGAATAGCTCGCTCATCGGGTAATCAGTATGCGCAGGTCACTGTGGAAGATTTCTCGGGCGAAATCACTGTGATGTTTATGGGCAAGACCTACCAGGAATTCAGGGATCTGCTGGTCGATGACCTAACTGTTAGTATTCGCGGCCGCATTTCGCGCAGAGATGAAGAAGTAGTGCTACAAGGTTTTGCCATCGATGTAATCGAACCGGGTAGAGACAGGGGAGGGGTGTTGCAGCTGTCTCTAACTGAGGCAATGGCAACGAGGGAAAAGCTTCTGCAACTGGCAACCATTCTGGATGCCCACCCTGGACCAGTTGAGGTGCAGGTAAAGCTGACAGCATCCAGCGGAGTGAATCACTTCATGCTTCCGCAGAGAGTAAAGGTCGGGCAAGATCTTTTTGGTGAGCTGAAGGCTCTACTGGGATCAGACGCCGTTAGCTAGTCCTTTTCAGAGAGTTTTTTTCCTATGGTGTGCCAAGCTCTCTGGAAGTAGACGAGCGGAGCACTCGGCACGCGAGCCACAGATGCCTCAAGGCCAGAAATAATCAAAACTGCATTCTGCTCGACTTCGAATCTATGTCGAACCTCGCCGATGAGTATCGCTGGAGCATCGGCAAAGATCGGCAGTGAATAAGGCCCTTCAAGCTCTTTGCCATCGAAACGATCCTCTTTTGGACCAGCCAGCCGTTTGGCAAGGTGAAGTGTGTCCTCATCCAGGGTGTGCAGTGCCAGCTTTGCTCCAACGCATAGGTGCTGATAGCTGGAGGACCCTTGGGCGATGTTCAGTGACACCAGAGGGGGATTAGAACCCAGTGATGTCACCGAGGATGCGGTAAAGCCGATTGGCTCTCCACTTTCGGTTCGGCTGGTGACGATGGCTATGCCGCTGGCATGGTTTCTAAATACTGCCTTGAGTGCTTCCTCGCCAAGGAGGTCAAAGTCTTTATGGTCTGTACTCATTCTTCCGATAAGGTTAGGGCATCTTTCCAAACTTCACCGAGAACTTGGCTATGCGCGAGATTCACTGGAATAAACCAATCAATGATGAATCGGTTGCTGAGCTGTTGCCCAGGGCTAAAAATGCAGCGGATGTCTCATCCGTGGTCTCTGCTCTTATTCAAGAAGTCAGCGCTAAAGGTCTTCAGGCGCTCAGTGAGCACGCGAAGAAGTTCGACGGAGTTGTTCCAGCTCAGTTCAGAGTTCCCTCGTCCAAGCTAAAAGAAGCACTTGATCAAACGCCACATGATGTCAAAGAAGCTCTAGAGGAGTCCATCGACCGGGTGAGAAAAGTTTCAAGGTCGCACCTTCCCAAGGATCAGAGTCTCGAGGTTGCTGACGGCGGGCGAGTGGAACTGAGATTTGTGCCGTTTGATTCCGCTGGCGTTTATGCCCCAGGCGGAAAAGCGGTTTATCCATCAAGTGTGATTATGAACATCGTTCCCGCACAGGTTGCCGGGGTAAAGAGAATTGTTTTGTGTTCCCCCGCCCAAAAAGAACACGCTGGTAATCCGCATCCCCTGATCTTGGCCGCAGCGCAGCTGCTGGGCATTGATGAGGTTTACGCAATCGGCGGAGCCAGTGCGATTGCCTCTTTAGCGCATGGTGTTCCAGAGATAGGACTACAGAGAGTTGAGCTTGTGACTGGCCCGGGCAATGCTTATGTTGCCACGGCTAAGCAGGTTCTTCGTTCCAAGATTGCAATTGATTCTGAAGCTGGGCCCACCGAAATCATGATTATTGCTGATGCCAAAGCCAATCCAGCCTGGGTTGCATCAGATCTGATTTCCCAAGCAGAGCACGACGAGAGTGCCGCAGCTGTTCTACTCACTGATTCAGAAAGTTTGATGGCTGAGGTGCAGAAAGAAGTTGAAATTCAGCTTGGAAAAACTCCAAACAAAGACAGAGTGGCTAAAGCTCTGATGGGAGAGCAGTCAGGATTGGTTTTAGTTAGCTCCATTTCGGATGCAATCGAAATTGCCAACCTCTATGCAACAGAGCACTTAGAGATTCAAACTGAGAACCCTAGGCAAGTGCTGGACAGCATCACTAACGCCGGGGCTGTCTTTTTGGGTGGTTATTCACCTGTCAGCCTGGGGGATTATCTGGCTGGCTCGAATCACGTTCTTCCCACCGCAGGCCAGGCAAGACGCTCATCGGGTCTTTCGGTATACACATTCCTGAGGCAGCAGCAAGTGGTTGATTTTAAATCAGAGTCTTTGGCGGCAGTGAGCGAGCTGCTAGGAAAATTTGCCGACGCCGAAGGTCTTCCAGCCCATGGAGAGGCAGCTCGCATTAGATTTAGTAACTGATGCACTGCCCATTTTGTAGACACTCCGACTCCCGAGTAATTGACTCGAGGACGTCGGACGACGGCTCTTCTATTCGACGAAGACGGCAGTGCCCAGAATGCCAGAAGCGGTTCACCACAGTTGAAACCGCATCTCTGATGGTGACTAAGCGCTCGGGTGCAACTGAGCCATTTAGTAGAGACAAGATTATTGCTGGTGTAAGAAAGGCCTGTCAGGGAAGACCAGTGACGGATGCGGATCTCGCTCTGCTTGCTCAGCAGGTCGAAGAAACTCTGCGCTCTACCGGAGCTGCTTCCATTGACGCGCAAGAGATTGGTTTAGCAATTTTGGAACCACTGAAGAATTTGGACCATGTCGCCTACATGCGTTTTGCCAGTGTCTACCAGGCATGGGATTCTCTGGATGATTTTTCTGAGGCGATAAAAGATTTGCGTCAGTAATGTACAAACTCGTCTTTCGTCTTTTTCTCAGATGGATTGATCCTGAGCTTGCTCATCACCTTGGCGCATTCCTTGTTAGATTTTTAGGCCTGGTGCTCCCAGCACCAAAGCACGGAAGCTTTACGCAATTAGCCGGCCTTACCTTTGAAAATCGACTGGGTATTGCAGCTGGTTTTGATAAGAACGCCAAAATGGTTAAGGGACTTTACAAATTAGGTTTTGGGCATGTAGAGGTTGGAACTGTTACCCCAAAACCCCAGCCTGGAAATCCAAAGCCAAGACTATTTCGGCTGATCGCGTCAAGATCATTAATTAATCGCATGGGCTTCAACAACGATGGTGCCCTGGTGATTTCAAACAGACTAAAAAGGCTTAGAGAAACCGGTGGCAAACTTCCAATAATTGGGGTCAACATTGGCAAGAACAAGTTGACTGAGCCCGCCTTGGTGGCGGAGGACTACGCATACTGCGCCAAGGAGCTGTCCGACGTAGCCGACTATCTGGCGGTAAACGTTTCGAGCCCAAACACACCAGGACTTAGAGATTTGCAACAGGTGTCAACTCTTCGGCCAATTCTTCTTTCAGTGATTGAAAACTCAAAGGGCAAGCCTGTTTTCGTGAAGATAGCGCCAGATCTTGCAGATGAAGATGCCTTAGCAATTGCCAAGCTAGTTGACGAGCTGGATATGGCTGGAGTAATTGCAGCAAACACAACAGTTGGACGCCAGGAGGTTTCTGGGAAGTTGGCTTCAGAGACTGGAGGACTCTCGGGTCCCATGCTCTCGCAAAGAGCTAGAGAACTACTCGTGTTACTCAGAGCAGCACTGCCACACAGAGCGATAATCTCAGTTGGCGGTATCCAGACGGCCCAGGAGGCGCGCGAGAGGCTCAAGCTCGGTGCAGACCTTATTCAGGTCTACACCGGCTTTATTTATGAGGGTCCTTGGTTTGCTCGAAAGCTTAGGCGGGGCGAGTTGCAGGTGACTGAGTTAGAGACGGGTCTCTGACCACAACCTCTCCCAGAATCTGATCAACCTTTTGCATTATCTCTGCAGGAATCTGAACCCCTGCTGCCTTGGCGTTGGAGGTGATTTGCTTTGGTCTTGATGCTCCAACAATTGCTGCAGCTACGTTCTTGTTCTGTAAGACCCAGGCAATCGCAAATTGCGCCATATCAAGACCTAACTCTTCAGCCAGTGGCTTTAGCTGCTGAACTTTAGTGAGCACTTCATCGGACATGAACTTCTCAATAATTGCTGCAAGCTTTGGATCAGCCGCCCTAGACCCAGCTGGTGCTGGCTGCCCAGGGAGATACTTTCCAGTTAGCACACCTTGAGCAATCGGTGACCAGACAATCTGACTCAGGCCCAGCTCCTGTGAGGTTGGAATAACTTTGCCTTCAATCACTCGCCAAAGCATTGAGTACTGGGGCTGATTAGAAATCAGCTGGATACCAAGTTGGTCAGCGAGTTTTTTTCCCTCACGAATCTGCTCTGCAGTCCACTCGGATACTCCGATGTAGTGGACCTTGCCTTGGTGCACCAAGTCGGCAAAGGCTCGCATGGTTTCTTCGAGTGGGGTTTCGAAGTCAAAACGGTGGGCTTGGTAAAGGTCGATGTAATCGGTCTGCAGTCTCTTCAGTGAGCCGTGCAGAGCCTCAAAAATGTGTTTCCTTGAAAGCCCCACATCATTTGGACCCTTCTTTGCAACAGGCCAGTAAACCTTCGTGAAGATTTCAATGCCCTCGCGCCGCTCATTCTTAAGTGCCTTACCTAGAACTATTTCAGCGGCCTGGTTGGCATAGACGTCTGCTGTGTCATAGGTGGTGATGCCAGCTTCCAATGCTGCGTGCACAGTCTTGATGGCTTTGTCATCTTTGACCTGAGATGCGTGAGTTAGCCAGTTTCCATAGATGATTTCGGAAACCTTGAGGCCGGAGTTACCGAGATAGCGAAATTGCATTGTCTTTCCTTACTTATCTAGTTTTGTAAATCTTGGAACCTGAGGTTTGGGAATGCGAAGCGATCGCATCTGAATTGAGCGCATGGCTGCATACCAGGCAATGCCAGCTTCAAGATTCTCCTGGCCAAACTTCACTGCCACTTTGCGCTTGGCGATTCGCCCAACCAGGGTGGCATCAATAGCTACCACTCCAAAAAGACCCCACATGGCGAATAGTGCTACTACTTGAATAATGAAACTGTCGATGAAGGTCATAAAGACAACGATGAACAGCATTGGTAGCACAAGTTCACCGGCCGTAAAGCGGGAATCGACCACGTCTCTGGCAAAACGCCGCTGAGGACCCTTGTCTCTTGCGGAGAGGTATCTCTCGTCGCCAGCCATCATGCCTTCGCGAATAGCGATGCGCTGTGCTCTGACCTTTTCTTTCTGTGCCTGACGAGCTTCCTTACTCCTATCGCCAACCAGAGGTTTTTTCCTGGCCTGTTCACGTTCTTTGCGAGTTGGAGTGGGCTTACCCTTACCTTGGGCAGCGCTGGATTCTTCCGACATTGAGACCTTCCGAGTTTCTGCCACTAGATTACTGCCATGTCCTTTAGTGAAATATCGCTTGATGCCAATCTGGTTACCAAGGCGGAGGCTCTCACCGCTGAAAATTTTCCCCAGACTCTTGCCACCCTCGGTCAATTAGTCAAAATCCCAGGCATTGCATGGCCATCGTTTGACCCTGCAGAGCTGGAGAGATCTGCAAATGCCGTTGCGGATGAATTTAAGAATCTTAACTTTTTTGATTTCGTCGAGGTTCGCAGGTCAAAGAAACCAAATGGTGAAATGGGTGCACCTGCGGTTCTTGCCAGAAGAGCAGGTGCGAGTGATGCACCACATGTTCTGCTGTATGCCCACCATGATGTGCAGCCACCCGGAGACAGAGCCAATTGGAACTCCGAACCCTTTGAGGCAACCCTCAAGGGGGAGCGACTTTATGGCAGAGGAGCTGCGGATGACAAGGCGGGTGTCGTCACTCACCTAACCGCACTCAGGGGGCTTCAGCAACTCTCCGAGAATCTTCGTATCGGAGTGACTGTCTTTATTGAAGGAGAGGAAGAAGCAGGATCAGAATCGTTCCTAAACTTTCTAAACGATAACAAGACAGACCTGAAGGCAGACCTGATTGTTGTTGCGGATAGCGGAAACTGGTCCGAGGATGTTCCAGCCCTAACCACCAGCCTCAGGGGAGTGGTTTCTCAAACCTTCACACTTCGAACTCTCGATCATGCACTGCACTCAGGAATGTATGGTGGGCCCGTTCCCGATGCCATGACGGCAATGATTCGTCTTCTGGCATCGCTGCACGACGAGAAAGGTAACGTGGCAATTTCTGGCTTGAAGTCGGATTCAACTTCAGGACCTGAGGTTAGGTTCGAAGATCTCGCCAATGAGTCTGGACTTCTTCCAGGTGTGGAGAGAATAGGAACTAAACCCATCACTCAGCAAATTTGGGGCGAGCCTGCACTCACTGTTATTGGCATCGACTTTCCTTCGGTTGCTGTTTCGTCAAACACAGCTCAACCTCAAGTAACTGCTCGAGTTTCCCTTCGTCTTGCTCCGAGCGAAGATCCTGCGAAAGGCTTAGAGCTGCTTAGAGCGCACCTCCAAAAATTTGCGCCGTTTGGTTCAAAGATTGAGTTTGGTCACCACGAAATGGGCCCTGGCTACTTCGCAAAACGAGGCTGGGCAGCCAATCTCACTCACGAGATACTCTCGGCCGTTTGGCCTAAGAAGTCAGTTGACATTGGAGTTGGAGGTTCGATTCCATTCATCTCGCACTTTGCCAGCTTGTTCCCAGACGCTGAGATTTTGGTGACGGGCGTCGAAGACCCAGACTCCAGGGCTCATAGCCCCAATGAGAGCCAACACCTGCCTACCCTGAAAAGGGCTATCACGGCCGAGACACTGCTTCTGCTGCATGGGAATCAGATGGTGAGAAAGTAGTTAAAATAGAGGCTGGAGGTAAAAATGACCGAGGTTTTGACTCATGGCGTCAAACTAACCGATCAGGCTGTTTCGAAGGTTAAGAGCCTTCTCTCAGCAGAGGGTCGAGATGATCTCAGGTTGCGCGTCGCGGTGCAGCCGGGGGGTTGCTCAGGACTTATCTACCAGCTGTTTTTTGATGAGACATTGGAAGAAGCTGACGCTGTTGTTGCGTTTGACGGGGTTGAGGTCGTTGTAGATCCCATGAGCATCCCTTATCTCGATGGAGCGCAAATCGATTTCGAGGACACAATCCAGAAGCAAGGATTTACCATCGATAACCCCAATGCCTCTGGCTCCTGTGCCTGTGGAGACTCCTTCTCCTAAACAGGGCAAATCTGAAACCCTGGGCCGAATTTCAGGGTAAACTAGGGGAAGTTCCCGTAAAAATAAGGATTCCCTAGTGACTAATCGGCGTCGAAAACTGACCCTAGTCAGCCTCATCTCCGCCATCAGTTTGACCCTTGCTGGTTGCACACCGGAGGTCCAGCGCGGCTTCCTTCCAGATTCAGCTGGCGTCACCAACCACACAGACCGCATCATCGGGCTTTGGACAACCTCCTGGATCGTGCTTTTGCTTGTTGGTGTTGTGGCCTGGGGGCTAATGGCCTGGGCGTTGATCGTCTACAGGCGCCGAAAAGGCGAAACTGGCATTCCTGTCCAGTTCCGCTACAACATGCCAATTGAGGCTCTCTTCACTGCCGTGCCGCTGATTTTGGTTCTTGGATTCTTTGCTTTCACCGCTAGAGACACTGCCGCCATTGAGGCAAAAATTGAGAATCCCGACGTTCACATTTCTGTAATCGCAAAGCAGTGGAGCTGGGACTTCAACTACGTCGACGCAAATGTCTATGACTCGGGAATCCAGGCTCAGTTCTCAGGTGATGAAGAAAACATCATGGAGACACTGCCTACGCTCTATCTACCAGTTGGCAAGTCTGTGCAAATTGATCTTTCCTCAAGAGACGTTATTCACTCGTTCTGGGTAGTGGAATTCCTTTACAAAAAAGACATGTTCCCAGCCAAGACCAACCGGATGTACTTCACTCCACTGAAAGAGGGTACGTATGTTGGTAAATGTGCAGAGCTATGCGGTGAATATCACTCGATGATGCTTTTCAATGTCAAAGTTGTTTCTCCTCAGGAGTACGAGGCACACCTTGCCTCATTGGCTGCCAAGGGTAACGTTGGCCAGCTTGATAACACTTACGATCGAAACCAGAATCTTCCTGGCGGCGATCCTGGAATTAGGAACTAATCGTGGCGACCATAACTCAGACAACGACTAACCCGACCTCCTTTACTCCCAAGCGGAGCAAGGGACGCATTCTGGTTGACTGGCTGACCACTACCGATCACAAGAAGATCGGCTACCTGTATCTGATTACATCTTTCATTTACTTCCTAATTGCCGGTGTTATGGCACTAATCATTCGTGCCCAGCTAACTCTTCCTGGTCTCGACATTGTTGCCACTAAAGAGCAGTACAACCAGCTGTTCACAATGCACGGCACCATCATGCTTCTGATGTTTGCAACTCCGCTTTTTGCGGGCTTTGCAAACGTTCTAATGCCGGTGCAAATTGGAGCACCGGACGTTGCCTTCCCAAGACTGAATGCGATTGCGTACTGGTTCTATAACTTCGGTTCATTTATTGCGGTTGCTGGTTTCTTTACCCCTCAGGGATCAGCATCCTTCGGATGGTTTGCTTACGCTCCGCTTTCTAACACAACCTTCTCGCCCGGCATCGGTGGAGATCTGTGGGTCTTCGGACTAGCGCTGAGCGGTTTTGGAACCATTTTGGGTGGTGTGAACTTCATCACCACCATCATCACCATGCGTGCCCCAGGTATGACCATGTGGCGCATGCCGATTTTCACTTGGAACACCTTGGTGACCTCGATTCTTGTCATCATGTGCTTCCCACCTTTAGCCGCGGCACTTTTTGCTCTTGGTGCTGACAGGAGATTTGGTGCGCACATCTTCGATCCAGAAAACGGGGGAGCGATGCTGTGGCAGCACCTCTTCTGGTTCTTCGGACACCCTGAGGTTTACATTCTCGCTCTGCCGTTCTTCGGAATCGTGTCGGAGATATTCCCAGTCTTCAGCCGCAAGCCAATCTTTGGTTACAAGACTTTGGTTTACGCGACTATTGCGATTGCTGCCTTGTCGATGACCGTTTGGGCACACCACATGTATGTCACCGGACAGGTGCTGCTGCCATTCTTTGCTTTCACCACAATGCTGATTGCCGTGCCCACCGGTGTGAAAATCTTTAACTGGATAGGAACCATGTGGCGTGGATCAATAACGTTTGAGACGCCTATGGTCTTCGCTCTTGGCTTCCTGGTCAGCTTCGTCTTTGGAGGACTCACCGGAGTTATCCTGGCTTCACCTGCTCTGGACTTCCACCTGTCGGATAGCTACTTCGTAGTAGCTCACTTCCACTACGTGGTCTTTGGAACAGTAGTGTTCGCAATGTTTGCTGGCTTCTACTTCTGGTGGCCGAAGTTCACAGGCAAGATGCTCAACGAGCGCCTTGGCCAGATTCACTTCTGGATCTTGTTCATTGGTTTCCACAC
>VFQT010003975.1_pt1 | contig 12867 bp, 16 predicted proteins | sample 3512381 | NCBI WGS metagenome assembly VFQT01 (sample SAMN10412376, study PRJNA504923) | tailings metagenome | isolation source: Relicate 2 Philex TSF3 active mining site | place: Philippines: Tuba, Benguet | collected 2017-08-29 | reverse complement strand
CGACCTCGAAGGCCAGCGTGACCGTGGCGAATTGAGTCGTTTGACCAAGGCCGAGGGCATGAAGCGCATCGAAGAAATCGGCAAGCTGAACAAGGTATTTGGTGGTCTGAAGACCATGGACCGCATGCCTGGCGCCATCTTCATTGTGGACCCCCACAAAGAGACGTTGGCCTTGGCAGAAGCCATGAAGGTCGGTATCCCCGTGGTTGCTATGGTGGACACCAACTGTGACCCCGACAACATCGATTACGTCATCCCCTGTAATGACGATGCCATTCGCAGCATTCGCTTGGTCACGTCACGCATTGCTGACGCCGCCATCGAAGGTGCCAATCGCCGCGAATCAACGCGCTACGAAGGTGGCAGTGCCACGCAGGCCGAAATGATGGATGCGGGTGTTGACGCAGGCGCAGGCGAATAATTCACACGGTCAAACAGCGGGAGTGCCGTGGTTGACCACGACCTCCCGTCTTTCTGTATCATCGGTGTATTTCATCATTCAAAAAGGAGTAATACGGTGACTGAGATTTCAGCCCAAATGGTCAAAGACTTGCGCGAGCGCACTGGTGCCGGCATCAAAGAGTGCAAGGACATTCTGTCGCAGACAAATGGCGACATGAACAAGGCCATCGAGTTGTTGCGCGAACGTGGTCTCAAGGTCAGCGACAAGGTCAAAGACCGTGAGGCACACGAGGGTCGCATCGAAATTTATGTACACAACGGTGCACGCATGGCCGCCATGGTTGAGCTCAACTGTGAGACCGACTTTGTGGCACGTACGCCAGAGTTCATTCAGCTCAGCAAAGACATTGCCATGCATGTGGCTGCCGTCAACCCCAAGTACACCACTCCAGACCAAGTGCCAGCTGACGAAATTGCGGCCAGCGGTTTGAGTGCCGAAAAGTACTACGAGGAAGTCGTATTGCTGAAGCAAGCATATGTGCGCAATCCGTCAAAGACCATCGAAGACATGATCCAGGAAACGGTTGCCAAGATTCGCGAGAACGTCGTCGTGCGACGATTTGTGCGATACGAAATCGGCGCATAAGCGGGTGACGGCGGAGGTGATATCACCTCCGCCGTCGCACATAGGCAGAATATGACGACTACAAGCTACAAACGAGTCCTCCTCAAACTGAGTGGCGAAGCCCTCGCTGGGAACAACGAGCAGACCATCGATCAGACGGTGCTTGAGTACTTTGCACAAGAGATTTGCTCCATTCATGAACTGGGGGTCGAAGTGGCCGTAGTCGTGGGTGGTGGCAATATCTGGCGCGGCGGCCAGAAGGCCATTGCCTTGGGCATGGACCCGGCGCAGTCACACTACATGGGCATGCTGGCAACCATCATCAACGCGCTCGCTTTGCAAGACGCACTTGAGCGCCAAGGGGTGCATACACGGACCATGTCTGCCATCAAAATGGATGAAGTTACCGAGCCTTATTTGCGGCGACGTGCCACACGCCACCTCGAAAAAAACCGTGTCATCATCCTTGCTGCAGGCACTGGCAACCCCTACTTTAGTACTGACTCGGCCGCTGCATTGCGGGCTGCCGAAATCCACGCAGAAGTCATCCTAATGGCCAAAAACGGTGTCGATGGCGTCTACACTGCCGACCCACGGCGCAACCCCAACGCCACCCGCTATGATCGGCTGACCTACATGGATGCCCTCAACCAAGGGCTGGCTGTGATGGACAGCACCGCTTTGACGTTTTGTATGGACAATCACATCCCCATTGTCGTCTTCAATCCGGGGCAGCCCGGCACCATCCGCCGCATTCTATGCGGAGAACACATTGGTACATTGGTAAGCAACGAGAGGTAAGACCATGTTGAACGATATCCTAAAAGATGCAGAGTCACGCATGAAAAAGAGTGCTGACGCTTTACGCCAGCACCTCACCAGCATTCGTACTGGGCGCGCATCGCCAGCATTGGTCGAGAATCTGACTGTCGAGGCTTATGGTGACGTATTGCCACTCAATCAGTTGGCCACCATTGCGACACCAGATCCACGCATGATTACCATTCAGCCATTCGATGCCAGCATGATTCGCGCCATCGAAAAGGCCATCCAGGTCTCAGATTTGGGGCTGACCCCCAACAACGATGGCAAGCAGATTCGTCTCAATTTGCCACAACTCACCGAAGAGCGCCGCAAAGAACTCGTCAAGCAGGTCCGCCAGCGTGTCGAAGAGAGCAAAGTGGCATTGCGCAACATTCGCCGCGAGGCACTTGATGACATCAAGCAACTCGAAGCCGAAAAAATGATTTCCGAAGACGAGCAACGCCGTGGTGGTGAAAAGCTCCAGGAAACCGTTGACAAGTCTACCCGTGAACTCGAACAGATTGGGGCCAACAAAGAGGCTGAAGTCTTGGAGATCTAGTATCCCATGAAAGATCCGATCACACCGTCGCCAACGACACGCATCCCGCGGCACATTGCCATCATCATGGATGGCAATGGTCGTTGGGCCAAACAGCAGGGATTGTCACGCCATGCAGGCCATCGCGCCGGTGTCGAGAACATTCGCCCGATTATTCGAGCTGCCGCCGATATGGGGGTCGCGTATCTGTCTTTGTACGCCTTCTCCACCGAAAATTGGCGGCGGCCCTCGCTCGAAATCCAAGGCCTCATGACGCTCCTTGGAGAATTCCTGGACCGCGAAATCGACAATTTGGCCCAAGAAGGGGTGCAGGTGCGCCATCTGGGCAGCTACGAAGGTATCGCACCACACCTCGTCGACAAAATCAAACAGGCTGTGGCGCGGACACGTCATTGCACCAAGATTACCCTATGTGTGGCATTCAACTATGGTGGTCGCCAAGACATTGTCGAGGCGGTCAAACAGATTGTCGCAGCCCACATCCCCCCCGAGCAAATCACTGATACCCTGATTTCTGAATATCTCTCGAGCCGCGGAGTGCCAGATCCGGATTTCATTATTCGGACCAGTGGTGAATGGCGCCTCTCGAATTTTTTGATTTGGGAAGCCGCCTATAGTGAATATTGGACGACACCGACTTACTGGCCAGATTTCACGCCCTCTCTTTTGCAACAGGCGATAGACGATTATGGCAAACGCGACAGACGCTACGGTGGCCTCAGCACGCACACCTAACCAAGTCATGCAACGAATCATCACCGTACTCCCTTTGCTGCCCATCCTGATTGCCGCTCTGTGGTGGGACACCATCAGTGTGGCCATCGTGGTAGCAGGGGCTAGTATGATTGGTCTCCACGAGTTTTTCGCTGGACTACGTGCCAGCCAGATTGCTCCATACGCACGTTTTGGGTATGTGTTTGCCATTGCCATCATCATTGCCGCCTATGCCGAATCACGCTACGGCATGACCGTCATGATGCCTGTCATCGCATTGGGGATGATGGGCTCCATGGTGGCGGCGTTGCTCACCGCCGATGACCACAACCCTCTGGCTGCCTGGGCGCTCACCTTCACTGCCATCATCTACGTGCCGTTTTTGCTGGCACACCTCATCTTGCTCAGAGGTGTCGCCACACCCTTGCACTCCGGCTGGATTAGCCACCTCGTATCACCCGGGTTCGCCTGGATTGTCATGGCACTTGCCACCACTTGGCTCGGTGATACATTTGCGTACTTCACGGGACGGAGCTTCGGACGAAATCTGCTCGCACCACGCATCAGCCCCAAAAAAACCTGGGAAGGAAGCATCGGTGGCCTCTTTGGAGCAAGTGCGACCGGCGTGTTCTGTGTCTTGTTGCTGGGCCTACCGATTACACTCTGGCAAGGAGCCTTGATTGGGGCCGTGGCCGGCATCATCGGGCCAGTCGGCGATTTGGCCGAATCCCAACTCAAACGCCAACTCGGGCTCAAAGATGTGGGGAGTCTGCTCCCCGGTCATGGCGGGATTCTTGATCGTATCGACAGCATCTTGTTCATGGTGCCAATCCTGTATTATGTCGTGAAATGGTGGGGCATCGCCTAGACCAATCACTCACCATTTGCTCACCCTCTGCACCTCACCATACCTTTACACTGTAGAAGATAAATATATTGGGAAAGAGGCTCACATGAGTGCATTGGTTACCCTTGTCGCATTCTTGCTCTTGCTCGGAGTCTTGATACTCGTACACGAGTTAGGGCATTTTTGGATGGCACGCGCCTTTGGCATACCCGTAGAAGAATTCGCCATCGGCATGCCACCACGGGCATGGCTGATTGCTGAGCGCAATGGCATCAAATATACACTCAACTGGCTCCCCATTGGCGGTTATGTCCGCTTCAAAGCCCCACGTGATAGTGAAGACGAAACCAGCGAAAGCTATGGTGTAGGTAGTCTGCGTGACGCCCCTGTATACCAACGCATCCTGGTACTCGTAGCCGGCCCATTGATGAATGTCCTCTTGGCAGCAATCATCTATGTATCGCTCACGTTCGTCAGCGGTATTACCGTCTATCAACCAGGACTGCTCGTCGATACCGTGTACCCCAACACCCCTGCAGCAACGGCCGGCTTGCAAACCGGTGACATTGTGATGCAAATTGCCGATAGTGGCGATATCACCCCCGACAAAGACATCGGCGATGTGGCACAACGCTTCCTGGGGCAAACGGTCGACATGCAGATCATCCGCGCTGGTGATGCGCTGACGCTGGCGATTGTACCTGGTCCATGGAGCATTGATGGTCGTACCAGCCCTGCAGGATTTGGGTTTTCGTATGCCCAACAATCCACACAGACTGCTGCTGGCCCCCTACAGGCCATCCAACAAGGTCTGGCTACCACTGCCATGGTAACCACGCTGATGGTCGATGGTCTCTTCACTCTTTTCAAGAGTTTGCTGGGACTAGCACCAGCCATGGAAAACGCCGGTCTGACTGGCGTAATTGGCATGGCACGTGGCACCGGCGAGATCATCGAAACAAGTGGCCTCATCGGCTACCTCAACTGGATGGCGATTATCAGCTTGAATTTGGCCATCTTCAATCTGTTGCCCATACCAGCCCTCGATGGCAGCCACATCCTGTTTGCCCTCGTCGAAGGGATTCGTGGGCGAGCAATTCCAGCCGAACGCGAAGCCAAAATTCACTTCATCGGGTTTGCGCTGTTGATTACGCTGATGGTTGTAGTCACTATCAGTGATATTCAAGGATGGATGAGTGGAAAATCATTATTCGGACAATAATGACTTGCCGTATATCCGTGCCAGCGATATTGGCACCTACCTCTACTGCCAGCGTGCGTGGTGGCTCGAGCGCATCGCAGGGCAGACCCCCGGCGCCGTCTGGCGGCGCCAACGTGGCATCCAAGCCCATCAGCGTCACGGCTGGTGGGTTTGGCTTTCGCAGCTGCTGCGCACACTAGCGATTACACTGGCCATCATTGCGCTGATCGCATACCTGCTCATCTGGGCGGGGTGGCTTGTATGACTCCTACCATCATCCTCGCACTCCTGTTTTGTAGCGGGGGTGTGTTGTGGCTTGCCCAGCGTGCCCGGCAACGCAGTGGGTTACCCTGGGGCACGACCATTGCCACTGATATGGGAGGTGCATTACCAGACATCCCAACGCTGGTCGACGATGTCCACGGCCTAGTAGGCAAGCCAGACTACATCCTCAAACGGCGCGAAGGGCTCATCCCGGTAGAGGTCAAACCGACCCGCAAAGCCAAACAGCCTTTTGATTCCGATATCTACCAGCTCGCCGCATATTGCCTGCTCGTCGAACAGGTCTACCAACGCCGCCCACCCTACGGATTATTGCGCTACGCACAGCACACCTTCCGTATTGAGTACGATGATGAGCTTCGCGCCGATATCATCGCAATCATCGCTGAAATGCGCACCCGGAGCGTGGCAGTCGATTGCGACCGCGACCATCACCATGTGCAACGTTGTCGTGGTTGCGGTTTTTGGGATACCTGTGAACAATCGCTCTTTGATGCAGAGGAATACACATCATGACTGCTCCGCTCCCCCCTATCGCACTGTTTGTAACACAAACTCCATCACTGCAACGCACAACCCTGATTGGCATCATCGAACATGTGATTGCTGGGCGTGTGGATATTGCGGTCGTCGCCCAATGGGCGCTGCGTAGCTTCCACGACATGGTACAAGACGACAGCGACGACGATGATGATGTCGAAATCACAGACGATGACGACGAAGATGAGCAGGATACTGCTGTCGACCAAGCCATCATGGATGCCCTCGACGCCCTCATGTTTGCCGATCAAGCCGCTTTTGCCCCTGACACAGCCCAACTCCAGCACCTCATCCGTCAACTCCAGTCATAAACATCACCACGCCCCATCCAAGCATTGGATGGGGCGTGGTATTCTGCGCATCGGCCACAGACGATGGCATGATTATTCTGGATTGACCGCGCGTGCTTCGAAGACACGATCAAATTCCGGGCTCCATACCCCACTCAAACCTTGCCCTTCGACGGTCACACGGATGCCATTGACCCCTGCAATCGTCGTCACAGATTCGACCAAGGTGCGCATAGCACCAGCCCGATCACTCGCATTGGCAAAAGCTGCCGAGAAGTCCACCTGCAACACACCGTTTTGTAGTGCAATGGAACGGATGGTAGTATCACTGGGGATGGTCTGCTTGACCCGGTCAGCGTAGGTACCAGCACCACCAATCAGAGCATTGATGGTCGCTGTGGCGATTTCGGCAGTGCGTGGTACCAATTTCGTCACAGGGATATCGTACTTGCCGTCTGCGCTCACAAAGTAGAGGGTCAACACCGTCGCTTCGTCAATACTCAGATTGTTGGGATTCCATTCATTGATGCGTGGTCGTGATGATGGGATATTGGGATTTTTGACTGCCACACCATTAATCGAAAACTGCACCGATTTCACGGTGCTGAACTGCGTCAATGTATGGACCAGAGCAATATAACCACGAATATCGCCTTCACTCGAGGGTGACCGATCAAAGTCAAGATAGGCCACTCCATCACGCACATTCAGCGACTTGACTTGGGTCTCGGGCGCAATCAGCGGTTGCATCCCTGCGCGCGGACCATCAATCATACTTGTGACGGCCGCACCTGCCACGCGCCTGGCGACCACCGGTACAGTGCGGTAAACCGGTACGAGCATCGTACCACTGCTATCGGCGAAGTACAGCCACAGCGGAGTATCAACGGTGTCACTGGAAGTTGCTGCAGTCGCAACGGTTGCTACAGTCGCAACGGTGGTAGCCGTCGTATTCGTGGCCACCGCATTTGCGACTGTGGGCACCGGCGTAAGGGTGCTGACGGTACGGGCTGTCGGCCGTGGAGCAAACGTGGCAGTGGCCACAGTGATTGGAGCGGGCGTCGCAACCTGTGTGGTAGCACTCGGGAGGAGGACTGCCACACTATCAGCAGGCGTCTCTGTCATGGCAGCACTCGTCGGAAGTGGCTCGAAGTCCGTAGCAGCGCTTGCCACAGTCGGTTCAATCACCGGCTCTGCGGCTTGACGGTTCCCGACCAGTACATCGGCAAAAATGTAGAGTAATACCGCTACCACCAACACCCCAATCACTGCCCCATACGCTGCCACAGGAATTTGCATGGTCGATTGAGTGGCGGTACGCGTACTGCGTGAACGGCCACGACTCGGCGGGACGTATGGAGCTTCGTCGGTGTCACTACGTTCAACTACCACGCGTCGATCGGCGGCAGGAGTCTGCTCGCGAGCTGGCAGACTCGTGGGTTGACGTGCCGCAGATTGCATGTTTTTTCGATCTTTGACCAACAATTGGATATCATCGGCCTTTTTTGGCGATGCCAAACTTCCCATGTATAATGGACATTGAGTATGAAACTGAGACAGACAATAACTCGACTGATCCACGGGGATTTCTGTTGCTTCACCATTGATGTAACAACGGTGCTCCGCTATGGGCGTCGAGAAGCGTATGGCACGGTTCTGCTTGAGACCGATGTATGGACAGTGTGTCGCTCCCTCAGACATCATATGCTCCCGGTATAATTGCTACTATCTATAGTAATATACTACATCGTATCGTTTTTTATTGCAATAAGTTGAGGCTGGGACGCAGATGCGGGTACTGATTATTTCGGACATACACAGCAATTTGGTAGCACTGGAAGCAGTCCTTGCAGAGACGGCGGGTGCCTACGACAGCATATGGAACTTGGGCGACACGATCGGATACGGGCCACGCCCCACCGAATGCATGCAACGCATGTTGGATTTGCGGGCAGTGAGCATTGCAGGCAACCATGATTTGGCGTGTATTGGCAGCCCCAAAGTCAACATCATGGAATTCAACAATGATGCCAAGACGGCCAATATCTGGAACGGGCAGCAACTCAACGTCGAATACCGCAAGCTACTCGAAGAGCTCCCATTGTGGCGCGAGATGGATGCGCAGAACTACATTGTACACGGGAGTCCGAGTGATCCAGTATGGGAATACTTGTTGTACGACTCCCAAGCAGAGTCAAATTGGCGGTACTTCCCGCATCAGCTCTGTTTCATCGGGCACTCACATGTACAGATATTTTTGCGGCAGAATGCGCAAGGGCATGCCGAAGGGCCGTTTCGACCACCACTGGGGGTAGCGATGCCTATTCCTGCAGGAGAGCGGTATTTTATTAATCCGGGCAGTGTAGGGCAGCCACGTGATGCAGACCCACGATCGGGGTATGCGATTTTGGATACGACAGCGCAGACGATTACGTTTGGGCGAGCGGCATACGACATTGCGGCGACCCAACAGCAGATGCGCGACCATGATTTACCCAAAGCACTCATCGAGCGGCTAGCACGAGGGAGGTAAGGCGGTATGCGCGTCATCACTGGCAGTGCCAAGGGGCATCATCTCAAATCACCCAAAGGGTCGGGAACGCGCCCCATGCTTGACAGCGTGAAGGGGTCGTTGTTTTCGATATTAGACGGCTATGGTGTCTTGCACGGACGCATGGTCGATTTGTATGCTGGCACAGGCTCGATTGGCATCGAAGGGTTATCACGGGGAGTTGCCTGGTGTGATTTTGTCGAGCAAAACCGTACTGTGTGTGGCATTATCAAAGAGAACCTCGAGCACACCAAACTAGCTGGGCGGGCCAAGGTATATCAACAGCCTGTAGCGCGTTGGGTACAACAGCATCAACAGAGTCGGCAGTATCAGCTCGTGATGATGGATCCACCGTATGCAGATCCACACATTCATGAGACGTTGGCACAGGTAGTGCAGGCCGATTTGATGGTCGACGGTGGAATTTTGATTGTGGGGCATTCTATTCACGTAGAATTCACCGAGCAATACGGAGCATTCACCCGTTGCGAATTCCGACGCTTCGGTGGATCTTGCTTTAGCATGTACGAATATCACATACCCGAAGGAGGCAACGAGTGAGTATCGCGGTCTATCCGGGAAGTTTCGACCCAGTCACCAACGGGCATCTCGATATTGCCGAACGCGCGTCGCGAATTTTTGACACGGTCATCATGGCGGTATTTGATCGACCAGACAAAAAGCTGTTGTTTTCTACTGCTGACCGTGTCGAGTTTTTGCAGAAGGCGGTGGCCAACATGCCCCAAATTCGCGTCGAGACCTATAGTATTTTGACAGTTGAATATGCGCGTAGTGTGGGAGCCCAAGCGGTGGTACGCGGATTACGGGCTGCCAACGATTTCGAGTCAGAGTTCCAAATGGCGCAGGTCAATCAGCATTTAGCCCCCGACATTGATTTGGTGTACTTCATGGCCAGCCACAAATACACCTACTTTAGTTCGACACGGGTACGCGAGCTCGCTTCACTTGGCACAGATGTGTCTTGGCTGGTACCAGCACATGTTGCGACGGCGCTACAGCGCGTCTACGCGGACCGGCGGCACGGAGGAGCATGATGATGTCACTCGAAGAACTTCTCAACGAATTCGAATACCTAATCAACGAATCGCAGCACATTCCGTTGTCACGCATGGTGGTACTCGACGAACAACAGCTCTTCGAACTGATTGATCGGATGCGCGAGGTCGTTGCTGAGCAACGTTTTGCATCCCAAGCGCAAAGTGATGTGACGGCACAGATGCGCGAACAAGGGTTGTTGAGTGCGGCCGACCTTGAGCGAGAACGGATTTTGGAGGCAGCACAAGCTGATGCCGAGTATATCCGCAACGGTGCAGATGCCTATGCCAAAGAAATCCTCGAAGAATTAGAGGGACGGCTAGAGCGGATGACAGTGAGCGTGAAAAGTGGTCTGCGCGAACTCGAGCGCATCCAGCGCAAACACCCACATACCCCAGATATTGGTTGACATTACGGGCTGCATAAACTATAATTCATCTTCGGAACGCGTCACATTAGGGAACGGTATGGCGAAGCACAATATACACTCACCACTCACGTTCAATGTGTCGCAGCTCATGCGTGAAGAAATCGGCGCACGACGCGACCATCCTTTCGCTGAAGACCTGCTCGAGTTACACGAGCACGAGGTACTCCGTGATATCACAGGCACCGTACGTTTGACCCGGACGTTGGTTGGGGTTTATGTCGAGGCCAGTGTAACGGGGATGGTAACGACCCAATGCGTGCGGTGTTTACAGCCGGCGTATGTACGCGTTGATTTCCGTTTCACCGAAGAATACGTGGCCACGGTTGATGCCACCACTGGTGTTGCCCTCAACCATCCTGAAGCCGAGGATGATGCATTCGTCATTGACGAACACCATCTGCTTGATTTGGGGCTCGCAGTCCGAGAGTACACCCTGCTCGAACTGCCAATGCGGCCACTGTGCAAAGCCGATTGTCGTGGTCTTTGTGCGGGATGTGGGGTCGATTTGAACGTCACAACGTGTCAATGTCATCAAGAAGCGGTTGACGAGCGATTTTCCGCCCTCAAGGCGTTGTTGGATCAATCGTCTGAGTAGTTAAGCAGAATGGAGTCATATCGTGGGAGCAGCACCGAAGACGAAAGTATCACGCCATCGCCGTGGCAATCGCCGTCAGCATCAGCGCTTGACTGCACCAACCCTGGTCACCTGCAACAATTGTGGTGAGTTGATGCGTGCCCATCACGTGTGCAAGTCATGTGGCTACTATCGCCGACGTCAAGTTGTAGTCAAGGCAGCGGCAAACCTCGAGGCCTAAGTCGGATTACACACTATCGTAATGATATCGGTGTTCGTGGCGTCATGCATACGGACACCGATGATGTATTTTTGGGGAAGGCTTCATGACAATCCATGCTGCGATTACCGGATGGGGAATGGGCATTCCGACCAAGGTAGTCACCAACGACGATTTGGCGCAAATTGTCGACACCACCGATGAGTGGATCCGCACACGCACGGGAATCCGCCAACGACACATCATTAGTGGCGACGAAAGCACGTCGACACTTGCCACCGCCGCTGGTCGCCGGGCCATGGAAATGGCCGGTGTCGCACCGCAAGACATCGACATGGTCATTGTGGCAACGTTTTGCCCAGACCAGCCATTGCCAGCTACCGCCTGCAAAGTCCAAGCACAATTGGGCATTCCTGGGGCGGCAGCGTTCGATATTGTGGCGGCATGTAGTGGCTTTGTATATGGGCTTACCGTCGCAACCAGCTTGATTCAGACCGGCATGGCCAAACGTATTTTGTTTTGTGCCGTCGATGTACTCAGTCATTTCATCAACTGGCAAGACCGCAACACCTGCGTCTTGTTTGGTGATGGTGCTGGGGCAGTGGTCCTCGAGGCAACCGACCAACCCTTCGGGTTGTTGTCATCGGTGATGGGTGCAGCTGGTGAACGCGAAGACCTCTTGATGGTCGCAGCAGGTGGCACCTGCATGCCAATCACTCCTGATGTACTCGCTACCGGCAAGCAATACCTGACCATGAACGGCCGCGAAGTCTTCAAATTGGCGGTACGCGGCATGGAAGAATCATCGTTGGCCGCCCTTGCCAAGCTAGGGCTAAGCGTCGCCGATGTCGATTTGGTGGTACCGCACCAGGCCAACCGCCGCATCATCGAGGCGGTTGCCGAGCGTCTCAAGGTCCCCATTGAGCAATGTTTCATCAATCTCGATCGTTATGGCAATACTTCTGCTGCCACCATTCCGATTGCACTCACCGAGGCCGCCGAACAAGGTGCACTACGCCACGGTGACACCGTGTTGTTGACGGCTTTTGGCGGCGGTTTGACCTGGGGGTCAGCCGTAGTACGCTGGGGCGCACCAACCAAGGAGTAACGCTCATGCCACGCGCATTTGTTTTCCCCGGGCAGGGTTCACAATCTGTGGGGATGGGTCAAGACGTCGCACAACAGAGCACTGCAGCCCAAGCAGTATTTGCCCTGGCCGACCAAACCCTCGGCTGGTCAATCAGCGAGCTCTGCTTCAATGGCCCAGCCGAAGAGCTCACGGCCACACAGAACACTCAGCCTGCCCTCGTAACGACCTCATTGGCCGTGCTAGCAGCCATGGCAGGCGGCAGCGAACACATCGTTGAATTTACGCGGCGACACGCTGTTGCCGTGGCTGGGCATAGCCTGGGCGAATACAGCGCCCTCGCCGCCGCGGGGAGCATCAGCCCGGCTGACGCCATCCAACTGGTACGTCGCCGCGGTGAATTGATGGCAGCTGCCACTAGTGGTGGCATGGCGGCCGTCATTGGGCTCGACGATGACCATATCGACGCCATTTGCCGCCAAGCCAGCACATCCGATGCCACCGTGGTGGTCGCCAACTACAACTCACCTGGCCAAACGGTCATCAGTGGAGCCAGCAGTGCCCTCGAGGTTGCCATCCCACTCCTCAAGGCCGCTGGAGCTAAACGGGTGTTGCCGTTGAACGTGAGTGCCGCCTTTCACTCCCCATTGATGAGTGATGCAGCTCAGCAGTTGGCCCCATTTGT
>VFQT010003974.1_pt1 | contig 12867 bp, 9 predicted proteins | sample 3512381 | NCBI WGS metagenome assembly VFQT01 (sample SAMN10412376, study PRJNA504923) | tailings metagenome | isolation source: Relicate 2 Philex TSF3 active mining site | place: Philippines: Tuba, Benguet | collected 2017-08-29 | reverse complement strand
ACGTATCCAGCGAGCCGGATGCTTTCCATCCACGAATCGAATCACGGTCGATGATCTTGGTGGGCAGGTGCTGTTCTTTCGGGAAGAGTTTCATGGTCACTTTTTGTTTGAGGAAGTCACCACCTTTGAAGTTGACACCTTCAAAGAATTCGGTGGCGAGCGTTTCCGATTGGACGAGCATGCCTTTCAACATTCGTTTTGCCATCGCAATACCTTCCGCGTCGATGACGAGTTTTTCGGGGCTTTGGCACAGGAGCGAGTCCAACATGCCTGCGCCGGAGATCATATTAATGCCGCTCAAGGCACCGACAAGGAAGCCCATGGTGCTGTCCATACCGGCTTGCATGTCGAGCACTTTCGTGTCGGTTGCGCCGAGGTAGGTGTGGGTGGGCAGACCGAGTGTCTTGCCAACCTGCGCGTATGACGAGTCGATCATGGCGGTTTCGATCGCGCCGTACGGAGTGCCGCCTTTGCGCATTTCAAAGATCGCTGGCGCGCCGCCCCAGACGATTGGCGAACCCGCATGCGCGAGTTGGTGAATAGTGATGCCCGAAAGGCATTCCGCCGCGTGTTGAGTGACCGCGCCGAGCAAGGTCACCGGAGCCGCAGCGCCAGCCAACGGCATGGAAACGATCTCTGCCGGAACGCCCGCTCTTGCGAGTTCGATCAATTGACCTGCACCAAAGTTGGACCAGATCAATGGCGGGGATGGGCAGGCATCGAAAATAGCTCGCGGCTTGCTCCTTAAGTTATCACGCCCGCCGGAGAAAATTGCGAGCATGTCGATCATGGCATGCACGGTCTGGTTTGTGAACGCGCCCGTGACGATCGGTTTCTTTGAATACATCATGACCAGATACAGACGATACAGGTCATGGATATCCTTTGGTACATCATGGCAGACCACTGCTGTGGACTGTGCATCGTATTGGGGCAAACTCTCCGCGATCTTGATGACGCGCAGAAGGTCTTCGGTTTCAGCGGTTTTGTGTTCCAACGTCTCTGGAATGAGGACAGAAATGCCAGAGGAACCAGGGTCAAAGTGAACCGCGTCGCCTCCATACTGGATTTTGGGATTGCCCTCGTAATCGTAGAGATGGAACACACGTGGAACGGTTTCCAACGCTTTGACAACGATCTGTTCGGGGATGCGGACGACCATGCTTTCTTCGTCCACTTGGGCTCCAGCTTCGGCGAGTAGGCGTCTCGCTTCGGCGTTCTGCACCTTGATGCCGGGCTTGAGCATCAGCTGGTAGGCTTCTTCGAGGATGCGGGCAATGAGGGCATCATCGAGCAGGGATAACTTGGGTTGCATACGTTCCTCCGTGATTTGAGAGTCGAGTAATGAGTATCAAGTAACGATTTGACCCGTTACTTATTTTTCGTTTCTCATTACTTCACAAACCCAGGAGGAATTATTTATGCAGGTTCGTAATCTTCCAGCCTGGGTAGTTCTTCGATGCCAGCTTTCTTTGCAAGGTCGAGCATGTACGAGTGGAGACGCGTTACTTGAGCAGAATCCAGTTCGGGTCGAATGTAAGAGGCGAGTAATTCCTTCACGCGCAGTTTGGCTCTGCCGAAGGCATCCAGCGAACCGGACTCCTTCCAAACGCGGGTCGAGTTGCGGTCGATCACATCGCCGGGCAGGTGCTGTTCCTCGCGGAAGAGTTGCATCGTAATTTTTTGCTTAAGAAAGTCGCCGCCCTTGAAATTGATCTTGTCGTCGTAAAAGCCGGTGGCGAGGGTGTCAGTGTGCTGTTTCACGCCGCCGATCATGCGCTTTGCCATGGCAATGCCTTCAGCATCAATAACGAGTTTTTCTGCGCTATGGCATGCAAGAAAGTCCAGCATGCCAGAACCGGAGATCATGTTGATGCCGCTCAATGCACCGACCATGGCGCTGATGCCGCTCTCCAACCCGGCTTGTGCATCAACGAGTTTGGAGTCTGTGGCACCGAGGTAGGTGTGGGTGGGCATGCCAAGGGTCTTGGCGACTTGCGCGTAAGAGCAATCGAGCATGGCAGTTTCGATGGCACCCATTGGCGTGGCGCCTTTTTTCATGTCGAAGATGGCTGCTGCGCCACCCCAAACGATAGGCGAGCCGGGATGTGCCAGTTGATGGATGGTGATGCCTGCCAGACATTCTGCCGTGTGCTGTGTGACCGTCCCAAGCATGGTGACGGGGGCTGCGGCACCTGCCAAAGGCACGGAGACGATCTCAGCTGGAATGCCGGCACGTGCCAGTTGAATGAGATTGCCCGCACCAAAGTTGGACCAGATCAGCGGCGGAGCGGGGCAGACGTCGAAAATGGCACGCGGCTTTTCGCGGGCGGCTTCGGGGCTGCCTGCGAAGAGAGCGAGCATGTCGATCATCTCCTGGACGGTCTTATTGGTGAACGCACCTGTAACGATAGGTTTCTTGGAATAAAGTAACGCCAGATAGAGGCGGTAGGAATCTTGAATATCTTTGGGAACGTCGTGACAGATCACGGCGGTGGATTGTGCGTCGTATTGTGGAATTTGTTCTGCTACTTTGAGCAAACGAATGAGGTGTTCTGTTTCGGTGGTGTCATGCTCGAGCGTATCGGGGTTGAGCATGGTGATGCCTGAGGAACCCGGGTCAAAGTGAACCGAGTCACCGCCATAGTGGACAGTGGGGTTGCCGTGGTAATCGTAGAGATAGAACTCACGCGGCACACTTTCCAACGCACGTTGGACGAGAGACGCGGGAATTTGTGCAACATTCGTTTCAGGATCGATCACCACGCCTTCGCGCCTGAGCATGTCACGCGCTTCTTCGTTTTGAACTTTGATGCCAGGTTTGAGCAGCAGTTCATACGCCTCTGCCAGAATGCGGGCAATGATCTCGTCACTGAGCAATGTGAGTTTTGGTCTCATGGGAAGACACCTCTAATTGGAAATTTCTCTTTGGCGAAGAGATTTTTTTGATCGCAGGGGCGGAGCTTGTGCCACGAAGTGGTATTACCCCGCCCCTGCAAAACCGGTTACTTCTTTTCTACTGACTTGATTATTCTTTCGAACTCATTACTGATCTTTTGATCCAACGGGTCAGGTTGATGTTCTTTCAAGATCTTTCTGGCTTTGTTGACTGCCCAATCACGCGCATCCTCGCCGGTTTCTTCCCACTTGGAATAAGGACGGCGATCCAGGAATTGGGGCATGAACAATTCGCGCATGTGGTTGCGGGTGTGTTTCTGTGCGAGGTAGTGACCACCCGGTCCCACCGCAGCAACAGCATCCAGCGCGAGTGTCTCGGCATTGACTTCAATGCCATGCATCATCTTTTCGATGATGGAGAAAATTTCGCAATCCATCATCATTTCGGCGTAAGACCAAATGCGGCTGCCATGCAGGAAACCACAACCAAGAAGCATGTCCGACATGACCACACTTGCCATAAAGGTCGAGAGACTTCCCTCAAGCCCGGCTTGCCAGTTCGGTTCTTTGGCGCCAGTGGCGAAGGAACCCATCGAAAGCGGAAGGTTGTAGAAATCCGCGAGAACGTTGGTAGCAGCACCGAAGAGGAAATCTTCCGGTCCACCGCCGGTGTAAACGCCCGTACGTGGGTCAGAGGCGGTTTGCGCGGCGGCATAAAAGACGGGCGCGCCAGGGTACGCCAGTTGTAAAAGGGCAGTGGCGGCGATCACTTCCGCATTGCCAACGGCGAGTGTGCCTGCCATTGTTGCAGGACCTGTCGTCATGCAGGCGGTCATGGTCATGAAGCCGGTCGGGACGCCGTGTTCGGCGGCGATCAAGGCTGCGTCGAGCGAACCACCATCATGTCCGAGAGGAGGCGCGGTGCACTGCATCAGTGAGAGGACTGGGCGCTTGCGCAGTTCCTCTTTACTGCCTGCGAGCATGATAGCCATTTCCATAGAAGCTTTGGCTTCATCCACGTTGTAAATGGACTCGGTCTGCACATGTTTGGTGGAGTTCTCCCACACCGCTTTGAGTTCGTGCAGCCCACGCGCTTCAACGGAAGTATCTTGTGCCGAGACCGGCACCCAATGGAACGCGACTTCTTCTGTGGCATCAGCAACGCGGGCAATGTCGCGCACGTCTTGCAGTTCAGTGGTGCGCTTCACGCCGGTGTTGATGTCGATGATCTCCACGCCGCAGCCATCGGTGCCAAGATTGACATGGTTGCCATCGAGCGAGAGATTTTGCTGCGGGTCGCGCGCGCCGAGGATGTAGGCGGGTGGCGCTTGCTTGAGCGCATCTTCGATCAGATATGGCTTGACCTTGACGATCTTCTTTTCGTGGTCTACATCAGCGCCGACATCTTCCCAGATGCGCAATGCCCGCTTCGATGGGAAGCGTACACCGACATTCTCGATGATGTGCAAGGTCGCTTCGTGGATCTTTTGTACATCTTGCTTGCTCAGTATTTCCAATTTGAGTTTTGGATCACTGATGGTCTTGATTTTTTTATGAGACATAGAGCCCTCCAGTGGCTATGCCTCTCTTCTCTCTCTGAATTTCTACGTCATTGCGAGGGCTATAGCCCAAAACAGTGACGGGGTATTAAGCCTTCCCAACCAGCTGCTTTGCCAATGCCACCGCACCGACCGCATCTTCCGACGTGCCATCGGCTTTGATCTTCGTCGCCCAGTCGCGGGTGATCGGCGCGCCGCCAACCATCACCTTGATGCGCGGACGCAGATTTTCCTTGTCCAGCTCTTCGATGATCTCACGCTGACGGACCATGGTGGTGGTAAGCAATGCGCTCAAACCGATGATCTGCGCATTGATCTCCAACGCCTTGCCAATGATCTTGTCGGCGGGTTGGTCCACACCGAGGTCGGTGACTTCAAAGCCCGAAGCACTGAGCATGGTACCGACCAGAGTCTTGCCGATCTCGTGAATATCCCCTTCGACCGTGGCGAGGATAACTTTACCCATCGTCTCGCGGGCTTCACCGAGTTTGAGCAATTCCGGTTCGAGCGTGGCAACTGCAGCTTTCATCGCTTCGCCAGCCATCACCAATTCGGGCAAAAAGGCTTCGCCAGCGCCGAACTGATCGCCAATATAGTTGACGCCGATCACAAATCCCTTTGTGATCGCATCCAGCGGCGGGACACCCATTTCGATGGATTTTTGGGCAAGTTCCACCGAAATATCCGAGTCTCCGTCAATGATGCTTTGCGCCATATCCTTGAATAATTTCTCGAGTTCTTCTGACATGCTGCCTCCTGATGAATTATGTTTGATGTTTTGCAGTATGGGCGACCCACCCGCATTTTTATACCATTTGCAAAAGATGACCTTTTTTATCAGAGTCGATTCCGGCTTACCCCTGATAGGTCACTCCTACGACCAACAAAAGAGGATTACTTTGATTTTTTGATCAAGTGCGAAACTTGTTTTTCTTTTTCTCTCAAAAGTTTTGCAGGGATGTTTCGGTACGTTTCAAGCCACCTGCCCGATTCCATCACATGTTCCAATGAAACTTTTACAGCCAGATCGGGGTCATGTTTTTTGAAGGCTTCCAGAATGGCGGCATGTTCATCATGAGTTTGTGCCACGCTTCCAGAAACCAGTTCAGGTTGGCGGTAAAGCGCTTCATACAACAGCCAATCTGGGAACGCGTTCGAAACGATGGCATATAACTCCACCAATAATTTATTTCCCGAAGCTTCCGCAATGGCACTATGAAATTCGCGGCTAAGCTGTCTTTCCTGCGGCATCTCACTTAGCTCAACATGGCGGTCCATTTCTGTCATGATCTCTGCCAGCTTATTAACTTGTTCCGGTGTGATATTGAGTGCAGCTTCTCTTGCGATCATTGCCTCTAAAAAGAGTCGCATTCCATAGGCTTCCACAATATCCTTTGCAGACATTTCGCGTACACGCACACCGCGATAAGGTACACGCTCGGCAATCCCCTTGGCTACCAGAAGGTCCAACGCCTCGCGTACAGGGGTCATGCTGACACCCATTTGTCCGGCAATGTCTTCCTGCCGTAACCAGTCTCCAGGCGTATACTTACCCGCAATGATCTGGCGGTGAAGCGCATCGTAAATTTCTTCTTTAAGGGGTTTGTGGGTGAGTTCTTTTATTGCTATTGACGCCATGATTGTACATTATATATAATCTGACCTGATTTCGGAAGTGCCGCATGTCACGGAAATTGCATTCGGTTATACTCGTTCCATTGGAGCATGCATGTCGGAAATAGACCTAACTCTCTTGAAGCCTGCACTCGAAAAATATATTCCCTTGGGCCGCACAGGGCTTTTGCCAGCCTTGCATGCGGCTCAAAACATTTATGGCTGGTTACCTGAGCCTGTTGCAGCCGAAGTTTCCAAAACCTTGCGCGTTCCGCTTGCGGATGTGCATGGGGTCATAGAGTTTTATTCTATGTACTACAACAAACTCACCGGCAAAAATGTGATCCGCGTCTGCACAGACCCGGCATGTGGATTGCGAGATGCGGACGGATTGCTGAAAAAACTTTGCGGTCAATTTGACGTAGAACCGCATCAGACTCACCCTAAATTGGATCTCACCATTGAGCCAAGCCCATGCCTTGGGCTGTGCGACCAAGTGCCAGCGGTATTGGTGACGAAAGGTTCCGATGCCTTCGAAGATTTCGGCGTGGATAAATCCTATCGTCCCAAATCTCCTGTTGGTGGAACGCTCCGTTTGCTGACCAAAAATTGCGGTGGCGAAACAACCTCCCTGAAAAAATATGGCGAATATGCCGCGCTGAAGAAAGCCAAATCCATGAGCCGCGAAGAGGTGGTGAATGAGATCAAAGCCTCCGGTCTGGTGGGGCGAGGCGGGGCAGCATTCCCAACCGGCACCAAATGGGAAGGTGCGCTCAAGGCGGAGGGCGATGCCAAATACGTCATCTGCAATGCAGATGAGTCAGAACCGGGTACGTTCAAAGACCGCATCCTGATGTTGGATGATCCTCATCAAATGATCGAAGGCTTGAGCATCGAGGCGTATGCCATTGGTGCTCAAAAAGGTTACATCTACATTCGTGGGGAATATCCATACATCGTTCCGGTGTTGGAAAATGCAGTGAACGAAGCTCGCGCGGCGGGCTATCTCGAAAACCTGGATATTGAAATTCGTGTTGGTGCGGGTGCCTACATTTGTGGCGAGGAGACCGCGCTGTTTGAATCCATCGAAGGGAAACGCGGTTTCCCGCGTGTGAAGCCGCCTTTCCCAACGACTCATGGTGTGTTTGGCAAGCCAACCGTCATCAACAATGTTGAAACGCTTTGCAATGTACCGCTCATTATTTCAATGGGCTCAGCGGAATATCGCAAGATCGGTACCGAGAAGTCGCCGGGACCAAAATTGTTCTGTGTTTCTGGTGATGTGACCAACCCCGGCTTGTATGAAGTTGCATTTGGTGCAACCTTGCGTGAAGTGCTGGAAATGGCCGGTGGTGTTCCCAGTGGCAAAAATCTCAAGTCTGTCTTGTTTGGCGGTGCAGCGGGAGCCTTCGCGACCTCTGAACACCTTGATGTGAAAATGACCTTCGAAGATTTGCGTGCCTCAGGTTTGCCGCTTGGCTCTGGGGTGGTGATGGTCTTCGACGAGACTCGCGATATGCGCGATGTGCTTAAGCGACTCGGACATTTCTTCGCACATGAATCCTGTGGAAAGTGCTATCCCTGTCAGATGGGGACCCAACGCCAAAAAGAAATTCTCGACCGTGTGGCAGAGGGCAAGGTACTCGAAGGTGACTTTGTCCGCTTGCAAGATGTCGGCTGGACGATGACGGATGCTTCGTTATGCGGTTTGGGGCAGACAGCAGCCAGTGCAGTTTTATCTGCCATGAAGTTGTGGCCGGAACTCTTTGTCGAAGGTCAAAAGGTGAACTAATGGCTATTACATTTTTGATGGACGGAAAAGAAGTTACCGCGCAAGACGGGCAGACATTGTTAGATGTCGCGCGTGATAACGGCATTAACATTCCCACCATCTGTTTCCATGAAGCGACCACGGCGAATGCCTTGTGTCGAATCTGTGTCGTCGAAGTGGAGGGGCAGAGAGTGCTCCAGCCTTCGTGCATTGTCAAAGCAAGCGCCAACATGAAGGTCCAGACCCGAAGCGAGAAGGTCATCCGTGCGCGTAAAACCATTCTCGAAATGCTCGCCTCCACTATGGATCTGTCTGATGCGCCTGAGATCCTCACCATGATGGACGAATACGGTGCAAACCACGAACGCTTCCCCGATGCAGTACGCCGCGAGTCGGATATCAAAGATGACAACCCAATGTACATCCGCGATTATTCGAAATGTTTGTTGTGCTGGCGCTGTGTGCAAGTCTGCGCGGACGATGCTCAATATACCTATGCCATCAATTTTGATGGACGCGGCTTTGAAACACAGATCGGCACTTTCTTTGAGAAACCTATTCCTGAAACGACTTGTGTAATGTGTGGTCAGTGTGTGGGCGTGTGCCCGACAGGCGCTTTGAAACCCAAACGTGAGTATATGCTGGAGCAAGGCAAAACACCTGCTGAAATCAGCGTAATGAATACTGGTAGAAAACAAAGGAAGGCGAAGAAATGATCAAAGCAGATCGTGTTGTTACTTCAACCTGTCCCTATTGTGGTGTAGGCTGCACATTGCAACTGCACGTCAAGGATGATTTTATTTTCAAGGTCACTACGCCGTTCGACTCTCCAGTTAATCAAGGTAATTTATGCGTAAAGGGACGTTTTGGTTATGACTATATATATCATCCCAAACGCATCACCACGCCTTTGATCCGCAAGACCAAACAGGAACCTGGCAAACGTACGCAAGCCTTTGACCTTTCTGAATGGCGTGAAGCTACTTGGGATGAAGCCTTGGATTACGTTGCCGATAACCTTGTCCGCATCTACCGGCGTGACGGGTCAGATGCGATGGCGGTCTATTGCTGTGCCAAAGCCACAAATGAAGACAACTATCTTTTACAGAAGATGTACCGTGCATTGTTCCGTACCAATAATGTGGACCATTGCACGCGCTTGTGTCATGCCGGTTCAGTAGTGGCGTTGCAGCAAGCGGTCGGTTCATCCGCGATGAGCAACACCGCCAGTCAAGTCATTATGAATGACGTCTTCATTGTGACCGGCTCGAACACCTCCGAGAATCATCCGATCATTGCCTTGCAAATGAAAGAAGCCGTGCAAAAGCATGGCGCGAAGATGATCGTCGTAGACCCGCGCCGCATTGACCTTGTCGACATGGCAGAAATGTGGCTGCCTCTCAAGCCCGGTACGAATGTGCCTGTCTTCTCGGCAATGGCACATGTCATAGTGAAAGAAGATTTGGTTAATTGGGAATTTGTCAAAAACCGTACTGAAGGTTTTGATGAGTTCCTTGAATCGCTTGAAAAATTCACGCCTGAATATGCTGAAGAACTTTCTGGTGTCCCAGCCGAGGATATTCGAAAAGCGGCACGCATGTATGCCAAGGCGAAAAATGGGGCGATTTATTGGGGTATGGGTATTTCGCAGTTGTCGCATGGAACCGCCTCAGCACTTGCCCTCATTCATTTGGCGTTTCTCACAGGTCATGTTGGGCGTGATGGTACTGGGTTAAATCCCTTGCGTGGACAGAATAATGTGCAAGGCGCGAGCGATATGGGTTCCATGCCGTTCCACTATCCCGGCTATATGCGCGTGGATAACCCTGATAATCGTACCAAGTGGGAAAAGGCTTGGAACATAGAGGAAGGTGGCTTGAGCCTCAAGTTGGGGCTTACAACCACCGAGATTCTTTCCAATGCTCATGAGGGTGGCATTCGAGCGCTGTACATCATGGGTGAGAATCCAATGATGTCTGAACCGAATCTTAACGTTACACGTCACCACATGGAACAATTGGAATTCCTCGTTGCCCAAGATATTTTCATCAACGAAAGTGCCGCATTCGCAGATGTATTTTTGCCTGCAGTTCCCTTCGCTGAAAAAGATGGCACGTTTTCAAATACGGATAGACGGGTGCAACGAGTCCGCGCCGCGCACCCTCCACGAGGGAATTCTCGACCCGATTGGCAGATCATTTGTGACGTAGCCAAACGCATCGAATCGCGCCTTGGCCTGCCCACTGCGAAATGGGATTATTCCAACCCCGAAGAGATCCTGCGTGAAATGGGAAGCGTGAACCCTGATTATGCGGGTATCACCTATGACCGCATTGACAAAGTCGGTTTGATCTATCCGGTTCCGCATATGGACCACCTTGGCACACCAACTTTATTTAAAGAGTCTTTCCCGCGTGGTAGAGGCAAATTCCATACGTTAGATTATGTTCCGGTGCGTGAGCAGGTAGACGATGAATATCCCTTTATCCTCACAACGGGACGCCTGCTTGAACATTGGCATGGTGGCTCGATGACTCGCAACTCCGCCTTGAACGAAATCTATCCTGAAGCCCGTGTGGAGATCCACCCAGCTGATGCCGAAATTCACGGTATTCGAAACGGCGACCCGGTCAAGGTCCAGAGTCGACGCGGTGAGATTGTTGTTCGTGCCACAGTGACGGAGAAGACCACCGTGGGTGTAGTCTTCCTGCCCTGGCACTTCCACGAAGCCGCTGCCAATTTATTGACGAACGACGCGCTCGACCCACAGGCTAAGATCCCTGAATTCAAAGCTTGTGCGGTGCAGGTCTTCCCGGCGAGGGAAAGTGACCTGCCAAATCCTGAAGTGGTTTTGGATCGAGGTAGATACTAAAACGAAAGGCGGAGAGTTTCAACTCTCCGCCTTTCGTTTATGAAGCTTTATTGTGCTCTTCCAATTGTTTATCCAGCAAAACGATCAATTCATCGCGTGAATAATTGTGTTGGGGATTGTCATTTTCATCCAGTAATTTGGATAAAAGCGCATTGATGACGCGATTGCCTTCCCAATGGGTTCCAACCAAATAGCGCATTTTAGGTTTTTCATTGAAGAGAGCATTTTGAACTGCATCCCAAACAATCTCTGGAGAAGAGGGTTTGCGATTGAAATCGGATTCAGGAGCATTGGGGTCAGGTTCAGGACCTGGCCCAGTGAAACTTGCAAGAACGGCATCCGCTTCCTCTTTGAAAGGAGGCTGGGCACGCTGAAAATGCCGTAGAGTTGCCTCTTGCATCTTTTCGCCAATGTCCGTGATGATACCTCCAGGTTGGACGATACTCACGAAGACACCATGAGTCCCAAGCTCCTGGTTCAGAACCTCTGTATAGCATTCGAGCACATGCTTGGTCATCGTGTATGGACCATAATAACGCTTGGCAAGCATGCCACCTTGTGAACCGATATTGACGACCCGTCCTTTAGAATTGATCAACAATTGTACGAATGCATTGGTTACGCGGTGAGGACCAAAGACATTGATGTTGAAAATATCGTACATCTCTTCATCCGTCCAGGTAGGGAGTAAGCCTAGAGGTCCAATTCCTGCATTATTGATCAACCCATAAAGCCCGCGACCTGACTTGGTTACGACGTCAAATGCGGCTTGAACTTGCTCTGTTTTACGAACATCCATTATTAGTGGAGTGACATTTTCGATTTTGGATAATTCTTCTAAATCTTTTTCCTTGCGCACAGTAGCATAGACAGGGTGTCCGCGTTCGGCGAGCCGAAGCGTAAGGTGTTTTCCAATACCGCTGCTGGCACCAGTGACGAGGACGGCTTGTGTGGAGGGATGAGTCATATGTAAAGTTTTATCCTTTCGAGCGTTAGTATAATCAACTTATGTCCAAACCCTATCTTGTCCCTCTTACTGAAATCCGCCGCGAGCAGATGGTGGTGAACTCGCGCTTCATTGCTACGCTCGCACCTGCTTTTTCCATCGACGAAGCCCGCGCCTTCATGAAGCGCATTCGAGAAGAGTTCTCAGATGCGAGCCATAATGTGCCTGTGTATATTATCGGTGGAGGGAATACAGTCACCGAATATTTTTCGGATGATGGTGAGCCAAGCGGTACATCCGGAAAACCGGCATTGACCGTCTTGCGCGGAAGCGGACTGGGTGATGCGGTTTTAGTGGTCACCCGCTATTTTGGCGGGACTTTGCTTGGGACGGGCGGACTGGTCAAGGCGTATACAGAGGCGGCACAGTCGGTGGTCAATGCCGTGGAGCGGGGGCAGCGTGTTCCGGTCCACGTGGCGATGGCAGCGATTCCATACAATCTGTTGGAAAGATTGCGATTGCTTGTCTCAAAGAATCACGGGAAGGTTTTGGGCGAAGATTATGCAGGGGATATCACTCTGGCGATTCAATTCCCAGTGGATAATTTTGAAGCATTTCAAAAAGACATGCGCGAAATTTCTGCGGGGAAAATTCAGGCGGAAGTGATCGAAACAAAGGAAGAGATCGTGAAAGTGTAAACACCAAGCCTCGAAGACTCAAAGCCGCAAAGATTTATATTCTTCGAGTCTTGGTGTCTTTGTGCTTTCGTGGTTAAGCCTTTCTGCTTGCTTTCTCCACCAAATACACAATGGATACATAATCCTTCCCTGTTGCTTCTTTCATACCAATCTCACAGGTGATGTTGGAGGAATAATAACCGTCGTAATCCCTTTTGAGGATTTCGGCGGTTTCTTTTTCAGTGGCGGATGCAGTAAGTTCAGGGTGGGTCAAGCCGCGGTCACCGGCGAAGGCGCAACAGCCAAGCGCAAATGGGACAACAGCATTCTTGGCACATTGTTTTGCAATGGCGAACATTTTTGCATCAAGGTTGAGTTTGCGGGCGGAGCAGTTGGGGTGCAGAATAACTTCTTCATCCACAGGTTTTATTTCGAGTTTGGGCAGAACATGGTCGTGTAGAAATTCCACGCCGTCGAGGATAGTGAGTTGATTCCAGATCTCTTTGTCTTCGGGCGTAAGGTCATCGCCG
>VFQT010003973.1_pt1 | contig 12874 bp, 1 predicted proteins | sample 3512381 | NCBI WGS metagenome assembly VFQT01 (sample SAMN10412376, study PRJNA504923) | tailings metagenome | isolation source: Relicate 2 Philex TSF3 active mining site | place: Philippines: Tuba, Benguet | collected 2017-08-29 | reverse complement strand
GTGGTTCGCTCGTCAACTCCGACACGCTGAGCGGTGCGTTGGCGCGCGCTGCGGGCAGCGGCGCCGGTACGTATGCGATCGAGCAGGGCTCACTCACGAACTCGAACTACGACATCACGTTCGTGGCGGCGAACTTCACCATCACCGCCAAGCCGATCACGGTGACGGTGACGGCGGGCCAGACCAAGGTGTACGGCCAGAGTGACCCGACGTTCGCGTACACGGTCACGTCGGGTTCGCTTGTGGGCAGCGACGCGTTCAGCGGAGCGTTGACGCGAGCGGGCGGCAACTCGGTGGGCGCCTACGCAATCGGGCAGGGCACGTTGGCGTTGTCGGCGAACTATGCAATCACGTTCGTGCCGGCCGACTTCACGATCACCGCCAAGCCGATCACAGTGACGGTGACGGCGGGCCAGACCAAGGTGTACGGTGCGGCCGACCCGACGTTCGCGTACACCATCACATCGGGCTCGCTCGAGGCTGGCGACTCGTTGACGGGTGCATTGGCGCGCGCTGCGGGCAGCGGCGTCGGCACGTACGCGATCAACATTGGCTCGCTGGCCAACTCGAACTACTCGATCACGTTTGTGCCGGCCGACTTCACGATCACCGCCAAGCCGATCACGGTGACGGCGACGGCGGGCCAGACCAAGGTGTACGGCCAGAGTGACCCGACGTTCGCCTACACGATCACCAGCGGCGGGCCGCTCGTCGGCTCGGACACGCTGAGCGGTGCGTTGGCGCGTGCCGCGGGCAGCGACGTCGGCACGTACGCGATCAACGTCGGCTCGTTGGCCAACTCCAACTACTCGATCACGTTCGTGCCGGCCGACTTCTCGATCACTGCCAAGCCGATCACGGTGACGGTGACGGCGGGGCAGACCAAGGTGTACGGCGAGAGCGACCCGACGTTCGCCTACACGATCACCAGCGGCGGGCCGCTCGTCGGCTCGGACACGCTGAGCGGTGCGTTGGCGCGCGCTGCGGGCAGCGACGTCGGCACGTACGCGATCAACGTCGGCTCGTTGGCGAACTCGAACTACTCGATCACGTTTGTTCCGGCGAACTTCGCCGTCACCGCGAAACCGATCACAGTGACCGCCGCCGCCAAGTCGAAGGTGTACGGCGCAGCCGACCCACTGCTCACCTACACCTACACGGGTTCATTGGTTGGCAGTGACGCTTTCAGCGGTGCACTCGCACGAACCGGCACCGATGCCGTGGGCACCTACAGCATCAATCAGGGCTCGCTGACGTTGTCCTCCAACTACGCCATCACCTACCAATCAGCTTCGTTCACGATCGACCGTCGTCCGATCACCGTGACCGCCGCGAATGCGACAAAGACCTACGGAGACGCCGACCCGGCCCTCACGTACAACGTGACCACCGGCTCGATGGTCGGTGCGGAAACACTCTCGGGCTCGCTCACTCGCGCCATCGGTGAATCAGCCGGCACCTACGCAATAACACAGGGCACGCTGACCAATGCCAACAATGGCAACTATGACATAACGTTCGTGAACGGCACGCTCACCATCGACCAGAAAGTGATCACGGTGACCGCTGATGCAAAGACCAAGATGTACGGCGCTGCCGACCCAACCTTCACCTGGTCGGTGACTGGTGGATCACTGGAGTCGGGAGACACGCTCAGCGGATTGCTTTCTCGAGTGAGTGGATCGAATGTCGGCGCGCATGCGATCACCATCGGCAACCTTGCCAATGCCAACTACGACATCACGTTCGTGCCGGCGAATTTGACGATTACTGCCAAGCCAATCACGGTGACTGCCGACGACAAGGTGATCACGTTCGGTGATGCGGAACCCGCGCTCACATTCACCGTTGCTGCCGGTGCGCTCGTGGGGTCGGACACACTCTCGGGCTCGCTTACGCGCGCATCAGGCACTAATGCGGGAACGTATGCCATCACGCAAGGAACTGTGACCTCGGCGAACAATTCCAACTACAACATCACCTATGTGCCCGGCACACTCACCATTGACAAAGCCACCCAATCGCCGATAACGCTCACGAGCACGACGGCGACCTATGGGTCAACGATGTCGCTTACCAGTAGCGGCGGGTCGGGTGACGGCGTCGTGAGCTATTCGGTAACCGATGCGGGAACCGCCGGCTGCAGCATTTCGGGAAGTTCGCTCTCCACCACGGGTGGCACCGGCACGACATGCTCCGTGACGGTTACCAAGGCGCAAGGGACCAACCATCTCGCGCGCTCGTCGTCTGCCACCACCGTCACGGTGGGTCGCTTGGCCATCACGGTGACTGCAGCATCAAAAACTAAGGTGTACGGCGAGGCCGATCCCGCACTCACCTACACCGTCACCACTGGCACACTCGTGAACGGGGACGTCTTGAGTGGTGCACTCACCCGAGCAACGGGGGAGAACGTAGGAACACGTCAGATCTCGCAAGGCACGCTGGACAACGCCAATTACGACATCACGTTCGTGCCGGCTGACCTCACCATCAGTCAGCGGCCAATCACATTGACGGCCGACAACAAGTCCAAGGTGTTCGGTGATCCCGACCCAACCCTCACGTATGCAATCACGTCGGGCTCTCTAGTGAGTGGCGACTCCCTCTCGGGATCGATTGCCCGAAACAGCGGCAACAATCGCGGCACGTATGCAATCGGACGCGGCACGCTGGCAAACTCCAACTACAACATCACGTTCGTGGATGGAACGTTGAGCATTACCGGTGCCGCACAAGGTGGATTCACGTTGTCTGCAGCAGCGACCACCATCGATTTCCAGGACTCGACAACCTTGTCCACCACCGGTGGCAACGGCGACGGCGCGGTGTCGTATGCAGTATCGAATGGCACTGGCGAATGCTCACTCAGTGGCACCACGCTGACCGGCGATGCTGCGGGTACCTGCACCGTTACTGCAACGAAAGCCGCCGAGGGCAATTACCTTGAGGCAACATCGAACACCATCACCATCACCGTGGCCAAAATCGCCCAAACCATCACGTTTGCGCAACCGGCTGACCGCAACTTCGATACAGCACCGTTTGGATTGACTCCAACCACAACGTCGGGTCAGACGGTAACGCTCACCTCGTCCACTACTGAGGTGTGCACCGTGGACGGACTCAGCGTCACCATGGTGTACGCGGGAACTTGCACCTTGGTTGCATCAGTGGCAGAAAGCGCCAACTACCTCGCAGCTACGAGCGTTACGCAATCTTTCCAGGTCACCGCCGTTGCACCATTCGCGCCAACGATCTCCGCGATCACCGCCTCGACATCGTCGCTCAGCGTCACCTTTGCCGCGGGTGCCAACGGCGGTGATGCCATTACGCAATACGAATACTCTTTTGACGGAACCACATGGGTGGCGTTGCGCGTTGGCGTCGTGACATCGCCGCTGGTTATCAGCGGTCTGACCGAAGGAACTCGATACGAGGTACGAATTCGAGCGCTGAACGCCGTTGGTGAAGGCGCTGCATCCGCCTCGCTCGCGGCCACGACATCGGTGACACCGGTACAGGCCCCAGCCGAAACCACGACGACGACTACGACCACGACAACCACTACGACGACGACAACGACGACCACATCGACCACGGTTGCGCGTCGAGGGGTTCGCACCACGACCACCACGACCATCACGATTCGTCGCACTGTCGTTTCGCCGTCCACCGCGGTTACGACGACGACCACGCTTCGCCCGACTACCACGACGACAACGATTCGTCCGACCACGACAACGACAACCACCACGACGGTTCGCCCGACGACGACCGTCCGTCTGGCTACCACGACCACACGCCCGACAACGACGTCGACAGTTCGTCAGATCACTACGTCAGCGGCACCAGTGGTGACGACGACCGCGCCAGCAGTCACCACGATCTCGGCAGCCGCGCTCGCCACTACGACGTCAGCTCCTGCAATCACCACTACGACAATTCGCGACATCAGCGATGCCCAAGTACGTGACGTCGTCGCGACTCAGCCTGCGAACATCCAAGATCTTTCGCTCCCGATTTATGTCAACAGCAGGCTGCCTGAGCCGGAGGCAACGTCGCCGTTGATGATCCAAACGCAGAACGAAGTGTCGGTGCAAGTAGTGACCTTGAACAATCAAGTGGTCACCGTTTCCGATGAGACAGGATTCCGATTTGCCGTTGCCGCGGTGGATGAGGCCGGCACGCCGATGCCGATTGCGGCCGACGGGTCACTCGTTGTTCAACGTGACAACTGGATCAATATCGCAGGCAATGGATTGCAGCCGAACAGCACCGCGGTGGCATGGGTGTTCTCTGAACCGCGGCGACTCGGCACGATGAAGGTGCTGGCCGATGGCTCCTTCCGCCAGCGTTTCAGGGTTCCAGAAGGTCTCCCCGCCGGTGGACACACCACTCAGGTAAACGGCATCGATGCTCAAGGGGACGTGCGTTCCTTCAACCTTGCGATTGAAGTGGTGAATGCGCCGATTACACCACATCAGTCGGTCCAGGCGACGATCACGAGTGACCCAGTCGATGCGATGATTGCGACACCAGCCGGAGGCCCGTTGCGTGTTGACAATACGTCGGCGTACGTAGTGCTGGCGGCGTTGCTCTTTGGTGGGGCTCTGTTCGTACTCAACGGTATGCGGTTGAAGCGTCGTGATCTCGAGTACCTTCGCCAAGTGCAGCGCCGGACTCAGCGCCGAACGTCACAACGAGGATCGACATTGATCGGCATGAGTTCCTCTGCCGACCGCGACATCACGGGCGAGATCTTCGTTACAAGGTGAGCCGTGGTGCCACGATCGGGGCATCGCAGCGAGTGACATCTGCAATCGGTCGACTGGAGTTGCAAGTAAAGAACCTTTAGTCCTACGCTGTGGGCTGCGGAGGTGTTCCGTTTGGTGAATGGGGCTGTCTTGAGGTTGGTGCGCGTCGTCTCTGCGTTGGTTGTGCTCGTCTCCGTTGCCGTGGTATTCCCCGATCGCAACTTCATGCCCGAGGTCGCACGTGCGAGTGCCGCCACCGGTCCAACGATCACGGCAATGAACGTGGGTCCGTCGATCGGTTCGGGAACCGTTCAAGTTGCCTTTACTGCCGGAAGCCTTGCGTCACCCACAAATTACGAATACTCGATTGACGGCGGGTCCACTTGGGTAGCTCGAAGCCCGGCATCCACCGCAAGCCCTCTCACCATCTCAGGGCTCACCAATTGTGCAAGCTATTCGATAGCCCTCCGCGCCGTCAACAGTTCCTCGCAGTCCGCTTCGTCTACCGCGTGGACGACGATGCCGCGAGCTGCGGACTACGTATTTCGCACCGCCACGATGCGATTCGGAAACGGATCTCAATCATCAGTGAATACGACTAACGGCAACCTCGAGCAACCCTTCTACAGTTTCGACAACGGAAGTAGTTGGAGGCAGCTGACGTATTCGACACGCGCATTGGAGAGCGCGATTGGTGTCGGGGGTGCCGGCACCTCGGAATGGAACATCGACCCGACCATCGCGGTGAACTCAACGCTAAGAAATCCGGGTGATGCGGCGGCAAGCCCAAGTTCGGGCCTTTACCTTGATTGTTCCGAGTTCACCGAGACGAGTAGCTCGGGGTCTGGCGCGTCGGCTCTAAAGATTGGACACGGCACACTCACCGTCTTCGGAAGGGTGAGCATCAGCAGCGTTCCGTTGGCGATTACTCGGCGATACTCGCTGGGTGCTTCTGACCGATTTCTCACTGTGCGTGAGACGGTGACCAATCGCCACACCTCGACCGCTTCGAACGTGCGAATGTGGACCGGAACCGGCGACGACTTCGTCGGCGGCAGCGACGCGCCAACCAAGATTCGCGGCAACATCGTTAATGGGAGCTTCGTCCAGAATGCGTCGACGGGACTCCGCGCAAAAGCACTTCAAGTGAACTCGGGAACTGAATCCGTCTATTTCTACACCACCTCCAACATCGGCGACATGTCGCACAACAGCTGCTGTCAGTTCTCCAACGCCTACAACCAGAACCCTCGCACCAACGCCACCACTGCCGGCCCGGCTGATGGTTCCTACGCCCTCTACCTGAGATTTCAAGATTTGGCCCCGTCGGGTAGCGAATCATTTACTTGGTACTACGCAGCCGGTCGAACTGCGGATCTCAGCTCGGTGTTGTCGGGGCTTGACTCTGCAGCTAAGCCTGGCGCCCCAACGATCGGCACAATTACGCCGGGGAATCGTCAGCTCTCCGTTGCATTCACCGCGGGTTCCAGTGGCGGTTCCTCGATCACCAACTACGAGTACTCCACCGACGGTGGAACCACGTGGGTGGCTCGATCGCCAGGTGCCACGAACAGTCCGCTCACCATTACGGGACTGACGAATGGAACTTCCTACTCCGTGCGCCTGAGGGCCGTGAACTCGGAGGGCAGCGGAACCGCCTCGTCGGCCCTCTCGGCAACTCCTTTGGGCACACCGGAGGCTCCGACGATCAACTCGGTCACGCCCGGGGAAACCAGCATTGAACTTGACTTCACCGCCGGTGCAACTGGCGGAAGTGCAATCACCGGGTACGAGATAACCACTGACGGTGGCACGAATTGGTCGGCGGCTTCGGTTACCGGCACAACGGTGACGATTTCAGGGCTGTCCCGTGGAACCACCTACACGGTTGCCCTACGAGCGGTGAATGCGCAAGGAAACGGAGCATCATCGACACAACAGTCCGTCCGCACCGGCTCCGTGCCCCAGGCGCCAACAATCTCTTCCATCACGGCCGCCGACGAAGCACTCTCGGTGGCCTTCACGGAGGGTCCGAATGGGGGTTCGCCAACGACGAACATCGAGTATTCACTCGACGGTGGTTCGAATTGGGTCACTCGATCTCCCAGCAGTACCGCTACACCGCTGGTAATTAGCAATCTCGCAAACGGCACCACGTACAGCGTGAAGCTCCGTGCAATCAACACGGTGGGCGAGGGTGATGCATCATCTACGACTTTGGCTACTCCACGAACGACGCCAGCTGCTCCGACCATTGCCGGTGTAACGACTCCAACCTCGGGAACTCTGACGTTCACCATCACTCCAGGAACAACGGGTGGTGCGGCCATCACGAACTATCAGTACTCAACGGATCGCGGTGCTACATGGAGGGCTCGTCAGGATGGCCAAACCACGAGCACGACTCTCGAGGTGAGCACGCTGTCGACCGATGGCAGCACGCAGCTGTCGAATGGCACCGAGTATTGCGTCCAGGTTCGAGCCGTCAATGCCGCGGGCTCGGGCGTTGCTTCTGCGGACGTTTGTTCCACTCCGAAAACGACGCCGAGTGCACCGTCCATATCGTCGAGTGAGTCGAGGGATCGTTCCGCGTATCTTGAGTTTGAACTTGGGGCCAATGGCGGATCTCCGATTACTCGGCTCGAGTATTCGACGGATGGTGGTTCTACCTGGGTAGTTGCCGGCTCGACTCGATCGCCCCTCGTGATCGATGGGCTGACCAACGGAACCTCCTACGGTGTCAAACTTCGCGCAGTCAACACCGTGGGCGATGGTGCAGCAACATCAACAGTGACGATTACCCCGGTAACTCGAGCTGCTGCTCCAACGCTGAGTAGTGTCACTGCATCCGCAGGGCAAGTATCGGTGACGTTCGGTGCGCCAGGCAGCAATGGTGGATCCACCATCAGCAATTACGAGTACTCGATTGATGGCGGTGCAAGTTGGACGGCGCGATCACCTAGCTCCACCACTTCGCCATTGGTGATCACGGGTTTGACCAACGGAACGAATTACGGAATCTCGATGCGGGCAGTCACGAGTGCCGGAGGGGGAAGTGCGAGCACCGTCCTCTACGGTCAGCCCGTTGCAGCGCCGTCGGCACCAACCAGCATGAGCGTGACGGCGGCCAACCAGCGACTCTCCGTCTCATTCACGGCTCCTTCCAACAATGGATCACCCATCACCACCTACGAATACTCGTTGAATGGTGGCACCTCGTGGACATCGGCATCGACGACTTCGTCGGCTTTCGATATCACGGGACTCACTAATGGGACAACCTACTCCGTACGTATTCGTGCGGTGAATGCTGTCGGAAACGGCTCGGCATCCGATGCACTGAGTAGGACACCTGCGGCCGTACCCGGGTCTCCGATCATCACCAACATCGACAACACTGCATCACTCGCGTCCGTGGCAACCACCGCGCTCTCGGTGTCGTTCACTGCAGGCGCCAACAACGGTGCCGAAATCTCCAACTACGAATATGCGACGTCCACCGACGGTGGTGTCACCTTCGGGGCATGGACGACGAGATCTCCGTCGTCCTCCTTCTCGCCACTCGTCATCGCGGGACTGACTACCGGTGTCACCTACCACGTTCGAATCCGTGGAGTCAATGCGAACGGCTCGGGCCAAACATCGGAGGTGTCGTCGTCGACCACCGGTGGCGCAGCAGCGTCGATCACGGTGACGTACAACTCTCAAGGGGGAAGCGCCATCACCGGTGGAACCACGACGGTGGGAGGTCAGATTGCGGCCTCTCCCGGAACACCAACGCGCAGCGGCTACACGTTCGCCGGATGGTTTGCGGCTGCAACAGGTGGAAGTGCGTTGACTTTTCCGTACACGCATAATCAAAATGCCGACTTCACGCTGCATGCGCAGTGGACGGCAAACTCCTACACGGTCACATACAACGGCAATGGAAACACGAGCGGATCTGCCCCTACGTCCTCCAGCGCGACCTTCGGATCATCGTTCACAACATCGAGCAACACCGGCAACCTCGTGAAATCGGGATTTAGTTTCGTTGGATGGAATACCGCTGCGAACGGAACAGGAACTGACTTCACCGCGGGTGCGGCTGCCACCTGGAGTATCGCTTCGAACACGATCCTCTACGCGAAGTGGAACGACGCCGACGCACCAACGGCATTGGTGACGACGGCTCGTATTCGAAACTCGGGTTCGGCAACGGTGCAAAGCACGGAGACGGGAACGGCCTACTTGGTCAGCACCACGGTGACGGTGACCAACGTAGCGAGCATTACGGGGGCGGCGAACTCCGCTTGGAACCAAGTCACTATTTCAGCGGTAAACACTGCAACGTTGCTGAGTGCATCCGGACTGAGCGATGGAACCTACAAGGTGTATGCAGCTGATTCAGCCAACAACTTGTCGGCGGCCTCAACGGGGACAGTGACGATTGATTCGACGGCCCCTTCCGTCACACTCGCGACTCCAGCTGCGACCTCTTCTTCCGCCTCGATTACCTTCACGGTTACCGGAAACGAGGACATCGACTGCACGACACTCGATACGGGCGCGGGTGTGGACTTCGATTTGTCAGGTATCTCGGCAATCTCCGCGGTGATTCAGACCTCGTCGACGGTCTGCACGTTGACCGCGACCTCGACAGCCACGGCAGGCGGCGGTGCAGTGCCATCGACGTTGACCGCTGCAACGTCGTTCTCCGTTGCGGACACGGCCGGCAATACGCAAACAACGCTGTCAGGGTCACCTCGAACAATAACCGTGACCATTCCTTCCGTTTCGGGATCAAGTGATGCGACAACTTCTTCAACATCGACAACGACCACCACGTCTTCAACAACCACCACCAGCATTGTGGCTGCATCAACGGTGACGACAATTCCTCGCGCACGGCGTACAACCACCACGACCGTGCGTTTGAGCGCCGTTGCTACAACGACGACCGTCCGACCAAGCGTGTTCACTACCACCACCATTCGAGCGAATGTGGTCACGACTACAACGACTCTGCGCACACCCGTAGCCACATTGCGTCCAGTTGTGGTGGCGACGACTTCGCCGCCAACCACAAACGTGTCCGCCACATCAGCCAGACCATTGCCAGTAACTGCAAGCACGGCCAGGTCCGCCACATCGACGACGCCAGTGTCAACCATCCCAGTTCCATTGCGGATCGTGGTGGAAGCAGTGCCACGGGTAGATACCGCGCAAGTGACCGAAACGACGTTGCCGTTGACGCAGCAGATCACTTCAAGTGAAGTCCAAGCCGCGGTAGCGAGCCGCGAGTCCAACGTTCAGGACCTTTCGATACCTATCTACGTTGACAGTCAGCTTCCGAAAGCCGTTCCGGAGGATCCTTTGGTGATTCAAACCAGTAATGATCGCCAACTCGACGTGATTACTGTCAACGATCAACTCATTCAATTACAGGACTCGACGGGGTTCCGCTTGTCGGTCAGCGCAACGGATGGGAAAGGCAATCTGACCCAGGTGAATACCCGTGGGGCGATCGTGGTGGAGCACCGCAACTTCATCACGGTGACCGGTGAGGGATTCCTGCCGAATTCCGACGCTGTGGCATGGTTGTTCTCCGAACCACGACGTTTGGGTGTGGTTCGGGTTCGTGCCGATGGCTCCTTCGAGGAAAGCCTGCAAATCAGTGAGGACGTTCCCGTGGGTGACCACACCACCCAAGTGAATGGTTTGACGCCGTCGGGAGACGTTCGCTCGCTGAACCTTGCAGTAGAGGTGCGCGAGCCAGCGCCAGTGGTAACCGACACCACCATTGACCCGGTAATCGTTGCCAATTCGGGTGAGCGCACGAGCACATCAATCGGCGTTGCCCTCCTCATGCTTGGTGTCATTCTTGGATCGGCACTCACGTGGTTCTTCGTTTTGTTGAGGCGTCGCCGCCGCGAGGAACCTTCCGCGAGTTAGACAGCTAGGGCGACCTCGCGCGAAGTGTTGCGTCGTCAAGGATGATGCTGCGTCGCGACGCATGGCTGGGAATCCCCGAGTATCACGCACCCCACGGGTACTTTGGATTCGTGCCATCCCCAGCAAAAAAAGCCTCATCACGACGTCGCGCCTCGTCGGGCGGAATCCAACGCACCCACGACGAGGTCGACCCCTCGGTGAAATTCCGCGTGGTGCAGAGTGAGCCGGTACTGAAGCCCATCCTCGCCGAGCGAGCCGGCGAACTCATGGGCATGTTCTTCATGGTGTTGGGTGTGCTGCTGTCGCTGTCGGTCTATGTGAGCGTGGTCGGCCCCGTTGGCCGCGGGCTCGATACCTCGCTGCGCTGGACGGTGGGGCTGGGCCGATACGTATTACCAGTGGTGTGCCTCGGGCTTGGTGTGGCTCTCCTCAAGCGCGTGAGCATCGAACATCGAGTGCGACTCACGTTCGGGTGGTTGGTGGTGTCGGTGGCGCTGCTCGGTGTGATGCACGTGTTCTTGGCGGCAAACGATCTGGAAATTTCCCTCGGCGCGCTCGAAGGTGCTGGCGGTTGGCTCGGCTGGTTGGTCGGCGAGCCGCTCGAGTCGTCACTGTCACCAGTTGGAGCCGTGGTAATCCTCGCGCCAACCATCGTGTTGGGGTTGATGTTGGCTACGGCTAAGTCGTTGCCCGATCTCGCCCGTTGGATTGCGGGTCTCTTCAAGAAGTTGGATGATGCTGCACGTCGTTACCGCGATGGCGGTTCGAGCGACGAACCATTCGACGCCGAACGCGACGGCGGAGTTGTTGCAGGAATTGACGACCGTGACGCTGCTCGTCGCGAACACGAAGCCGCGGCGCGAGGCGAGCTGTACGACCACCGAACCGATGGCGATTTCGACTCCGAAGATGCTGGTTCCGAGGCTGAGGGCGAGCCCGAGCGCAAACCTCGCAAGCGTCGTCTGCGCATCGTGCCGCCTGCGCCCGAACCGGCTGCTGCTCCGTCGTCAACCAAGCCAAGTACATCAAGCAAACCCGGCTCAGCAGGCAAGCCCGGCCGTGCCGAACAGCAGCAGATGCCGCTTGGTCCCGGTGCGCAACCGTCATCGTGGAACTTGCCGGCGCTCGACATGTTGGCACTCACCAGCAACAAGCGTGCCAACGAAGATGCCGTTGCCGAGCGTGGCGACGCGCTCGTTGCAGCATTGTCGTCGCACGGTGTGGACACCAAGTTGGTGGGCTTCACCCGTGGCCCAACGGTCACGCGCTACGAACTGGAACTCGGCGAAGGTGTCAAGGTTGCGCGACTCACGTCACTGTCCAAGGACATCGCCTATGCGATGGCAGCAATCGACGTGCGAATCCTGGCGCCGATACCTGGACGCTCCGCAATCGGCATCGAAGTTCCCAATGATGCGCGCGACTTGGTGTCGCTCGGCGACCTGCTCACCGCACCAGAGGCAAAGTCGGCGTTGCACCCGCTGGAAGTCGGCGTGGGTAAGGACATCGCGGGTCGCCCCGTTTTCCTGAATATCTCCACCACGCCGCACTTGCTCATCGCTGGTGCCACCGGTGCAGGAAAGTCGAGCGTGCTCAACTGCATTATCACTTCCATCCTCATGCGCACCACACCCGAGCAGGTGAAACTGATCCTCATCGACCCCAAGCAAGTGGAGATGGGACAGTACGCAGGATTGCCACACCTCTTGACGCAACCAGTCACCGCACCCAAGAAAGCCGCCAATGCGCTCGGCTGGGCAGTAAAAGAAATGGAGCGTCGCTACGACGTGTTGGTGGAGGCGGGCTTCCGCGACATCAGCGGCTACAACGCTGCATACGATCGCGGCGAACTGAACTCGGGCGACGACACTGCCGCAGTCGCCACCAAGAAGTTTGATCGCATGCCGTTCATCGTGGTGGTGGTAGACGAGTTGAACGACCTCATGATGGTGGCCGCACGCGACGTGGAAGAGTGCATCACGCGCATCGCACAAAAAGCCCGCGCAGTGGGCATCCACTTGATCGTCGCCACGCAACGTCCGAGCGTGAACGTGATCACCGGTGTGATCAAGGCCAACATTCCGGCACGAATGGCCTTTGCGGTCTCCAGCCTCACCGACAGCCGAGTCATTTTGGATCAGCCCGGTGCTGAGAAGCTGGTGGGCAAAGGCGACTTGTTGATG
>VFQT010003970.1_pt1 | contig 12883 bp, 13 predicted proteins | sample 3512381 | NCBI WGS metagenome assembly VFQT01 (sample SAMN10412376, study PRJNA504923) | tailings metagenome | isolation source: Relicate 2 Philex TSF3 active mining site | place: Philippines: Tuba, Benguet | collected 2017-08-29 | reverse complement strand
TGGCGCGCTCGGAGGGACTTGAACCCCCAACCTTCTGATCCGTAGTCAGATGCTCTATCCATTAAGCTACGAGCGCTGGTTGTAGAGAGTCTGAGCCTATCGGTTCCCCTCCCGACAACACTCTCCTACCCGGGTGATTTGCCCTATTCCCAGGGCCCCCAACCGCCCGAGCGCCGGTAGATCTCGAGGGCAACCTCGGCATTGGTGCGGGCGTTCAACAACTGCTCGGGCTCGGTGATGCCCTTCTTCGCGAGCCACGACTTGTGGCTCCACCAGTTGATCTGGAAGAGACCGATACAGCACCAGTTCCAACTCGCGGCGTTCAACTTGCTCTCACGCTTGGCGATGGCGAGGGCTCGCTTCTCGAGCCGATCAGGGAAGATCTCGCGAATCACCTTCTCAGATGCCGCCTTGGTGTGACGCTTCACTGGCGGTGCGAGATCGAGCGCACGTGCACGATCCTTCGTGACTGCGCTCTTCGGAAGACACAGCACGTCGCCGATCATGATCGGTGTCGAGGTCTTTGCTTTGTTCGCGGCGAGCAACTGCTTCACTGTCACCTTGGTCGTCGTTGCGATGCGCCACCACGAGTCACCGGCGACCGCGGTGTAGGTCTTCGCACACGATGCCGCGGCAACTGCACGAGGGGTCACCGAAAGCGAGGGTGCCGCATTGGCCCCTCCGGCCGTCCCCGATGCGAGGACTCCCGCGGCAATGAGTGCCGCCGACCACAGCCGTACACGGCTGCACATGTGCTGTTTCATGTGGCGGAGAGGGTGGGATTTGAACCCACGGTCCGCTTTAAGACGGACAACGCCTTAGCAGGGCGCCCCATTCGGCCACTCTGGCACCTCTCCTGGGTAGGTAAACGAGTGTACCGGGGGCATCTCGGGCACCCCCGTCGCCCCACCCGGGCACGGAGAGAGTCAGCCCAGACTCCGCAAACGCTCGAGATCCCCTACCAGGTCACGACCTCGTGCAAAGCCTCGCTCCCTGATGAGTACCACCGCATCACGGGCCAACGCCCACTCAGCATCATCGGCGATCGCTGCCAGTTGACCGAGATCTGCCGAGTCGGTTTCTCGTCCGGGCGCAACTGACAAAAGTTTCATTGCCATCAGGTGCCCTGTTCGCGCAACAGGAATCACCAGACCCGGCACAACCTCGAGATCCTCGGAGGCTGCAACGATTTCTTGTTCGATTCCCGAGGAGGCAAGAAGCAGATCGATGCTCACGTTGTCGTCATCCACGACGCGCAACATGGCCAAACGACCGGCCGCGTCTTGCTCGAGCAATGCCTCCACAACCAGTCCATCGGCGTTCAAGAGCCGACCGAGTGTCTCCGCGTCGTGGTCGCTGTCAACGGCGACCACGAGATCGACGTCTCTCGTGAATCGGGGATCACAGCGGGTCGACACGGCGAGCCCGCCCACGAGACATCCTCGAAACCCGTGACTCGCCACGCGCGAGAGAACGTGGGCTGCTGTGTCGAGAAGCGTCACAGCTCGCGCCGGCGACCGGGGCCGTCGAGCGGACGATCCAGAATCCACCTGCGCATCATCTGGTGGATCTCGTCTTCAGATGCGCCTGGGTTCTCGCGCCGGAACTGCTGGCGTTTCATTTCCATACCCTCGCGATACATCTCCTCGACGACGAGCAAGGGAAACTTCACCCCCGAATTCTACCGCTGGGGTGAGACCGCCTCGACCGCTGACGGCCCATTCACATTGGCGGAACGGGAGGGATTCGAACCCCCGGACCCTTGCGAGTCTCCCGCTTTCAAGGCGGGTGCATTTGTCCGCTCTGCCACCGTTCCGCCCGACACGCTACCGGGGCAGCACACCGGCACGAAAAGTGTCAGCGTTCGATCTGAGCGCGAATCTCGTTCACCCAGTCGTCGGCCTGTTGCCACCGTGCATCGGCGTGTTCACGCGCGGTGTGCGCATGCGACCCTGCAGCCGGGTACGACCCGAGGAACTTCACGTCGCCTTGCTTTGCGCGCAGGTCACGCACTGCATCTGCCATCAGCTCGTCGGCGATGTGGCCGTCTGCGTAGATGATGAAGCAGTAGTCACCGAGACCACCGGCCTTCGTCGGTCGTGACGACAGCAACGACAGGTTGATGCGCCGCGCGGCGAACTCCTGCAGGATCGAGATCAAGCTGCCGGGTTCGTCGGCTCGCTGGAACACCACGAGCCCGGTCTTGTCGTGACCGGTCGGTGCGGGAATGCCCGAGCGTGCGACCAACACGAACCGTGTCTGGTTGCCGGGGTGGTCGGCGATGTCACGCGCGAGAACGTCGAGACCGTAGAGAGATGCCGCGTTTGCAGGTGCGAGTGCCGCCACCGTCCGGTCACCACCCGCTGCTCGTTCGCCGGCCGTCCGCGCCGCATCGGCTGTCGAGTTGGCTGCCTGCACATCGGCCGACGGCAGAGTCGTGCGCAACCACGCGGCGCACTGTGCGGTCGCGACGGGAATCGACAGCACCGTCTCGATCGAAGCGAGCGATGCACCGGGTGCTGCCAACAGACAGTGCTCGATGTCGAGCACCACCTCACGCTGGATCAGCAGCTCGTAGTCGAAGATGAGTGCGTCTTGGGTGAAATTGACCGTGCCTTCGATCGAGTTCTCGATCGGTACGAACCCGAGGTCGACCTCACCAGCGGCGAGTGCATCCAACACGTCGGGCACCGTGCGGTAGGGCACGAGGTCACACGAGGCGAGATCGGCCTGCGTCACGAGCGCCTGCTCGGTGAACGTGCCGCGCGGCCCGAAGAACCCGATGCGTCGTGTGGTGGTCACAGGTGGCAAGGCTACGAGATCGCCCTCGCTCGCCCCGTCTGAATTGCGTGACGACTACTTGCCGAGTGCGGTGTTGACCAACTGGGTCACGGCGTCGAGGCCCTTCGCGCCCGACCACCGCGAGAGCACTTTGCCCTGTGCGTCGACGATCGTCACGAACGGGTACCCGTCGACACCGTAGGCAGCCGATGCCGTCTGCTGCTCGGAATCGGCCATCACTTCCCAGGTCCAGTCCATGCGCTTGATCCAGCGCGACGGCGGCCAGTTCGGCTGGTCGCTGCGCGACGCAGTAGTCACACCGACCACCCGCAGGTCGTCGGGCACGAGTCCCTTTTCTTTCCACTCGTTCAAGATCGGCACTTCACTGTTGCAGTGCGGGCACCAGTGTGCGAGGAACACCACCATCGTCGGCTTGCCGTCGGCGGCGGGGTCGATCGTCACGGTCTCACCCGTGAACGTCTTGCCCGACAGCACCGGCACCTGCTTGCCGAGTGCGGGGTCGGCCTCGGTGTTCGCACCCTGCGGCAGAGCCTCGCCGGTCACCGTGACCGGGCGGTACTCGTTCGATCCGTCGCTCACGGTGGTGCCGTCGTTGTCACCACCGAGCGTCGAGCCGATGGCCACTGCACCGGCTGCGAGCACCACGGCGGCCACGATTGCCGCCACAACTTTCACGGCCGAGCCGTCTGATTCCTTCTTACGTCGTGCTGACTGCGCCATGGGGGGCTCCTTCACTCTGGTCTGAGTCGGTGTCCTTCTCAGACATGATGATCAACGACACCACAATCGTGGCAATGAACGCGCAGCCCGCCATGAAGGCGAGCGACACGAAACCGAACTCCCTGAACCACACGGCCGTGCAGGGAACATCTACTGAGCACGCTCCCGACTGGATCGACGGGAACCACTCCAAGAGGTAGTGGTACGTGGAGATGGCAAGTCCCACCGACGCTCCCGTGAGCGCGTACACGGAGAACCCTTTGTCGCGGCGGATCGCTGCCACGAGCGAGAGCACGGCGAGTGAGAACATCGCGATGCGCTGGTACCAGCAGTACTTGCAGGGGGCGAAGCCGATCTTTTCGCTGAACCAGAGGCTGCCGAACATCGCGCCACCCGTCACCATGAACACGAGCCACTGACCCGTCTGGCGCACCATGTCGACAATGTCCTCGGCCCAGCCCACCCCGCGCGGGGCAAGCAACGCCGACACCCCCGCGACCACGGCGCCGGTCAGGGCGGCAAGGGCGAGCACCGCACTGAAGAGCTGCACGGCTTGGGTGTCCACGGGCTCCATTCTTGCGGCTCTGGGGCGAGAAACCCCGCCAGTGGCACACTGGTCGCCGTGACCAGTACCTCGGTGGGCCTTCATGCCCTGCGCGACATGCGCACCGCCCGCCGTCGCAACCGGGTGCAGGAGATGGACTGGTTCGAGGCCGCCTACCGCGTGTACCTGGCGGCATTCCTCGGTGGCGGGTTCATTCTCTGGATGTCGGGCTTCGCCGCCGAGGGTCCGCTCGCACCCGACACCATCGCCGACCTCCAACGTCACACCCCGCACGTGGTGGGGCTTGTCGCTGCCGTCGCGGTGTTCCTCGGGGTGCGCAGTGGTCTGAACGGCGGGCCGATCTCCGTCGAGGCGGCCGAGGTCACGCACGCGCTGATGGCCCCGGTCCCCCACGGCCCGGCACTTCGCCGGCCGGTGGTGCAACGCCTGCGCACTCTCGCCTTTGCCGGTGCCGTGACCGGCGCGACAGCGAACCAGTTGCTCGGCCGCCGCGTGCCTGATCATGCAAACCTCGTACTGTGGGCGCTGTACGGCGCCATCGCTGGTGCCGCGATCGCATCGCTCTACGTCATTGCTGCGCTGTTCGTGCACACCCTGCGTATCTCGCGCGTCGTCGCGAACGGACTCGCTGCTGCACTTCTCGCGTGGCAGGCCGGCGTCACATTCGGCAACACCAGCACGCCGGGGCCGTTCGATGCGTTCGGGTCGCTCACGTTGTGGTGGCACCGTGTCACCGTGCTCGACCTCGCAGCAGTCGCAGTCGTCGCCGGACTCGCCGTGGTTGCGCTTGCGTTCGTGGAATACCTCTCGCTCGAGGCTCTCGTGCGACGCAGTGCTCTCGTAGCACAGATGCGTTTCGCAGTCACGCTGCAAGATCTGCGCACCGTCATCTTGTTGCGCCGCAGCCTGAGCCAAGAACACATGCGCGTCGCCCCGTGGTTCACGGTGCCAGGTGTGGTGCGGCGCGACCCGATCGTCGCTCGCGGACTTCGCAGCCTCGCGCACTTCCCGGTGCGGCGTCTCGCCCGCATGGGCGCTCTCGCCGTCGTCGCGTCAGTTGCCGTCGTGTTCGCCTACCGCGGTGCGACGCCGCTCGTCGTGGTGGCAGGCATCGCAAGTTTCGTGCTCGGTCTCGACATCATCGAGCCGTTGTCGCAGGAGATCGACCAGCCCGACCGCACCGATTCGTTCCCGGTCGAGCGCGGGCTGATCCACACCAAGCACCTTGTCGCACCAGCGATTGCCTCGGTTCTGTTCCTCGCGGTCGGTGTCGCAACGGCCGTCGTAATGGAGCCCGACCCCGCAACGCTCCCGTTCGCGGCACTCATCGGGCTTTCGCTCGTGTTCGCCGGTATCGCAGGAGCAGCCATCAACGCGGTGTCGGGTGCCCCCGACCCGGTGGGCGGTACAAACCAGGGTCTGTACTTGCCGCCCGAGATGAGCGGCATGGGCACCGTCATCCGCAATGCGTTCCCACCGGCTGTCGCCACTGTCGGTGCACTGCCGGTGATCGCGTTGCGTGAGAGCGTCGCTCAGGAATGGCCGAACACCATCCGCGCACTCGGAGGTGTCGCGATCGTGTTGACACTCTGTGGCGGCTGGGTGCGACAGCGCGACGCCATCAAAGCCTGGTTCCGCAATGCACAACGCGAATCAACCACGTCGACATCGACGAGAGGAGCCTGACCATGGCACGAACACCGCGCAGACCGCGCACCGCTGCACCGGCCGAACCAACGGCAGCGATCGACGTTGCCGACCTCGCGAAGAGTTACGGCGATGCTCCCGCGCTCGACCCGGTCACCATGCGGATCGCCGCCGGCGAGAGTGTCGCACTCGTCGGTCACAACGGCAGCGGCAAGACGACACTTCTCCGCATGCTGGCCGGGCTGTTGGAGCCGTCATCGGGCACTGCCACCATCTCTGGTCACACAGCTGGCTCCATGAATGCACGCGCGGCGCTGTGCTACGTGGCCGACCAACCGACCTTCTACGACGATCTCACACTGTGGGAACACCTCGAGTACGTCGCACGACTGCACGGTGTCAACGACTGGGAGCAACACGCCGCTGATCTCCTCGGCATGCTCGGCCTCTACGACCGCGCCGACGAGATGCCGAACCGCTTCAGCCGGGGACTCAAACAAAAGTCCGCGCTTGCCCTCGGGTTCATTCGTCCTTTCGAGGTGCTCATGGTCGACGAGCCGTTCGTCGGTCTCGACGCCGCCGGTAAGGAAGCCCTGCTCGACCTGCTCGCCTCGGCCCACGCAGACGGTGCTGCATTGCTGGTGGCCACCCACGAACTCTCGTTCATCCACACGGTCGAGCGTCTCGTGGCACTGCGGGACGGACGTCTCGTGCACGACGGCGCGACGTCGGGGATCGACGTCGATCGGCTCGTACGCACCGAAGACCCTGCCGGCGAACACGACGGCGAGCGTCAGTAGACTCGGCTCATGTTCACCTTCGACGTGGTTTCAGAGTCGGTTCGTAACCCTCACCTGCTCGCTGCCGAGCTCACCAAGCGCTCCGGCGAAGGCTGGGAAGTGGTCGAGATCGTCTACGACGGCAACACCTGGCTGCATGCGTTCATTCGCCACTCCGGCAAGGTCGCCGTTGCCCCGTACCCGGGCATGAGCCCCGAAGAAGCCGCAGCCCCGCCCGCAACTGCGACACCGTCGACGTCACAACCGCTCGGCACCGGCAGCGTGGGTGCACCGGCACAGAGCGCACCGTCGAGTGGTGGCGCCTCGGTGCCGAACCCGCCGGCCAATTGGTACAAAGACCCGAGTGGTCGTCACGAACTGCGCTACTGGAACGGCTCGGCCTGGACAGAGCACGTCGCCGACGGCGGCCGTCAGTCCATCGACCCGCCCCGCGCGTAGTTCCTCCCCATGCAGGCCGTCTCCATCGGCCACGCGGGTCTGTTGATCCGTGTGAACGGGCTCACCATTGCGTGTGACCCGTGGTTCGTGCCCGCGTTCCACGGATCGTGGTTCGTGTTCCCGCGCAACGACCAGCTGCCCGAGGAGTTGATGCACGAGGTCTGCAACCCCGACTTCCTCTACGTGTCGCACCTGCACGGTGACCACTTCGACGCCGAATTCCTCGCGACGCGTATGAACAAGAACACCACGGTGATTTTGCCGGGGTGGCCGACGCGCGAGATGGAGCGCGAGTACAACAAGCTCGGCTTCACCAAGTTCCACCGCACCGTCGATGCAACCGCCACCGAGATCGCCCCCGGCGTGCATGTTGCGGTGCATCTCGAGACGTCGATCTCCGACGGACCCGGCGGTGACTCGGCACTCGTGGTGTGGAACGACGAGGCCCGGCTCGTCAACCAGAACGACTGCCGTACGAACGATTTGGACGCACTGCGTTCGCACGGACACGTCGATCTGCACTGGCTGCAGTTCTCGGGAGCCATCTGGTACCCGATGGTCTACGAGATGGACGCTGCCGAGAAGAAGCGTCTGTGCGAGGCGAAGGTGGAGAGCCAGTTCACCCGTGCCATTCGTTATGTGGAAGCGATCGATGCCACCACGGTGGTTCCCTCTGCTGGGCCGCCGTGTTTCCTTGATCCCGACTTGTTCGGTCTGAACATGATCACCGGGAACGAAGCGAGCATCTTTCCCGATCAACGCGAATTCCAGAAGCGCCTCGGTGACCTCGGTCGTCACAACGCGGCCCCCACCATTCCTGGCACCACGTTCACCGTCGTGAACGGTGCAGTGACGGTTGAACAACCCGTCAGCGGCGACGAACTCGCACGCATCTTCACCGACAAGGGCGACTACCTGCGCCAGTACCAAAGCGACTGGATGCCGTGGCTCGATGCTCTCAAGGCCTCGTGGGCACCCGAACACACCGACCTCATCGCCACTCTGAAGTTGTGGTGGGAGCCGCTCATGGCAATGGCACCCACCGTCAGGCAGGGCATCGGCGCGAACTGTCTCGTGAACGCGGGTGATCTGCCGATCTATCTCGATTTCGTCAACGGTGAGGTGCGCCGGCACGCGGGTGAGGAGTTCGCGTTCCGTTTCGACATCTCGCGCGACCTGGTGGAAGCAGTCGTCGCGTCTCGCGCTGTCGACTGGTCGAACTCGCTGTTCCTCTCGTGCCGGTTCACCGCGTGGCGCGCAGGCGACTACAACGAGCACCTCTACAACTTCTTCAAGTCGCTCTCGGTCGAGCGCATGAACCGCACCGAGGCCGAAGCGAAGAAGAACCTTGAGGGAGCACCCGACACCGAGGCCGACATCGTGATCGGTGACTACGTGTGCCAACGCAGGTGCCCGCACCGCAATGCCGACTTGTCTGTGTTCGGCGAGATCGATGGGAAAGATCTCGTCTGCACGCTGCACGGCTGGCGGTTCAGTCTCGAGACCGGTGAGTGCAAGACGACTGCCGGCAAGTCGATTCGCATCGCACGACGCAACTGACTCCGAGCGACCACATCGTCACTGCGGCGTACACTCCATTGTGACGAGTCCGGCGAGGTCCGACGACCTTGAACTACACCTCCGGGAACAGAGGGGATGGTGCGATGTGCGCCATCCCCTCTGACATTCTCGTGACACCGTCCGTCTAACGAGTGCCGACTTTCACTCTTGCCACACACACCGTCGACGGTGCCGTGATGGTGTAGTGGCAGCACACCGGACTCGTCAACCCGGAAGCGCCGGTTCGATTCCGGCTTACGGCTCCAGCAAAACAAACGACGAGTCAGCCCTTGACGCCGACTCTGACCTGCACTGACGACGCGGGAACACGTCAAGTAGTCACGGCCGGCGGCAACCCCGCCGGCCGTGTTGTGTCCCCGCAATACACTCCACAGCGACGAAGTCAGCAGGGTCACATGATCCTGAGACGCCTCTGAAGCCAGTGGGGTGGTGCCGCCGGTTCCACCCCACTGAGGTGTTCAGACCCACACGACCGCGATCTCGATGCGGCGTACACTCCACGGTGACGAACCCGACAGGGCCTCCCAGCTCTGGCTACACCATCGGAAACAGAGGGAGCAGTGCCACTGGTACTGCTCCCTCTTCTCTACCTGGCAGTTGCCGGGGCCGGCCCTTGCCACACACACCGTCGACGGTGCCGTGATGGTGTAGTGGCAGCACATCGGGTTCGTCATTCCGATGGCGCCGGTTCGATTCCGGCTTGCGGCTCCAACAAAACAAACGACGAGTCAGCCCTTGACGCTGACTCTGACCCGCAGTGACGATGCGGGAACACGTCAAGTAGTCACGGCCGGCGGCAACCCCGCCGGCCGTGTTGCGTCACCGCAGTACACTTCACATCGGCGAGCCCGGGCGACTTCACATGAGGTCGTACACACACCACCGGAGTACGGGAGGGGCGGCGCACCTGGCGTCGCTCCTCCTTGTGTGTTCGGCCTCAGTCGATCGCAAGCGGCAACTCGCACCAGATGGTGAGCGAGTACTTCACGCCCCGGGTGATCACCCGGCTCGCATGTGGGTGCGTCACCAGGCTCGGCCACGCGATCAAGTCCCCCACCGGCACCGCCCCGTTGTCGAACGACTGCCGCGGGAACTCGAGTTCTGCCCCCTCGTAGTCGTCGTTCAACTTGATGCTCGCCGACACCTGCGCCACGTCGTGGTGCATGCGCAGCTCTTCCTGCTGACCCGGCTCGTAGCGGATCACGAACACATCGCGCAGCCCGTGGTAGTCGACCAGCGGCCACCACCGACGAATCTGGGGCCACATGCGCGCCCCGATGTCGTTCTCCACCGCCTCGAACAACCGCGGCGAGATCGCAGCCAGCGAGATCTCGTGCCCCGGCACCGGGTCGTCGGGCTGCGGCTCGAAGCCACCGGCCGCCTCGGCGGCCCTGATGACCGTGGCACAGAACTCAGGGGTCCAGAAGGGCATCTGAATCACGTCCGGCGCCACTTCGCGCGCCTCACCGTCGGCGCGTGCGCCCTGGTAGCCGAGTATCGCCTCAAGGTTTCCCATAGGGCTCCCATGCTTCCACTTCGGCCACCAGCCGGGCGCGAACCTCGTCTGCGCCCACACCTTCACGCCCCAGGTCGGTGAGCGTCACCGCACCGTGACGCTTCGCGAGACGTTCCCCATCGTCACCGAGCACGAGCGGCACGTGTGCATACTCGGGCGTGGCGTAGCCCAAGAGGCGCTGCAGCGCGATCTGAGACACCGTCACGTCCAACAAGTCATCGCCCCGCACCACTTCGGTCACGCCCTGCAACGCATCATCGACCACCACGGCGAGGTTGTAGGCGGGAACACCGTCGTTCCGGCGCAGCACCACATCGTCTGGCACGCCGCTGACCGGGCCACGAAAGCGATCATCAAATATCAGCTCCCCCAGATCGGCTTCTGCGGCCCGCAGCCGAAGAGCCCCCGGGCGCACCGCACGGCGCGCCTCGCGCTCTGTCGCAGACAACCCTCGACAGGTGCCGGGGTACCGCCCGGTCGACCCGTGTGGCGCGGCGGCGGCGTCGCGAATCTCTTTACGTGTGCAGAAACACTCATACACGAGCCCGGCCACCTCGAGTCGGGCAATGGCCTCGTCGTAGAGGCCGAACCGCTCGCTCTGGAAGACGGGTTCTGCGTCCCAGTCGATGCCGATCGCTGCGAGGTCGCGCAATTGGGCTGCCGCCCATTCACGACTCGACGTCACCCGGTCGAGATCTTCGAACCGCACGAGGAACCCTCCCCCTGCGCGTCGGGCCGACATCCACGCGGCGAGAGCCGTGCGCAGGTTGCCCAGGTGCAACTCGCCCGTCGGCGACGGAGCAAAGCGACCGACGGTCACGATGCGTCGTCTGCCGGCTCACCGAGCAGCGGGTAGCGCTTCCCGTCGACCACGAAGTTCACTTCCAGCTCGCCACCCATCGCACGGCACAGCCGCCACAGCTTCGAGATGGTCGCAGGGCGCTTCAGCATCTGACACACTCCCGGTTGGGTGATGCCGAGAGATTCTGCGATCTGTTTCTGGGTCACCTTACGGCGGCGCCGATTCACGTTGATCCAGTACGACACGCCTTCGTGGAACATGTCATCGAACGCCGTGTCGACGCGCTGATCGCGTTCGGGTGTGGCGACGAACCCAGGGAGTTCATGGTCGGGAATCCACTTTTTCGTCGTCACGATTCATTCTCCAATGTGTCGAGATGTTTCCGAAACAACTTCTCGGCGCGGGGAATCGCGGTTCGATACCAGTCGTTCCACTGAGACCCCTCCGCCTTGTTCCCACCAATCAACAACACCGCTCGCCGCTTCGGGTCGAAAGCGAACAAGATCCTTAGTGCCCCGCCTGACGACACTCGGAGTTCCTTGAGGTTCGTGATGGCGCTGCCCTGAAGAGTGTCCACGTACGGTCTCGAGGTCGCCGGCCCAAGGGAGCGCAGGAGAAGAAGACGGCTCTCCACTGCAGATCGCTGTGTGTCGGTGAGTTGTGTGAGCCACATCGCCACGTCGTCGGTTTCCTCGATCTCCCACGGGCCGGTCACCCTGACCGCCCCACATCAACAATAAGTATATGCTTATACCCAGACTTGGCGTCCACGTCACCATGTGGGCAGGGGAACCCTCCCGGTGGCATCGTGACGGGCGATGTCTCCGCACCAACTGAACCGGCGAGAGCGGCTCGAGGTCATCCTCGAACGCGACGGTCCGTGGTGCGTGTGGTGCTCGGCTCCGCTCGATTCGTCGCTCAACCGTCCCACGACCGAACACCTGGTGCCACGTATCAAAGGTGGCCCCAGTTGGATCGAGAACGAACTCGCCGCGTGTCGCCGCTGCAACTCAGAACGCGGACACCAGTCTGCGGCCGGGTGGTTGCTCGACTGTGAAGGACTCGGACGCACCCCACGTCGCGACGTGGTGATCGCAGCGTTCGAGCGACTACAGGCCGCCATTGTCGACCGTGGCGGACAACGACGTGCCCGCCCCTACATCGACAGTCAGTTGCGGCGACTCAAGAAGATGTGAGCGGCGACGCCAACGCCGTGTGAATGCTCAGAGTTCTTCGGCGAACCGGCGTGACAGTTTCGTGAACAGCGCCCACCCGAGGAACATCGCCAGGAACGCCACCAACGCCGAGACACCCAGGTTCTGCCAGCCCGCGAAACGCCCGTCGTACAACGACGCACGGAAGCCTTCTGCGAACACCGCCATCGGGTTTGCATCGAGCACCGTCTCGACCCAACCTGGCACTCGGCCGTCGATCAGCCCCGGCGTGTAGACGATCGGGGTTGCGAAGAACCAGATCTGCGACCCGATCTGCCACAAGTACCCGAGGTCGCGGAAGTACACGTTGCCGGCGGCGAGCGCGAGTGCCACGCCAGAGGCAAACAGGCCGAGCAGCACCATCTGCACCAACACGACGGGAATCCAAGGAAGGAACGGACTGCCTGCGATCACCAGAGCGATAGCCAGCAGTCCCATTTCGATACCGAACTGCACGAGACCGTGCAGCGAGTTCGAGAACACCAACACTTCGCGGGGGAACGCCACCTTGCGCACGAGCGATGCGTTTGCCACGAGGCTGTTCATGCCGAGGTTCGTGACCATCATGTAGAAGTTCCATGGCAACAATGCGCACAACAGATAGAGCGCGAAGACCTTCAAATCACTCGGGTCACCCGTCGGTGCTTCGGCACGGAACAGGTGCCCAAACACGTAGGAGTAGATCGCCACCGTGGCGAGCGGGTTCAGCATCGACCATGTCCACCCCAGCACCGACCGGCGGTACTTGGTGCGCAACTCGCGCAGGGTGAGGTTCCACAGAAGTTCGTGCGACGCCGC
>VFQT010003969.1_pt1 | contig 12884 bp, 8 predicted proteins | sample 3512381 | NCBI WGS metagenome assembly VFQT01 (sample SAMN10412376, study PRJNA504923) | tailings metagenome | isolation source: Relicate 2 Philex TSF3 active mining site | place: Philippines: Tuba, Benguet | collected 2017-08-29 | reverse complement strand
GGCGCCCATCACGGGCTTGCCCACGAAGTTGCGGCCGTTGCCGACGCCGACGCCCTTGCCCGAGCCGATGCCGCCGCCGGAGCCGCCGCCGAACCCCTTGGAGGCGCCGCCGGCCGTCATGCCCGTCATCATGGAGGAGGGCGAGAGGGCCGGGAGGTCGGGAAGCGCCACCGAGGCGGTGGACGACTTGCTCGTGATGCGGCTGGTGTTCTTGGCGAGGTTCTGGGCGTGGCGCGGGACGACCTTGTGGTCGCGGATGACGGCCTTCTCGCCCTTGCTGCCGCCGCCCGAGCCGGTGGCGAAGGTGTCGGGCTCGCTGGACGCCGTGTCCGTGATGGTGGTGACGACCCAGACGGCGAAGAGGACCAGCAGGAAGCCGTGGAGGGCGAGCGAGATGGTCAGGCCGCGGCCGCCGATGCGTTCCCAGAAGGCGAGGCGGGGGCGCGGCAGGGCGGCGCCGGGAGCCGCCGCGACCTCGGGCGCGGAACCCTCATCCCCCGGGGGCGGGGGCGGGGGCACTTGGGGGTCGTCGCCGGGAGGGGGGACCATGCCGACAAGTTAGCCGGCGGGGCCGGGGCATCAACCGGAAAGGCGGGAGGACTGAACTTGTCCCCCCATCTGGTGTTCATACACTAAGGAAATCACCCCATGGGAACGACCCCCTCCCTGCCCCCTCCCGACCGCGCCTGGCTCCCGGTGGACGCCCGCCTCTGGGACGAGGACGCCGCGCGGCACCTGCTGCGCCGGATGGGCTTCGCCGCGACGCCCGCCGCGACCGCCCTGGCGCTCAAGGAGGGCCCGGCGATGACCGTGCGCCGGGGCTTCTCGGCCGTGCGCCCCCTGCCCCTGCCCGACAAGCTGGCGGAGCTCTCCGAGGACAGCGAGGGCGTGCGCGCCAAGGTGCGCGGGCTGACGCCCGAGGAGCGCCGCGAGTTCCTCCAGGAGCTGAGGCGCAAGTCCGAGGCCGCGCTGCGCGACTTCAACGTCGAGTGGCTCGAGTTCGCCCGCCGCCCGGAGTGCGCCGCCCAGGAGAAGTTCGTGATGTTCCTGCAGGACATCTTCGTCGTCACGGCGGAGAAGATCAAGCGGGCCGAGACGCTCTTCGAGTACCAGGCCGCCATCCGCGGCCAGCTCGACAAGGACTACACGTCGCTCGTGCGGGCGGTGATGAGGCACCCCGCCATGATCCAGTTCCTGGACGCCAACCAGAACCGCAAGGGGCAGCCCAACGAGAACTTCGCCCGCGAGCTCTTCGAGCTCTTCTGCCTCGGCGAGGGCAACTACACGGAGAAGGACGTGAAGCAGGCCGCCCGCGCCATGACCGGGGTGACGATCCGCAAGGGCGCCTACCACCTCGACAAGGCCCAGCACGACGACGGCGAGAAGGTCATCTTCGGGCAGAGGGGGAACTTCGACCCCGACGGGCTGGTGAACCTGACCATGGCCCAGCCGGCCGCGGCCGCGTTCGCGCCCCAGGAGCTCATCAAGTTCTACCTCGTGGCCGAGGGCCTGCCCCGCGAGTACGCCGTCGCCTTCGGCCGCATCTGGCGGGCCTCCGGCCTGCGCCTGCAGGAGCTGCCGCGCATCCTTTTCAACTCCCAGATCTTCTACCACCCGTCCTTCCGGGGGAATTACATCAAGTCGCCCGTCGCCTACTACCTCGGCCTCTGCCAGGACCTCGGCATCGACGTCGTGCCCTACCCCGGCCCCGTGGTCAACGCCCTGCGCTCGATGGGCCAGCCGTTCCTGAACCCGCCCAATGTCCGCGGCTGGATCTACGGCCGCAACTGGATCAGCTCGACCACCCTCGCGGCGCGGCGCGCCGTCGCCCGGTCGCTCTTCCAGGACATCAACGAGGACAAGCTCAACGCCGACGAGCTGGCCGCGCTCAAGGAGGCGCGGGCCGCCGGCCGCGGCCGGCCGACCGTCACCGCGGACCGCCTCGAATACCTGGCCAGGAACCGCACCGACCGCAGGAGGCCCGGGCGGCCGGGCGCGGACGCCCGACCGTGACGGCGGACCGGCTGGAGTACCTGGCCAGGAACCGCACCGACCGCGAGATCGTCGCCCACCTCTGCCAATATTTCCTGCCCGTGCCGGTGACGGACGAGTTCCGCAAGGTGCTCGAATCCCACCTGAAATCGGACCAGCGCCGCGTGCGCAGCCTCCAGGAGGTCGTGACCGCCATCCTGCAGGCCCCCGTCTACCAGCTTTCCTGAACGCCATGTCGCTCCGCCTCACCCCCCATACCCGCCGCGAGTTCCTCGCCCACACGGGCCGCGGCCTCGGCCTGGTGGCCTTCGCCGGCTTCGCGCCGTCCTTCCTCGTCAACTCCGTGATGGCCGAGGCCCCGAGGGCGGAGAAGGACCGCACCATCCTCGTCCTCATCCAGCTGGCGGGGGGCAACGACGGCCTGAACACGGTCGTCCACCACGAGAACGACCATTACCACCGCCTGCGGCCCAACCTCGCGCTGCGGCCATCCGCGGGCCTGCACAAGGTGAACGACCAGATCTCCCTCCACCCGTCGATGGGCGCGCTCCACCGGCTCCTGCAGGAGGGCAAGCTGTCGGTCGTGCAGAACGTCGGCTACCCCAACCCCAACCGCTCGCACTTCCGCTCGACGGAGATCTGGGAGACGGCGAGCGACGCCGACAAGAACGCCTATGACGGCTGGATGGGGCGCTACTTCGACGCCGACTGCTCGGGCAAGCCCGGCAAGGACCCGCTGGCCATCCACGGCGGCAGCGTCATGCCCCAGACCTTCCAGGCCGCGGGCAACCATAACATCTTCGGCCTCGGCGGGGGCGTCGGGCGCGGCGCGCGCAAGGGAGCCAAGTCCGCCTCGGGCGGCAAGGAGGAGACCGAGCTGCTCCTGGACCTCAACGCCTCGCTGGGCGGCGCCGACGCTCCGGCGGACCCGGCGGACAACAACCATTACCTGCGGCACGCCATGATGGACGCCCTCCTCACCGAGAGCCGCGTGGCGGAGGTCATCGCCGCCTACAAGCCCTCGGTGGCCTACCCCGGCGGCGGCCTCGGGCAGTCGCTCCAGCGCATCGCCGCGCTCATCGCCTCCGGCATGGAGACCCGCGTCTACTACGCCACGCTCGGCGGCTTCGACACCCACGCCAACCAGCTCGGCCGCCACGCCCAGCTGCTCAGGGAGCTCAGCGACTCGATGGCGGCCTTCCAGGCCGACCTCCAGGCCAAGCGACTGGACAAGCAGGTCCTGACGATGACCTTCTCGGAGTTCGGGCGCCGCCCCTCCGAGAACTCGACGGTCGGGACCGACCACGGCACGGCCGCCCCGTTGTTCGTCATGCACACCGGCATCAAGGCGCCGGTGGTGGGCACCCCTCCGAGCCTCGCGATCAAGCCCAACGACGACATCACCTTCACGACGGACTTCCGCCAGGTCTACGGCACGGTCATGCGCAACTTCCTCAAGGCCGACCCGGCCAAGATCCTCGGCCCCGCGGCGCAGAAGGACCTGGGCTTCGTCTGAGGCCGGCCCGTAACTTTCCCCTTGCCCGGGCCGCCGCCCGCCGTCATACCTCCGTTTCCGCTGAATTGCAGGGTGGAGCAGCCCGGTTAGCTCGTCAGGCTCATAACCTGAAGGTCGTAGGTTCAAATCCTACCCCTGCACCCAGCGGAAGTCGCCGATCGCCCCCAAGCAGGGGCTTTCCAACTGGTAAATTCCGCTTTCCGCTTGTCAGGCGGGGGAACTTTCCCCAATCTGTGTGCATCATCTCCTACGGGAGATGGGGTAAGTAAGACAAAGTAGAAAATAAAGGCGGGCTACGTAGGGGTACGTAGCCCGCCTCCTTTTTGGGCCGGGAACGACCGGGCCTCAGCCTCCGGTCATCTGGGTGATGAGCGTGATGAGGGGCAGGAACATCGCGAGGACGATGGTGCCGACGACCACCGCGAGGAACACGATGAGCACGGGCTCGATGATCGAGGTCAGCGCGCCCACGGCGTTGTCGACCTCCTCGTCGTAGATGTCCGCGACGCGGTTGAGCATCTCGGGCAGCTGGCCGGTCTCCTCGCCCACCTGGATCATGGAGGTCACCATCTGGGGGAAGACGCCCGACTGCTCGAGGGGGACGGAGAGGGGCTCGCCGTCGCGCACCCGGTCGTGCACGCGCTCGAGGGAGTCGGCGATGACGACGTTGGAGAGGGTGTCGCGCGTGATGTTGATCGACTGCAGGATGGGCACGCCCGAGGACATCAGGGTGCCGAAGGTGCGGGCGAAGCGGGAGACCGTGACGATCTGCACGAAGCCGCCGACCTTGGGCAGCTTGAAGATGACGCGGTCGAAGACCTGCTTGCCCGCCTTGCTCGAGAGCCAGACCTTGGCCGCGGTGTAGCCGCCGAAGATCACGCCGTAGGCGATGACGGGGCGCAGGAGGCCGGTGAGGGAGAGCTCGGAGGGCAGCATCCAGTCCTGCAGGAAGCGCGAGATGCCGATGACGAAGGCGGTCAGGGGGGGCATCGCCGTCTTCTGGGCGGCCAGGAGGTTCTGGAAGGCCGGGACGACCTTGACGAGGAGCACGATGACGATGACCACGGCGACCGAGACGACGACGGCCGGGTAGACCATCGCGGACTTCACCTTCTTCTGGATGCGCTGGGCCTTCTCGCGGAAGCCCGCGAGGCGCTCGAGCACCTTGTCGAGGACGCCGCCCGCCTCGCCCGCCTTGATCATGTTGGTGAACAGGCGGTCGAAGATCTTCGGGTGGGCCGCCAGGGCCTCGGAGAAGTTGTTGCCCTGCGAGACGCTCTCGGCGATCTGGCCGAGGACGTCCTTGAAGGCGGGGTTGCGCTCCTGCTTGTGGATGAGCTCGAGCGCGCGGAGGAGGGGCAGGCCGGCCATCAGCAGCGTGGCGAGCTGGCGGGCCATGGTGGTGACCTCCTCCTGGGTGACCTTGGCGCCGAAGCGGAAGCCGGCCTTGGCGGGCGCGGCGACGGGCTTGGCGGCGGCGCCGGCCTCGCCGGCGAGGGCCGTGACCATGAGGCCCTTGGCCATGAGCTTCTTGCGGGCGTCGTCGGCGCTGTCGGCGTCGACCTTGCCGTACGCCTGCTGGCCGTTGCGGTCGATGGCGGTGTATTTGAACTCGGGCATGGGGGTGGGGTGGGGTTAGGTGTACTTGATGACCTCCTCGATGGTGGTCTGGCCGTCGAAGATGGCGCGGAGGCCGTCGTCGCGCAGGGGGCGCATGCCGAACTCGATGGCCTTCTGCTTGAGGACGAGGGTCGGGGCGCGCTCGGTGATGAGGACGCGCAGGGCGTCGTTGGAGCGCATCAGCTCGAAGAGGCCCTGGCGGCCCTTGTAGCCGGACTTGTTGCACTCGGGGCAGCCCTTGCCGAAGTAGAAGCTCTTGTTGGCGATCTCGATGGGGTCGACCTCCAGCAGCGAGACCGTCTCCTGGTCCGGCTCATAGGCCGTGCGGCAGGAGCGGCAGATGCGGCGCAGGAGGCGCTGGGCGAGGATGCCCTCGACCGCCGCGGAGATGAGGAAGGGCTCCAGCCCCATGTCGATGAGGCGGGTGACGGCGCCGGGGGCGTCGTTGGTGTGGAGGGTGGAGAGGACGACGTGGCCGGTCAGGGAGGCCTGGACGGCGATCTGGGCGGTCTCGAGGTCGCGGATCTCGCCCACCATGATGGTGTCGGGGTCCTGTCGGAGGAAGGAGCGGAGCGAGGCGGCGAAGGTCAGCCCGACCTGGTGGTTGATCGGCACCTGCATGATGCCCTCGATCTCGTACTCGACGGGGTCCTCGGCGGTGAGGATCTTCACGTCCTCCGTGTTCACCTCGCGGAGCGCGGAGTACAGGGTGGTCGTCTTGCCCGAGCCGGTGGGGCCGGTGACGATGAACACGCCGTTGGGCCGGTTCACCAGCTCCCGGATGCCGTCCATGATGTCCGGCTGCATCGACAGGTTGGCGAGGTCGAGGTTGACCACGGTCTTGTCGAGGATTCGGAGCACGACCGACTCGCCGAACTGGGTGGGCAGGGTCGAGACGCGGAGGTCGACCGCGCGGCCGCCGATGGTCGTCTTGATGCGCCCGTCCTGGGGCACGCGGCGCTCGGCGATGTTGAGCGACGACATGACCTTCACGCGGGCGATGACGGCGGGCGCCAGGTTCCTGGGCGGGGGCGCCATCTCGTACAGCGAGCCGTCGATGCGGTAGCGGATGCGGAACTGGTCCTCGAAGGGCTCGAAGTGGATGTCGGAGGCCTTGGCCTTGACCGCCTCCTGGAGCACGAGGTCGACGAAGCGGATGATGGGCGCCTGGCTCGCGGCGCTGGCGACGTCCTCCTCGGTGGCCGACTCGCCGGCGACGGCGTCGACGGTCTCGAACTCGCCCAGCAGGTCCTCCATGGAGGACTGCTGGGGCTCCCCGTAGGCCTTGATGACGGCGCCCTCGACGAGGTCCGGGTCGGCCACGGCGAGCTCGACGTCCTTCTGCAGGATGAAGGTCAGCTCGCCGACGATGGAGGAGTTGAAGGGGTCCTTGGCGACGAGCGTGAGCTTGCCGGCCTCCTGCGCGACGGGGATGACGAGGTAGCGGTGCGCCTGGGCGGGCTTGAGCACGCGCCCGAGGTCGGCGTCGGGCTCGGGGATGGCGGAGTAGAACGGGACGCCGAGGGAGTCGGCCACGGCCTGGAGCAGGGTCTCGCGGTCGGTCAGGCCGGCGTCGAGCAGGAGGTCGGCGAAGGGCTTGCCCGTGGCGAGGTGGCCCTCCCAGACCTCGGCGGCCTGCGCCTCGGTGGCGAGGCGGAACTCGACCGCGAGGTCGCGGATGCTGTCGCTGTGGTCGTCGAACATGGGTCAGTTCCTGGGGGCGTTCTCGCGCAGGCGGTTGCGCATCATCTCGTGGTCCTGGCAGTGGACGAGCGCCTCCTCGGGCGAGATCTTGCCCTGCTGCACGAGGGCGAGCAGGTCGGCGTCGAGCGTCCGCATGCCGCGGGCGCCGCCGGTCTCGATGTCGGAGACGATCTGGAAGGTCTTGTTCTCGCGGATCTTGGCCGCGATGGCGTCCGTCTTGACCATGATCTCGTAGGCCGCGACGCGCTTGCCCTCCTTGGTCCGGCAGAGGGACTGGGAGATGACGGCGACGATGGAGGAGGCGAGCTGGACGCGGATCTGGTCCTTGGCGCCGGTGGGGAAGGCGTCGAGGATGCGGTCGACGGTGCGGGCGGCGCCGGTGGTGTGCAGGGTGCCGAAGACGAGGTGCCCGGTCTCGGCGGCGGAGACGGCCGCCTCGATGGTCTCGAGGTCGCGCATCTCGCCGATGAGGATGACGTCGGGGTCCTGGCGGAGCGCCGAGCGGATGCCGTCGGCGAAGGAGGGGACGTCGTTGTGCACCTCGCGCTGGGTGACGACGCAGCGGCGGTGGGTGTGGAAGTACTCGATGGGGTCCTCGATCGTCACGATGTGGCCGTCGACGTGCTCGTTGATCCAGTGGATCATCGAGGCGAGGGTGGTCGACTTGCCCGAGCCCGTGGGGCCGGTCACGAGGATGAGGCCGCGGGGCCGCTCGAGGAGGTCGCGGACCATGTCGGGCAGGCGGAGGTCCTTGAGCGAGAAGATGTGGGTCGGGATGAGGCGCAGGACCATGCCGACCACGCCCTTGCCGCGGTAGACGTTGACGCGGAAGCGCGCCTTGGACTGGAAGGAGAAGCCGAAGTCGCAGCCGCCCGTCGACTTCAGGCGCTCCATCTGGTCGGCGGGGGCGATGGAGGTGGCGAGCGCCATCGCGTCGTCGGGCGAGAGCTTGGGGCCGTCGAGCGGCACCATGTCGCCGGAGATGCGCAGGCACGGGGCCTGTCCGACGTGGATGACGTGGATATGGAGGTCGGAGGCGCCGTTCTCGATCATCGCCTCCAGCAGCTGGTGCATCTCGTAGGCCATGGCGTCAGTCCTCCACGGCGACGGTGGCGCCGAGGACCTCCTCGATGGTGGTCATGCCGGAGGCGACCTTGCGGATGCCGTCCTCGCGCATCGAGCGCATGCCGGACTGGCGGGCCTTGCGGCGGAGGTCGACGAGGGAGGCCCCGGAGTAGATCATCTGCTGGATCTCCTCGCTCGTCACGAAGAACTCGAAGACGCCGCGGCGGCCCTTGTAGCCGCGGTCGCCGCACTTGGCGCAGCCGGCGCCCCTCATGGGCGTGGCGCCCGCGAGGTCCTTGGCCGTCATGCCGATGGAGGCGAGCTCCTTCGCGGTCGGCGCGTAGGGGGCGGCGCAGTTCTGGCAGACGCGGCGGATGAGGCGCTGGGCGAGCGCGCCGCGGAGGGCGGCGGACACGAGGAAGGGCTTCACGCCGATGTCGACGAGGCGGGTCACGGCGCTGACCGAGTCGTTGGTGTGGAGGGTGGAGAACACCATGTGGCCCGTGAGCGCGGCGTTGACCGCGATCTCGGCCGTCTCGAGGTCGCGGATCTCGCCGATCATCACGATGTTGGGCGCCTGGCGGAGCATGGCGCGGAGGGCGGCGGCGAAGGTCATGCCGACGTCGCGCTTGACCTGGACCTGGTTGATGCCGGTCAGCTGGTACTCGACGGGGTCCTCGACCGTGATGATCTTGCGGTCGGGCTTGTTGATGTAGTTGAGCGCCGAGTAGAGGGTGGTCGACTTGCCCGAGCCGGTCGGGCCGGTGACGAGGAAGACGCCGTCGGAGTTGCCGATGAGGCCCTGGAAGATGGCCTGGTCGTCCGCGAAGAACCCGAGCTCGGGGAGGCCCAGGCGGAGGCCCTCCTTGTCGAGGATTCGCATGACGATGGACTCGCCGTAGACGGTGGGCAGGACGGAGACGCGCAGGTCGATGTCCTTGCCGCCGGACTTGGCCTGGATGCGCCCGTCCTGCGGGATGCGCTTCTCGGCCAGGGAGACGTCCGCCATCAGCTTGAGGCGCGAGATGATGGAGGCCTGGAGGCGCTTGGGCGGGCCCTTCATCTCCTGCAGCACGCCGTCGACGCGGAAGCGGACGCGGAAGCGCTTCTCGAGGGGCTCGAGGTGGATGTCGGAGGCCTTGCGCTTGATGGCGTCGACGATGAGCGAGTTGACGTACCGGATGATCGGGGCGTCGTCCTCCTTGACGTCCCCGCCCTGCGGGAGCTCGAGGCCGCCCTCGCCGCCCTCCGCCGACTTGCCGAAGACGTCCTCGTAGGAGACGTTCATCTGGCCGCCCGCGTAGCAGCGCTCGATGGCCTTGCGGAGCTCGTCGGGCGGGGCCAGCCGGGGGTTGAGGGTCAGCTTGAGGACGCGCGCGAGGGAGTCGAGGGACTCGGTGTCGAGGGGGTCGCCGATGGCGACGGCCAGCTCGGCGCCCTCCATCTGGAGCGGGAGGACGCCATGGCGGTCGGCGAGGTCGCGGCTGACCAGCTTGAGCAGATCCTCCGAGGGGACGACCTGGGCGAGGTCCACGACCTCCATGTCGAACTCCTTGCCGAGGGCCGCGGTGATCGCCTTCCAGGCGACCTTCCCCTCGGCCACGAGCTTGTCCAGGGCGAGGGTGTCGGCATTGGCGCCGGCGGGGATCTCGCCCAGGGCGGCGCGGGTCTCCGCGACGACCGAGGCGGGCACGAGGCCCTTGTCCTGGATGAATTGGATGACGAAGTCGTCGGCGGTCGTCACTGGGGTCCGTCCTCGGGGGTTGCGAAGTGGTGGGTGCCGGGGAAATCCCGGCGGGAAAGGCGAAGTTCCGACCCTAAATCGGAGACCCCCCTCGGCAACGACTAAATGCTCAGGATTTGGACCCCCGGAGGCGGGCCGACAATTCCCGGACCTGGGTCTCGAGGGTGTCCAGCCCGCCGTCGTTGGTCAGGACATGCCGGGCGCGGGCGGCCTTCTCGGCCATGGGCAGCTGGCAGGCGATTCGGGCGTCGATCTGGCCGGGAGTCCAACCCCGCTCGAGGAGCCGGCGGCGCTGGACCTTGGGGTCGCAGACCACGGCCACGGTGGTGTCGAAGTCGGCCTCCCAGCCCTTCTCGAACAGCAGGGGGATCTCGACCAGCCAGTCCTGGGACTTGTCGGCCATCGCGGCCTGCCACTCGGCCCGGATGATCGGGTGGATCTGGTCCTCGAGCCAGCGCAGCTCCTCGGGCTGGCAGAAGACGCGCTCGGCGATGAGGTCGCGGTCGGGCAGCCCGTTCTCGGTGATGACCTCGTCGCCCCAGCGCTGCTGGATGCGGCGCAGGACCTCGGGGCGCATCAGGACCTCGTGGGCGAGGCGGTCCGCGGAGAGCACGCGGAAGCCCTGGCGTCCGAAGCACGCGCTGGCGGCCGTCTTGCCGGCGCCGATTCCCCCGGTGAGCCCGATGCGCATGGACACAGTGTGCGCGGGTACGGGCCGGAGGCAACCCCTCAGGCGGGATTGGGCGTGGCCTCGGGGGCGGCGGACGGGCCCTCGCCCTCGCGGGGCTCGCGGGGGAGGGGGGCGATGGGGGCGCCGACGATGGGGGTCTGGATGGCGCCGGTCCGGAGGATCTCCTGGACGTGGACGCCGTCGAGGGTCTCGTGCTCGAGCAGCGCCTCGGCGACCTTGCGGTGGGCCTCGGCGTGCTCGGCGAGGACCTTGGCGGCCCGGTCGTACTCCGAGGTGATGATGCCGGTGACCGCGGCGTCGATGCGCCGCGCGGTCTCGTCGCTGTGCGACTGGCTGCGGGCGATCTCGCGGCCGAGGAAGACGGTGTCGCTGTTCTCGCCCCAGGCGACGGGGCCGAGGTCGCTCATGCCCCAGTCGCAGACCATCTGGCGGGCGATGCGGGTGGCCTGCTTGATGTCGGACGAGGCCCCGTTGGAGATGTCGCCGGTGACGACCTTCTCGCCGATGCGGCCCGCCATGGCGGTGCAGATGTAATTGAGGAGGCGGGCCTTGGTGTGGCCGAGCACGTCCTTCTTGGGTAGGTACATGGCCATGCCGAGGGCGCGGCCGCGGGGGATGATGGTGACCTTGTGGAGCGGCAGGGAGCCGTCGTCGATGACGGCCTGGACGACCGCGTGGCCGGCCTCGTGGTAGGCGGTCGTGCGGCGGTCCTCGTCGTCCATCAGCTTCTTGCGCTCGCGGCCGAAGGCGATCTTGTCGCGCGCCTCCTCGATGTCGGACATCTCGACCTTGTCGCGGCCGCGGCGGGCGGCGTGGAGCGCGCCCTCGTTGAGGAGGTTGGCGAGGTCGGCGCCCGCCATGCCCGGGGTGATGCGGGCGAGGCGGTGGAGGTCGACGGACGGCGCGAGCTGGAAGCGCTTGGCGTGGACGGCGAGCACGGCCTCGCGGCCGCGGAGGTCGGGGAGGTCGACGTGGACCTGGCGGTCGAAGCGGCCCGGGCGCAGCAGGGCGCTGTCGAGCACGTCGGCGCGGTTGGTGGCGGCGATGACGATGACGCCCTCGTGTCCGTCGAAGCCGTCCATCTCGACGAGCAGCGCGTTGAGCGTCTGCTCGCGCTCGTCGTGCCCGCCGCCGAGGCCGGCGCCGCGCTGGCGGCCGACGGCGTCGATCTCGTCGATGAAGATGATGGCGGGACCGGCCTTGCGGGCCTGCTCGAAGGTGTCGCGCACGCGGCTGGCGCCGACGCCGACGAACATCTCGACGAAGTCGGAGCCGCTGATGCTGAAGAAGGGCACGCCGGCCTCGCCCGCGATGGCGCGCGCGAGGAGCGTCTTGCCCGTGCCCGGGGGGCCGACCATCAGGATGCCGCGCGGGATGCGGGCGCCGAGCTTGGTGAACTTGCGGGGGTCCTTGAGGAAGTCGACGACCTCGCGGACCTCCTCCTTGGCCTCGTCGCAGCCGGCGACGTCCTTGAACGTGACCGTCTCGCCCTTGGACGAGACCTTGGCCTTGGACTTGCCGAACTGCATGGCGCCGCGCTGCGAGCTGCGCAGCATGCGCCACATCAGGTAGAAGATCGCGGCGTAGAAGAGCAGCGAGGGCAGCAGGCCGAGGAAGGCGGACATCGCGGTGTCGGCCTTGGCCTCCTTGAAGGCGTCGGTGCCGACGGCGGCGCGGAGCGACTCGAAATCCTTGTCCGTCAGCTTGCCCGAGGCGGCGAAGCGGGTCGGCTTGGCGTCCTTCTCCTCGCCCTTGACGGCGAGCTCGCCGGAGACCGCGAACCAGTTGTCGGCGCCGCCGGAACGGTCGGGCTGCAGGGTGACGGACCTGAGCTTGCCCTCCTGGGCGAGCTTCAGGACCTGGGAGGTGCTGAGCTGCTGGACCTCGGGGCCCGCGGGGGCCGAGAACTGGACGAGGGCGAGGGTGGCGCCCACGAGGAGGAGCCACACCAAGAGGGGCTTGGGGTTGAAGCGGCCGGAGGAGGGTTCCTGGTCGTTGTCCTGGCTCATGTGGCGGAAGGTCTAAGGTGAGCACGGACCCTGCCAAGTCAACCGGAGAGCCCCCTCGCGGGGACCGTCAAGGCGGAGGTCGTGCGCCGGTGCGACACCGGGAACCCAGGCCACGTTCCCATCGACCAGCACCACGGGCAGGCTTTCGCGGTCGCCGGCGGGCACCTTGCGGTCGATTAGCAGGTCGGACACCTTGGCGGTGCCGGGCGCGCCGAGCGGTCGGTACGCGTCGCCGGGCAGGCGCGAGCGCCAGGACACGGCGGCGCCCGCCGGGGCGGCGAGCCAGACCTCGCGCGACGGGGAGACCCTGCCCTGGGACAAGTCGGCCCAGCCCGCCGCGTCGAGGTCGCGGCGCTCCGCCCGGAGCCCGCAGGGCGCGAGGGAGCCGTCCACCGGCAGCGCCCGGGGCTCCCCGCCCCAGCCGGTGGCGGTCCGGCGCACCCGCAGCACCTCGCCATCCCACGTCCAATCCAATCCCCCGAGGCTGGCGGCGGCCCGGCGGCCGGAGGCCACGGCGTCCACAAGATGCTCAAAGGAAGGCCC
>VFQT010003968.1_pt1 | contig 12887 bp, 2 predicted proteins | sample 3512381 | NCBI WGS metagenome assembly VFQT01 (sample SAMN10412376, study PRJNA504923) | tailings metagenome | isolation source: Relicate 2 Philex TSF3 active mining site | place: Philippines: Tuba, Benguet | collected 2017-08-29 | reverse complement strand
CGAGCCATATCTCGGTGACCGCGTGGCGGCCATTGCGCGACGTGCTGTTGAGATAGATCTCCGGGCCTTCCAGGGCCTCTTGCGCGAGCACGTCGTCCTCGCTGAGACCGAGGCGATTGATGTGGCCTCGGATGGCTGCCACGGCGAGCTTGATCTCGGCCTCGGTACGGCACTTCGCGACGCGGTCTGTACCTGCGCTGCGAAGCGGCTTGATGACGATGGCGTCGAGGTGGTGGCGCGCCTTCCAGGCTGCAATCTTCGACGCGCGCTTCGAGCGGAGTTGCCTCATGGTCGGGAGACCCGCGGCCTTGACCGCTTCGACCATACCGGCCTTGTCGCGCCGGGCGACTGAGAGGCGTGTGCCGTTGCCCGGGAGACACAGAGCCTCCGCGAGGTAGTCGGCCGGGTTCACGCCGAGCTCTGAGCCCGGCAGAACGAGCCGCGGGCCGAGCGCGATGAGCGGCGCGAGGACCTCATCGAGGTCGTCCGAATAGACGAGCTCGTTGTCGAACTCGGTCTCGGGGACTTCTTCGAGGTGTTGGATATGGTGGACATGGACGACGCGATGGCCGCGGGCGCGCAGCTCGCAGGCGAGGTACCAGCCCGCGCGGTCGGACTGCACGATGGCGATGAGCCCCGGGTCGGCGTCGGGGGCAAAGACGTCATCGAGCTCGAGGCGTTCACCAGGGGCAAGTCCGAGGCGGCCGCAGGTCCCATCGGGGAGCTCGAAGACCGCGCGCACGTCGGTCTCGGGGCCGAGGAGGGTAGGGTCCTGGGGGGTACGAACGAGGATGTGGACGATGGCGCCCGAGGCGTGGACGAAGACCTGTTCGAGGCGCGTCTCGAAGCCGAGGGTCCAGAACCGCGCGCGCGTCGGTTCGGGAAAGACGTAGCCGAGACCCCATTCGGGGCTCGGGACCTCGGGCACAGCATCGAATCGCTCTGGAGGAATGAGCTCAACCTCGATCGAGACACCCAGACGAGGCGCCACCAGGCGCTTCTTTGAGGAGTGTTCACTCATGGTGGCATCTCGAGTCCCGGAATGGCGACCGACGGCGGCATCCAGACGCTCGTCGGGTGCCAGCGGAGCTTCATCGGCGTGTAGTTGCGACCGTGCGCGCGAAAGTCCGGGTAGCGCGGGTCGAAGGCCGAGACGAGGTCGAGGATATCGGCACCTTTTGCCATCGCTTGACGGGTGCCGTGCCAGATGAGGGCGTTGACGGCGCCATTCGGCGCGTGCGCGAGGGTCTCAGAAAACAGGTAGTAGGTTGTCCGGTCCCAGAGGACGTGGAGCTGTAGCGCCAGCAGTTCCACTTTGTGACCTCCCTCCTGTCTCCACAGGAGGTGCGCGGTCATGTTGTCTCCGAAGGAAGGGATGAGAGGTCTGCAGAAGTCGAGGTTGTCCTCGGCACCTGGATGGGCCCCGAGCCAATGCGCATGCAGGTGTTCGATCGCCCGCCATGTGCGGTCATCAATGCGGTGGGCGGAGAGGGTCTCGAAGGCGAGTACGCCGCGTTCCACCTGCCGCGAGGTCGCCCGAATCTCATAGCGAATACGGGTCGGGAGGCGGGCGAAGGTCTCGGGCTCGTCGCCCGCGAGATCGACGAGGAGCGTGCGCGTCATGAGCCATCGCCCGACCGTAGGGTACAGGTCGAAAGCGCGACAGCGCTCCATCCAGGGGGCTGGGTCCTGCGGGTCGAAGGACAATCGCGTCGACACACCTTGCTCGACGATTTCGCACTCCGGGAGGAACTCGATGCGGAGCCACGCGAGTTGAAGGTCTCGACACAACACCCGCAGGTGGTCGAGTTCGACGGACCTTGGGGCGATGAGATAGGCGCCGCCCGCGTGCATCCACAGCGCCTCGCCGCGAGGTCCGACCCGGAGCTGCCAAGGGATGCGAGAGGCCCCCGCCGAGAAGACAGGCGACGCATAAAGGTGCTCGCGAGCGCTGTAGTTGCGGACTAGAGTTGGGGCTGGCCACGGATCGGTCTCGCTGCGAGGCTCGTCCGCGATCACCGGAGGAACAGCGGGCAGCGCACCCGGCAATGGGTGGTCCGAGGACCAGGTCGACCCCACCTCCAGACCGAGGCAATCAACGGTATCAAGAGGCAATACGATCGCCCAGCGCGTGAGAAACCGGAGCCCGATGGTGCCCGAAAAATCCTCTGGCAGCTCGAGGATGTCGCCGATGATGCCTTCATCGAGGAGAGCGACAATTGCGAACGGTCCACGGGCGCGAAAAGCGTCCAGCAGGTGTCGGTGAGGCCGGTCGAAGGCAAAGACCACCGCATCTTCGGGCGGGCCAACGATGGACAGAGGTCTCTCGGAGCTGCGAGCCACCCCCACGACGAACCGCTGCCTTCGAGTGCGTCCAGAGAGGGTGATGTGGGTTCGTGGTTCCATACTCAGGAGTATCGCAACGACAGACCCGACCTCCGGTCAAGCAGAGAGGCGCCGGTTGTCCGTGCATCCGAATGTGCTGCCACATCGGACAATCCCGTCTTGGTGTCGTGGTGTATTGTTTCACACATGCAAGCTGTGTCAAAAAGCACTCTCGCTCGTAGTGATCTGATTTTCATGGCTAATTGTCTTGGGTCTCGAAGTGTCATTGGCCCCGCGATCCGGGCCGCCAGAGAAATTCCACCGAGTTTCTGGACTCGAACATCGCCGTTAGGCTAAAGCCTGCGGTCACGTGGAGCTACTGGGGGGTAGCATCACGTTTCCAAGTGACGCTCTCTACTACCGGATACCCACCGGGGAGCTCCCGATGACCACTTCACGAACGCGCAACAATCTGCCTTCCGACGGGCGAACTCGACGTCGCCGAGCGCACTTCCTCGCTGCGGCCGCTGGGACTTTCGTCCTCGCAGCCTGCGCCAACGAGCCGCAGGGGGACTCTGGCCAGTTGTCCGGAGTGGCCGCGCCACTTCCGGCACCTCAAGGCATTACGCTGACCGGGACAACCGCAAACGATATCGATGCCCTCAAGGTCTCGATGCCCCTTTCGGGACAGACCGGGCTTGTCACCCAGACCATCGAAGCGAGCTGGGACGAGAGCCTCAAGCGCATCTCCGCCCCTCCGACCGTCCCGCAGAACTGGACGGTCGAGTACTATGCCAACGGGACCAAGCTCGCCCAGGCGCCTCTGACGAACGCCCAGTGGGACTCTGTCGACCAGTTCAAGGCGGTCGGCACTTTTACCTCTCAGGGCTCTGACAACGGCCGCCAGGTCATCATCAATACCATCGAAGCCCCTCGCCCCGTCATCGCCTCGGCCTTCCAGGGCAGCTCCTCGGGCGACGGCTGGAACGTCCTCTTCGACTCGACCTACAACCGCGTCTACAATATCCATCATCACAACGGCCCGCCCACGGTCATGTGCCGGCAGCTGACCGACTCGCAGCCCTGCGACGCGACCTATCCGATCTCGCTCACCCAGACGAGCAATCGGTCGAAGGGGCACATCGACCCCATCACCAATTATTTGTGGTCCCCCACTGTGGGTTACGATTCCCGCATCGGCTGGGATTGCGTCGATCTGAACCAGTCGCGGCGATGCGACGACTACCCCACGGTGTGGTCCACGTTCACCGCGCAGACGTCGTCCTACGACAACCACATGGAGCTGGCCACCATTGGCCACAATCTCTATTCGCTCGCGGTCATGCCCTCGGGCAAGACGCGCATCGTTTGCCTCGACATGGCGAACGGCTTCGAGTGCCCAGGCGTCGAGCTGCAGGGCTCGACCTCTTCCGACAGCTCAGGTCTCGACAGTGTCGGCACGCGTCTCTTCGCGCTTGCGGGTCGCGATCAGATGCTCGAGTGCTTTGACGTCGCTGCACCGACAGCGAACGGAAGCCCGTCGCGATGCGGTGGGAACTGGCCCGTCCAGACGAACTCCACCGGGCGCGTGCTCGGAACGCCCTCCGCGGACGGCGTGATCCGTAGCGTCTGTGCCGACTGGCAGTGCTTTACCCTCGACGGCACCCCCATCACCGCCGAGAACGCCGGCCCGTCCACCCTGCCCCCGAACTACATCGCCTACCACCCGTCGCACAAGGCTGGCGCACTGAGCTACGAGTACCCCCAGTACTCCGGTGCGACCCGCTACGGACCTCGGGTGGCGTGGACCTGTGACTACTCGATGATCTGCTGCTGGAACATGGCGACCGACTCGGCCTGCTCCAACTCTTTCCCGCTCGAGACGGTGGACCGCAGAGGCTACGCGCCGACCTTCGACCCCGAGGACGACAACTGTATCTGGACGAACGGCGACGACGGCATCATCCGGAACTTCCGCGTAGACACAGGCGAGCAAGGTTGCTCGAGCGGGCCTCCGAGGATTCAGTTCAAGGCCTCAGTCACCATCCCCCGCCTTGGCTGTGAGGAGTCCTCGCGCGTCTTCGAATACCGCCACCTCAAGGTCATCGAGCCATCAAACGCGCGTTACGAATCGGCGACCATGACCGTCAAGGACTCGAACGGAGTCCCCATCGACGGTTGGATCGACATCGCCCTCCCACCAGACGGTTTTGTCGACCTCTCTGAACTCACCGTCGCCGTTGCTGGTACGACTCCAACTTTCGACATCAAGCCTGTCGGCCTCGTCTCCACCGAGTTCATCCCCAAGGTCGAGGTCAAGGTCGTCACGGGAAGCCCACCAGAAGCGTGCTGGAACCTTGGCCCCCGTCGCTCCGATTGCCCCGAGGCTGGCGGCGCCGCCATCAGCCTGAATGGCTCGGCCACCACTGTGACCGCTTCCGGCACCTCCCAGGTCGGGGAGTCTGAGCTCGTCAACTACGCTCCAGCTTCCTACGCGACCACCGGTCACCCGCCCTCGCCCTCGCCTCAGCGTTGCGGCGCTGCGACCGTCAGCGGCCATGTTCTTCGTTACACGAGAGAGCCGGTGTCAGGTGCTGTCGTCGAACTCCTCGACGTCGATGGCCTCCCGGTGACTGACCCGCGGACCTCTGGACCGCTCAAGGCGACCACCGGTGCTGACGGATCCTTCTCGTTCCCCGTGTGGGGCGGCTACCGGTACCTTGTGCGCTACACCGACAGCTCCGCAGGTATTGCCATGTATGTGAAGGTCGTCGAAGGCGGCTCGGGCTCGAGCGTGGCTTTCGGCGGCAGTGTGACCTCACCGGTCATGTTGCCCGGTCGAGGCGGCACGGCTGCGGCCGAGATTATCGTTTGGAAGCGCATCACCGACCTGACGCTCGTCGGTCAAAGCCAGGCTGGCGTCGACTGCTTCGTCGCGACCCTCCCGATCGAGAACACCAGCGCCGCTTGTGAGTGCCCCGAGGGATTCAGCCCGAACCCCGGGCGGGACGGATGCTCCCGCGTAGAAACTTCACAAGCCACCATCACTGGCACGACCTACGGGGTTTGCGCTGGCAGCGTTAATGCTTCGTACGCCCAACACGGCACCCGCTTCACCACGAGCCTCACCCCCTCGGACTTCGAGATCCCATCAAGCGGCAGCACGACGGCCACCTGCACCAACCCGGAGGTGTGTCTGGCAGACTCGACCTACGATATTGGCTACCTCAGCCAGGTCGGCGTCTGGGCTTGCGCGGCGGACCCCCTCAACACCTACCTCGGCTTTTCCAAGTGCCTCTCGATCCCCGAGGCAGGCGAGTATCTCGTCGGTATCGCCGGCGATAACAAGGTGCAGCTTCGTCTCGATGGCCAGACGGTCTATCAGTCCCAGAGCTCTCTCAACTTCCGGACCTGGAACGTCCTCCGCCTCAATGTGTTGAGCGGCCAGCACATTCTCGAGCTCTACGGTCTCAACGAAGGTGGGCCGGTCTCGTTCGGTGCGGAGATCTGGGGGCCCTTCCCCACGGAGAGCGTCGCCACGCCAGCCCTCATGCGCGACACCTACAAGGCCGCAAAGAGCGCCCCCAACCAACCGAAGCTCGTCTTCTCGACGAAGACCCTCCGCGACAATCCCAACAGCGTGAAGTTCGACACCTCCGTCGAAGGCACCAGCGGCTACTCCTGCCCGGCTGGTTTCGCACTCAACGCGTGTGGCTCGGAGGTGCCGACATGCACGAAGCGCGAAGTCGCGGAGTGCGCGACGGGTGGTGAGGTCGTCGTGACCCAGTCCTTCGATATCGGCTGGGATAGCGATCTGCGACAGCTGGAGAAGAGCCCGACCCTCCCGCAGGGATGGTCGCTCGAGTACTACATCGGTGAGCAAAAGATGGACGGAGCGCCATCTGGTGCAGAGTGGAGGTCGGTCTCGCGCGTCACTGCGACTGGGTCCTACATCTCCCAAGGTATCGATGAGACTGGCCGCCAGGTCATCCGTTCGGTCATCGACGCGCCTCCTCCCCAGGTCGCGGGTTCCTTCTCCGGCCAGTCAGCGGGTGATGGCTGGAATGCCTTCTTCGATGCCGAGCACACCCGCGTCTTCAATATCCACCACCACAGCTCTCCTCCCACCGTCATGTGCCGCAACCTCACGGATTCGACCCCGTGCGGTCCGTCTTGGCCGGTGCAGTTCGCTTCAGGCCGCACGTCCATTCGCTCGAACGGCGTGTATGACCCTGAGACTGGCTATATCTGGTCGCCGACCAACGTGGATGGCTACATCGGATGGGATTGCGTGGACTCCAACCTTGGCGAGGTCTGTGAGACGCCAAGCTTCCGCAGCAACTACGTCGCTGGCACTGACGACGGTTGGGGCGGCTCTAGCAGCCACGGTGAGCCAGTCCTGCTCGGGCGTCACCTCTATACCCTCGCGTTCACCGACTTCAACGTGCGCATCATGTGCTTCGACCTTGCGACGAACACGGAGTGCACGGGCGCCGCTCTTACCGGAGGTGGCCGGTTCCACGATGCTGGCCTCGACATCGTCGGTGACAGGGTCTACGCCCTCCCCGGGCGTAATCAGATGCTCGAGTGCTTCGAACTGACCAATGAGCAGGCGGGTCAGCTCGCGCCTTGTGGCGGCAACTGGCCTGTTCAGACGAGCAGCACCGGACGCGTTCTGGGCGTGCCAAGCGCTGATGGCGTGATCCGCAGCGTGTGCGCAGACTGGCAGTGCTTCACCACAGACGGCGTGCAGATCACGTCGGCAAATGCGGGAGCGCTTACCCTTCCGGCGAATTTCATTGCGACCCGTCCGAACAATCTCGTCGGAGCTCTCGGTTCACAGCCTGACTATGCGGGTGCCTCCCGTGTTGGGCCGCGAGTTGCCTGGTCTTGCAACGGCAGCAGCATCTGCTGCTGGGATATGGAGACAGACAACTGGTGCTCTGAGGGCTTCCCGCGCTACGTGGGCTCCCTCTACGCGGTGGCTCTCGATCCGTCTGACGACAACTGCATCTGGTCGAACGGCGATGACGGCGTGATCCGGAACTATCGCATCGACAATCCCGATCTCGGCTGTGCTGGCGGTCCACCTCGAATCCAGTTCAAGGCGTCGGTCGCCATTCCGCGACTTGGCTGTGCGGCAGAGACCCGCGTGTTCGAGTACCGCAAGTTCAGGCTCATCACTCCGTCGGCCGACAAGTACACGAGCGCCCGACTGACGATTCGCAATTCTTCCGGTATCGCCATCCCAGGTTGGACCAACATCGAGGTCCCTGCCGACCAGGTCATCAACATCTCTGACCTGTCGGTCGAGGTTGCTGGCACGACGCCGACCTTCGACGTCAAGACCGACGGACTCACGGACGTGAACTTCGTGCCGCGAGGCGAGCTCACGGTCGTCTCGGGCGGACCTCCGCAGGCGTGCTGGTGCTTGAACCCACCGAGCAGCGACTGCCCGAAGGTGGCGGGTTTCGCGCGCAATCCTCCGCCGACCGGAATCGTCGAGACTGTGGTCACGGTCGATGGCACCTACTCTGACGACCAGGGGGGAAGCCGAACCTACACGCATCGCGAGTATGAGACCGTGGGTGAAGGTTCGCAGCCTTCGATCGAGGAGTGCTCTGGCGTTCTCGAAGGAGAGGCCAATTACTATCCCGAGGACGACGAATACGGTTACGAGACCAACGTGCCCGGTGTGCCTGTGAGCCTCCTTGGCAACAACGGCCTACCGATCATTCACCCTGACACGAACCTGCCGATCACCACGGTCACGGATGAGCGAGGCTACTTCTCGTTCCGTGGGATCTGGGGCGGGACTTATTATCGCATCGTGGTCGGACAGTCCGAGTACCTCGACCCGGTTGAGGTCTACACGGAAGATGGAGGTTACGCTTCTGGCGACCGCATCACGATCACCTCCCAGCGCGCCAGAGTCCCAGTCGGGGGCAGCACCTGGGCCGATATCACGATGAACGGCTGGCAGATCGACGTCGACCAGGCGGATGGTGGCTATCTCTGGTGCCCAGAGACCGCCCGTACCGGTGGAATCTTCGTATGCGAGTCAGAGCCCAATTTTGGCATGACCCTGTCCGAGGTCTTCGACAACAACCAGAACGGCACGTCGCGGATCGAGGATGGCTCCTACACGTCCTTGCCGGTGTACGAGGACCATCTCGTCCGCCCGACCTTCCGCAAGACCAACGGCAACGAGTGCTTTACCAACTTCGACTGCGCGAGCGGAATCTGCGTCGATGGCGTCTGCTGCAACACCTCATGCTCGGGGCGCTGTGAAGCCTGCAACGTGCCGGGCTCTGAGGGTACTTGCTCGGCTGACATCTCTGCCGAAGGCAATGGTTCGGCAGACAACACCTGCAACGGCATCGACGAAAACTGCAACGGACTGGCCGATGATGGTTACGCGCCAGTGCTGACGACTTGTGGTGTCGGTGCATGCGCCAACACCCAGGGCCTCTCGACCTGCATCAAGGGCTTCGAGGACCGCTTAGTGGGAACTTGCGACCCGAAGACGAACCCGAACTACAACCCGTCGGAGCTCTGCAACAACGTCGACGACAACTGCAACGGGACGGTCGACGAAGGACTCGAGGGCGGCACGGTCTGTGCCGTACCCGAGACCAAGATCACGTCTGGCCCGGACGCCGTGACCGCTTCGACGTCGGCGACGTTTACCTACTTCGACCCCAACACCCCGAGCAACACCATCTTCGAGTGCTCGTTCGACTCGGCTCCTTGGGTCCGCTGCGACGGTCTTGGAGACGGCGGCGGCTCGGTGAGCGTGACAGACCTTTCTCAGGGAACTCACATCCTGCAGGTGCGTTCGGTTCTGAACGACGCTCTGAAGGACACCACCCCCGCCTTCTACACCTGGACGGTCGACACTTCGAAGCCTGACACGTACGTTCTCAGCGGGCCTCAGAGTCCGTCTCAGAATGCGACGGCTAACTTCACCTTCGGCGCAAGCATCCCGAACCCGAAGGCCTACTACTGCGCGCTCGACCCTGTGAGTGGCACGCCGAACGAGGCCGAGTGGGTCGAGTGTGACGTGACCGAGACCTTCGGACCGCTCGCTGAGGGGCCACACACCCTGTGGGTCTATGTCGTCAACCAGGCCGGTGTCGCCGATGACACCCCAGCGGTCTACGAGTGGGCCATCGACACCACTGCGCCTGACACCACCATCACCGACACCATCGGTGGCCAGTGCATCTGTCCGGAAGGCTACAGCCCGAACCCGAACGGCGACGGCTGCTTCTGGCAGGACGAGGTGCCCGCGGTGCTCTCGCAGACCGTCTACAAAGTCTGCGAAGGCGATACGAACGGCTCCTATGCCCAGCACGGGACTCGCTTCAGCACGAGCCTCAACGCGTCGGACTTCGAAGTGCCCGACAGCGGCAACGCTGCTGCGACCTGCACCAACCCGGCGGTATGCATAAGCGAACCCGACCTCGACCAGGGCTACCTTAGCGAGGTCGGTGTGTGGGCATGCGACGTGAACCCGCTCAACACCTACCTCGGCTTCTCGACCTGCCTCTCGCTGCCCGAGGGTGGAGAGTTCCTCGTCGGCATCGCGGGCGACAATCGTGTCATGATGCGTCTCGATGGCCACACCATCTACGAGTCGGTGAGCTCTCTGAACTTCCGTTCCTGGAACGTTCTGAAGGTCGCCGTCTCGAGTGGTGAGCACATCCTCGAGCTGTTCGGCCAGAACTTCGACGGACCTGTCGCGTTCGGCGCGGAGATCTGGGGGCCCTTCCCCGCAGGCTCGCTCACGACCCCGGCCGCGATGCGCGACACCTATGTCGCCGCGAAGAGCGCGGAGAACCAGCCGAAGCTAGTCTTCTCTACCCGTAACCTCCGCAACTCCGAGCTGACCTTTGACAGCTCCATCGATGGCGCGAGCGGATACTCCTGCCCCGAGGACTTCGCGCTCGACCGCTGCGGCAGCGAAGTTCCGACCTGCGTTCGACGGGATGAGACCGAGTGTGCCTACGACGAGTGCTCGAACGACCGCACCATCCGTTTCTCGTCCTACACCGACGAGAAGGCGACGCGCTTCGTTTGCCGCCTCGATTCGCAGGACTGGGAGCCCTGCGACGGCGGCTCGGTGACCTACACCGGGCTGTCCGAGGGGACGCACACCGTCCAGGTGGCTGCCATCGACGACAACGGAATCATCGACCCGACCCCTGCAACGGCGACCTTCGTGGTCGACACGGTCGAGCCGGAGACCACCATCCTGCTCGCGCCGCTCGACCCGTCTCAGAACCCCGAGGCGGCCTTCGTCTTCAACTCGAACGAAGAGGGCTCGACCTTCTTCTGCAAGCTCGATGACGCGGAGACCTTTGTGCCCTGCAGCTCACCCACGATCTACCGTGGGCTCGAGGACGGCGTGCACGTCTTCTCGGTCTATGCAGCGGACAAGGGCTGCAAGGTCGACTCGACCCCAGAGACGTACAAGTGGACGATCGACACGACCTTCCCCGAGACCGTCTTTACCAACACGCCGCCCATCCAGAACGGCAGCGACGACGGTAACGAATTCAACTATCAGGACCCGACTGACCTCGAGGTCAACACCTTCGAGTGCCAGCTCGACGACGGTGCCTGGGAAGACTGCGATGGCGCCTCGGACCTCGGTGTTCTGCCCGTTGGTAAGCACACGTTTGCGGTCCGCTCCTGCATCGAAGTGCGCGAGGGGCTCATCAAGTGCGACCCGACTCCGGCGGTCTACACCTGGGAAGTCACCGTCAGCACCTGTCCGCTCGACGGCGTGAACCCGACCATCACGTGCGCTGACGACATCACTGTCGAATGCGTCGATGGTGTCGGTCTCGTGGACCTCTCGGCGCTCAACCCGACCGCGACCGACGCTTGCGAGCCTGTCGAGGTGACCAACGACGGCACCGAGTCCTACCCACTTGGCACGAGCCCGATCGTCTTCACGGCGACGGATGGCAACAACAACGCTTCGGTGTGCGTCACCGAGGTCACTGTGCAGGATACGCAGGCGCCCGTGCTCACCTGCGGTGAGTCTCAGACCGTTTCGGCCGACCCCGGCGTGTGTGGCGCTCTTGCGACCATCACGGCGACGGCGACCGACGGCTGTGACTCGGAGGGTGTCACCATCCTCGGGCCTTCCGGCACGATCGACACGGCGACCTTCTTCGGACCTGGTGAGAACGCGGTCGTCCTGACGGCGGTGGACAGCTCTGGCAATAAGTCCACCTGCGAGACCAAGGTCAACGTGGTCGGAATCGACCCGCTCGAGATCCTCTGCGACGCAGAGCGCGTCGTCGACGCTCCGGCCGACTTCTGCGGCTTCCCCGAGGCGATCGCCGCCGACGTCAAGGACGTCTGCGCCCCGGTCGTGACGGTCAAGAGCGCGTCGGACTCGTTCCCGATCGGTGTCAACAGCGTCACCTTCGAGGCGAGCAACGATCGCGGCGAGACCGATACTTGCGAGACCAAGCTCACCGTGCGTGACGTCACCGCCCCGTCCATCTCTTGCGGCATCTCGGTCGACCTGCAGAAGCTCCCGGCGGCGTTCGCGCCGACGGTGACTGACGCCTGCTCGGCCGAGCTCAGCGTCAGCAACGTCGCCTGCTACCAGGTCAACGCTTCGGGCGCGGTGGAGGTCAAAGAGGGCTGCGAAGTCGCCGTCCGCGATGACATCGCTGTCGCTGTGACGAGCCTCCCAGTGCGCAACGCTGACGGAGAGGTCATCCCGACCGACGAGCTCCGCGTCCAGTGGACCGTCACCGCCGAGGATCCCTCTGGCAACAAGTCGACCCTCGACTGCAGCAGCGGCATCGACCTCAGCGACCGCGACCGCGACCGCGACGGAATCGTCGACTCTGCGGACAACTGCGGCGACGTGCCGAACGCATCGCAGACCGACCTCGACCTCGACGACATTGGGGACGCCTGTGACGAGGCTCCTTTCGAGCAAATCAAGGCGAAGGGCTTCGGCGGCTGCGCAAGCGGTTCGCTGACGGGTGGACTCGCGACCCTGCTTGCGCTGCTCGCCATCGCGGCGATGCGCAGGCGAGCGGTTCGCTGAGACTCGGCATGGAAGCCCGATCGGTCTCGTCCGTCTCTGCGCGGGTAAATCGATCGGTGCTCATCCAGCCATCGTTTCCGGCACGAGCCCGGGGTGTCTTCGGACGCCTCGGGCTTTTGCCATTTTTGTGGGCGATGCTCCTGAATGTCCCGTCCTCACATGCGGAGCCCTTCGAAGACATCTCAGCTTCCCTCGGCATGCCCGCTGCGCGAGGTATAGGACCGCTCATCGCCGCCGTCAGCTATGCAGACCTGGATGGCGATGGTTTGGTTGAACTCGTCGCTTCTGGAGCGCTGCAATATTCACCAGAGGTGTACCGACGAGCGGTCACGGGGGAACCATTCGTGCGCTCTGATGGGGTCCTGACTCTGCCCCTCGGGACTCAAGCGTCAACGGGGCACACCCTGTTCGATTACGACGGCGATGGTGACCTCGATGCGCTCGTCTTGAGGCCGCCGCGCTATTTCCTCTTCGAACACAG
>VFQT010003967.1_pt1 | contig 12887 bp, 8 predicted proteins | sample 3512381 | NCBI WGS metagenome assembly VFQT01 (sample SAMN10412376, study PRJNA504923) | tailings metagenome | isolation source: Relicate 2 Philex TSF3 active mining site | place: Philippines: Tuba, Benguet | collected 2017-08-29 | reverse complement strand
GGCATCGTGACGCGGACCGGGTCGCCAAGATGGTGCGTGCGATTCCCTGGTCGGCGTGGCATGAGCTGCCGGGCGGGATGCGGGTGCGCTTGCACCATGCCTGCCATGTGGTGGGCGCAGCAAGCGTTGAGTTGGAACTTGAGCACGCGGGCGCACGCCGGCGCGTCGTCTGCTCGGGCGACATCGGCCCATTCAACAATCCCCTCCTGGCGGCGCATCAATGGCCCGAGCGTGCGCCGGACCTGGTGGTGATGGAATGCACGAATGGGCATCGATCGTTGCGCGAGCAGGATGCCGTGCGGACCTTCGATGCGGTGGTGCGTGATGCGGTGGAACATGGACGCAGGCTGCTGTTCCCCGTGTTCGCGCTCGGTCGTGCGCAGCAGCTGCAGCAGCACTTCGCAAGGCTCTCGCGCGATGGTGCGCTCGACGGGTTTCAGGTCTATCTCGACAGCGGCATGGCGGTTCATGGCGCGACGGTGCTCGAGCGGCACCCTCGGCTTCTGGCCCCCGAGCCGCAGCGCATGATGCTGCGAGGAGAGTCACCACTCGAGTTCCCGCAGCTTCACCGGCTGACGAGCCGATCGCAAAGCGAGGACCTTCGCTCGATCCGAGGCGGCTGCGCGATCCTTGCAGGTTCCGGTTTCTGCGATGCGGGACCGATCGTGCGTCACCTGCTCGATCATCTCGAGGACGAGGGGACGTCGGTGGTGTTCACTGGCTTCCAGTTGGAAGGATCGCTCGGCCGTGCATTGCTCGAAGGGGCCACGCGCGTTCGGGTGAATGGCCATGAGCGCCGCGTGCGCTGCAGGATCGAGCGTGTCGAGGGCGTGAGCGGGCACGGCGATCGGGAAGATTTGCTGCGGTGGTTTTCCGGATTCCCCCAGCGTCCGGCGCGCGTCGTGCTCAATCACGGCATCGCCGATGCGCGCAGCGGGTTCAGTGCAGCACTCTCCTCGGGCGGCACGAGCGTGCATGCGCCCGCGCTGGGTGAGGCGGTTGTGTTCTAATACTCAGCTGATTTCAGAACGTTACGCATCGATCGCGAACAGCCGCGTGAATCCCATGCGCTGCAGCAGCTGGTGGTACTCGGGCTTCGGGCCACGGAGCTTGAGCGGCAGTGCCCCATCTTTGCAGAGGCGATAGAGCAGGAGCAGCGCCTCGAATCCGCTGCTGCACATCGCCGTCACCGCACCGACCTCCAGGACCACGTCGCCGAGTTCCTTGGGGCGTCGCTTCATCGCCTGTTCGATGTCGTTGCGCAGCACGGTGGCGAGATCACTGTCGATCACGCTCGGGACAACCTTCATGACGTATGTGGTTGCCTCGCGGCGGACGAGGATGGTGGGGTCAGTCGGGCGCATCGCGGTGATCATCGGCCGAATCGGCATGAGCAGGTCGGGAATTCTGGCTTGAATAAGTCTGATAACGAGTAACAGAATTTACCCTGCCATGTTGAGGAATGGCCAAAGGCAACGCTACATTCCGGGGCTGCAAGGAGGCACACATGTCGATTGATGGTGGAGATCGTGCGCCGAAGATGGCGCGAAAGTTGGGCCGTGGATTGGGGAATCTGATTCCGGTTCCACTTCCACCCAAGGTTGCTGGGCAGCCGGAAGTTGCGAAAGCTGAACTCGCACCAGTCCCTGCTCCAAAGCCGAGTCGGGCCGCCGACACGGGTTCCCTAGGTTCCACGGGGAACACCGGGCTCGGGTCTAGGCCCGCCGTCAGCGCAAGTGTCGCGCAGGCTGCCGTGTCCACCGCCATGCCACATGTGGTGAGCCGTTCGGCGGAATCGCAGTCGGAGCCAAGTTCTCATGCTGCACGAAGCGGCGAGGTTGTTTCCGGCCGACCGGCGTCATCAGCGGTTTCTGAAGTTGGTGCCACGAAGCCGGATCAACGCGGTGCGGAGCCGGGCACGTCGTACCAAATCGTCCCGGTCGCCTCCATTAGCCGAAACCCATGGCAGCCACGCGAGATGTTCCACGAGGAACATATCCGTGAGCTTGCGCAATCCATCGAGTCGGCGGGGCTGATGCAACCACTGGTCGTTCGGGCCAAAGGGAGGGGCTTCGAACTGATTGCGGGCGAACGCCGCCTCCGTGCGTTGATCCTCCTGAAGCGCACTGAAGCTCCAGTCGTGGTTCACGATGTAGATGATCAGGTGGCTGCGGAGTGGGCCCTGATCGAAAACCTCCAGCGCGAAGACCTGAATCCCATGGAGCGAGCGACCGCCATGCAGCGCCTCGTTCAGGAGTTCGAACTGACCCATGAGGAACTCGCGGACCGGCTTGGCCTGAAGCGCGCATCAGTCACTAACATCTTGTCACTCAATCACTTAGATGCCAAAACCGCCTCGTTGGTGCGGGCTGGATCACTCTCTTCGGGCCATGCGAAGTGTCTGCTGAGCGTTGATTCCATGCCGGAGCGATTGCGACTGGCAGAGGCGTGCGTGAAGGAGGCCTGGCCCGTCCGCAAGCTGGAGCAGGAAGCCAAGCGTGCCCGTGAACGTTCCACGGGGAACACCCGTCTGCCCACCACGCGCAGCATCAGCGCTCATGTTGCGGATCTTGAGCGCCAACTCACCGAACACTTGGGCACGAAGGTGACCATTCAGATGGGACGCAAGCCAAACACTGGGCGCGTCATTCTCCAGTTCTACTCCAATGCGCAGTTCGATGGCCTCCTGCAAGCCATGAACTTCTCGAACGACGGGTTATAAGACGTAATGAAGCGCTACGGGCCCGGTGCGCTGCAACCCAGCGACGCACCGGGCCTTCTTCATGCCCAGCAGGGCAGGGGGTCGATGCAACGCCGTCCAGTGCTTGCGGTTCGCCCACGGGTGGGCATAGCGTCCGTCTTTCCGCATCCAGGTCTTCAGGAGTCTTCCACATGCAGCTTCGCACGATCGTCGCCGTCCTCGCTCTGGCCATCGGTTCCTTCGCCGTCACCGCTGCGGTTGAGCCGCCACCGGAGGGCGTGGCCTATGCGATCGACGGCGTGCACTCGAAGGCCCTCTTCCGCGTTCAGCACCTTGGAGCTGGTCGGTTCTGGGGTCGCTTCAACGATGTGTCGGGGACCGTTCTATTCGATCGAGGTGTTGAAATTCGAATGGATGTCGCCATCCGGACCGAGAGCGTCGACAGTGGCAACAAGGACCTGGACAAGCACCTGATGAGCCCGGACTTCTTCAACGCGAAGGAGCCCTCGTGCGCCACGATGACCTTCAAATCGAGCGGTTGCGCGATGGGTGACAAGGGCATCTACATGGTCACCGGTGACCTGACGATCCACGGGGTCACCAAGCAGGTCACGGTGCCGGTGGAATTCACCGGCGCAGCCGACATGGGCCGCGGCGCCCGCGCAGGGTTCGAGACCACCTTCTCGATCAAGCGCAGCGAGTACGGCATGAATTGGGGCGTCGAGAAGGGCATGCTCGGCGACGAGGTCCGCATCACCGTCGCTCTGGAAGGCGTTGAGGCCAAGGCCGACGAAGCTGGCGGCAAGAAGTGATCGTGAAGCTCGCCGCTGCGATGCATCGATCGCTCGGAAGGCCTGAGGATCCAGGAACACCATGCTGACCTTGGCGCTCGTTGCCGTTGCTGTGCCGGCGCTCGTCGGCATCATCCTGTTCCTGCTGCCCCGCTCGCCTTGGGTTGCGGTGGGACCTCAATCGCACGAGGGCCGTCGTGTCGTCCCTGGCACGTCAGGATTGTCGCTTGGAACCGCCTTCGCGCTGTCCGTCTGGCTGCAAGAAGGCACCACGGCACCGTGGGCCCAGTGGCACACCGTCCCGTTGGTGATCGGGGCATTTTCATTGCTCTCGCTGGTGCGCGGCTCACATGAGCGGCCTCTTGATGGAGTGCTCGGGTGCATTTCGGCACCCTTCATGGCGGTCATCGCGGCGATGCTTGTGTTCTTCATGCGATTCCCCGCGTGGACGCCTGGTGATCGCGTCCTGGCCGCGCTCGCTGCATTGCCGCTGGCCTTCATCCTCTGCCCGTCGATTGGATCGGCACCCGCCACCACATCCGTGGTTGGTGCGGTGGCGTGTGGCTCGATGGCCTCGCTCTGCATGGCCAGTGGATTCGCCAAGCTCGCCCTTGCCCTCGCCGCCGTCGCCGCCTTGCTGCTGGCCATGTCGGCGGCCTGCCGCTGGAACCGTCGGCTCACGCCCGGGGTCGGCGTGGCCACGCTGCTCTCGGCTCTGCTCGTCGGCAGCGCTGCGGCAGGTCAGGCCCACGACTACTCGACGTTCGCGCCGCACTGGTGGTGGGTGGTGGCCATCTCGCCGATGGTGCCCGTGATCACGGTCCCGCTGGTGGGCCGTGCCGCATCGAGCCGCACGGCTGCGGTGACGAAGATCGTCGTGGTGGCGCTGGTGTGTGCGGTGGCCCTCATCAATGCATGGGGCGCCAAGCGCGCAGCGAGCGAGCCGGTGGCCGCGGGCACGCCCTGCACCGATGCCGGCTTCGTGCGACACTGCGCGCATGGCTGACTTCTTCGCCGGCGTCCCATCGATCACCTTCAAGGGACCGGACTGCAACGAGCCGCTCGCGCTGCGCCAGTACGACCCATCGGCCATCGTCGAGGGCCGCGCCATGCGTGACCACCTCCGCTTCGCCAGCTGCTACTGGCACACGATGCGCAACGGGCTCTCGGATCCGTTTGGTGCACCAACGGCGCACATGCCGTGGGATGATGGCAGCGATTCGCTCGACAACGCACAGCGACGCGTCGACGCGTTCGGTGAGTTCCTCGCCAAGACCGGCATCGAGTACTGGTGCTTCCATGACCGCGATGTCTCGCCCGAGCGCGACACGCTCGCCGCGACCGAACGCGACCTGCACGCGGTTGTCGATCGCCTCGACTCGATGCAGCGCGCGACCGGAGCGCGGCTCCTGTGGGGTACGGCGTGCCTCTTCAGCCACCCGCGCTACATGCACGGTGCAGCCACGAGCCCGGATGTGCGCGTGTTCCTGCACGCTGCAGCGCAGGTGCGCGTGGCCATGGAAGCCACGATGCGCCTGGGCGGCCAGGGCTACGTCTTCTGGGGCGGACGCGAGGGCTACACCACGCTGCTCAACACCGACCTGCGACGAGAGCGCGAGCAGCTCGCGACCTTCCTGCACCTGGCGGTCGACCATGCGCGATCGATCGGTTTCACCGGGCAGCTCTACATCGAGCCCAAGCCGCATGAGCCGTCGACCCACCAGTACGACAGCGATGTCGAGGCCACGCTGAACTTCCTTCGCGAGTTCGGCCTCATCGGCCACATCAAGCTCAACATCGAGACCAACCACGCCACGCTCGCGGGGCACTCGATGGAGCACGAGCTTCGCGCGGCCATCGCGGCGAATGCGCTTGGATCCATCGACGCCAACATGGGCACGCCTGGACTTGGCTGGGACACCGACCGTTTCCCGACGGACCTTTCGCTCACGACGCAGGTCATGCTGGCCGTACTCGACATGGGCGGCTTCACGACTGGTGGCCTCAACTTCGATGCCAAGCGGCGGCGCGAGAGCTTCACGCCCGAAGACCTCGTCATCGCCCACCTTGCCGGCATGGATGCCTTCGCGGTCGGCCTCAAGATCGCCGCCGCGATCCGGGCGGATGGCCGCCTGGCCGCCTTCGTTCGTGATCGTTACTCCAGTTGGCAGGGGGACCTCGGTCGACGCATCATGTCTCGGAGTGCTGGCCTCGCCGAGCTCCATGCCGTGGCGCACGAGCTTGGCCCGGTCGAGCCCGTGAGCGGTCGACAGGAGATGCTCGAAGACATCGTGAACCAGATCACGATCCGGGCACTACGGTGATTCCATGGCGCAGGAGCTGCTCTTCACGTCGGCACCGAAGGGTCTGAAGCCCGGCTCGAGCGGGCCGTGCATCGTGCAGATGTCCGACTCGATGCCGCCGCTGCTCATGCAGCGGCTCGAGGCGATCAGCGGCTACAGCGTGGCCAACGATGGTCATGAGCCGATCCCATCCTTGAACCATGTGCTGGTCGACATGAACGGCATGCGGCGCCATGTCGTGAGCCGCGTGGCCCACGTCGGCACTGACCACGCGGGACGCCCAAATCGGCTCGCGCATCACCTGGTGCTGCATGGCGAAGAACTCGGGCTGGGCGGACCCGCGTGGCTCGTGCAGCAGCCGGTGTTCAAGACCGCGTGGGACGGTCGCGTGACCTATCTGGAAGGAGAGGCGTGGCTGCCCGAAGGCCCGACGCAGCCTGTGCACGTGTGCGCGAACTGGAAGACCGTTGCTGGCGACGCAGGTTGGGCAGGCGTGGTGGCCGAGTCCGCCTTGGCGCCGTCGCCCAAGCCGGTCTGGATCATTCATCGCCGCAACGTTCCGGTGCTCGCCTTGCTCGATGAAGTCGTGTCCGTCGTGCCGCCGCGCGAGCGTTGGAAGATCACCTTCAGCACACAGTTCACGCAGCCCTTGCCCAGTGCGGAGTGCACCATTCGATTCTGCCTGGCTGGGTCCGATGCCGCGCACGCAGCGCTCCATGCGGAGGGCGTGGTGCTGGATCTGTCATCGCCCGGTCGGCTCGAACGATCAGGCGGACTGGTCGCGGTGGCCCGATCCGGCCGCGCAGCGGCGGCCTCGCAGGCACCAGCAGCGACGACGGTGGCGCCAGTGGCGCTCGAGCCGGAGCGACGCGGCAAGCGTGTCGTGCCGATGCTCGAGACGAAGGCGCCCACGCGCATCGATCCGGCGCAGCGACAGGCCAGCATGCCGGCGATCGATGTCGGGGGTGATTCGATGGACCAGGGCGCGGACGCATCATCATCACGGAACGCTCGCGGCCTTCGTGCGGTGCCTTGGTTGCCATGGTTCGTCGCACTGCTGGTGACCGCATGGGCCGCGATCGCCACGATCAAGATCATCAAGACCGAGGCCCCGCCACCTAGCGCGGCGGCGCTCGCCGACATCACGCCCACCGATGCCGAGCGCGAAGGATGGCGTGCACGCGTCGATGAACTCGAGTCGCAACTGCGATCGGCCAGCGAAGCCAAGACCGCCTTGGAGTCGCGCGTGCGTGAACTTGATGAGGCGGTGGCGCGCGATCGCGCGAACATCGGTGAACTGGAGTCACGGTTGGCCGCCGCTGAAGCGAGCGCTCGCGCATCGCGGACCGGAGCCACCGCAGAGCCCAAGGCCTCGTCCCCCTCGGCGCCAAGCGGCGGTGAAGGCCGGGCAGCGATGGACGCATCGCTCAAGCGACCGCAGGCTGCCAGCGGTGAACAGAGCCTGGGTGTCGTCGGTGGCGCGTCGATCTCGGTCGAGTGGCCGGTGGGGACCGATGTGGACGTGGCGTGGCGCGATGGTGCGATCACGCAGCGTTCGACGGGCAAGCGCCTGGCCGAACTGCGTTGCGTCGGTGGTGCGGCGACGTGGACCTGGGATGCGCTGGAACTTCCCGCGCTGAACGGCGAAGCGCTCGAGTCCATCCTCGATGCGGTCACGGCCGCAGCGATCATGGTCGATGGCCAGCAGGCGGCGACGCGGATTGATCCGCGCATCATGACGCTGCAGATCCAGCGCAAGGCGCTCGTCCCCAAGGCGAACGATGTGCGGACCACGCTGCGCCTGCCATGGGCCGGAGCGATCACGGTTCACTCGCAGGATGGTCCCAGGACGGTCGAGCCAGGCCGTGCGGCGGCGGTCAACGTCAGCGACGAACTGGGCACGCGTGGCGTGCTGAGCGTGGCGCTGGGGAGTCGTGGCGATCGCGTCACGTTCACCTTCACGCCCGACGCTTCGCTCGACCAGGAGGCCACACGACGTCGGCTCGTCGAGGCGACGCAGGCCAGCGAGACCATGGCGCTCGTTCGCGAGCACGACCGCCTGGTGCGGGATCAACCCGCCAAGGCGCGAAAGAACCTTGGCACGCCGAAGAGCCGCGAAGCGTACGAGGCCTACCTTGCCAAGCATCCGTTGATCGCCGAGAAGATCGCTGCGTACCGGGCACAAGGTCTTGATGACCTGAAGGACCAGCTCGAGCGGGACAGCACGGCGGCTGCGGGCGAAATCGAGGCCGCCACGGCTGCGGTGGCGCGCGGCGATGCGCTGCGCGCGCGGTGGCCCAAGGCCATCGCCGAGATCGCACCGCGCGGCGGACAGGGCTTCGTGCTCCTTCGCATCGAGGCCACCGGGCCATGAGTCACTTGCCTCATGGCGGACAGGTGCTCGATGCCGCTCGGGCCGCCAGCGCATGGCGAGCCGTGCAGGCTGGACTCGTCGATGACGAGTCCCTGCACGAGAGCCTTCATCATCAAGTGACGCTCGCCCTTGAGGCGATCCGTCGATCGGGCGTGAACCGACGGTTGAACCCCGCGGCAGCGAAGCGCTTGGCCGGCACCATCGCAGCGCTCGGTGGCGACGCTGCGATCAGCGCACTCGCTGCGCCGTGGCTCGCGCGTCAGGTCGAAGGTTCGGTGCCGACCGGGCATGACGTGGTCCCGCTGACCCGCGACGAACTCGATGCCCTCGGCGGCGCGCTCGGTCCGGTCGATGAGCCATCCGGATGGACGGGCACCGACGATGCCGACGGCGTGGAGCCCGGGCTTGGCTGGCACCTTCGACGCACGACGGTTCCCGAGCTCATGCAGGCGATCGATGCGTCGCTCGCGCGTGCCGCACGCCTGGCGTTCGATCGACACCGGGCTGCCGGCCGCATCGAGCCATGCTGGTCCCTGGCGGCGGAACTTCATGTCTTCGGCGGACCGGCGTGCGTGACCCTCTCGAGTGAGCTCGTGCGCTGGCTCGATGCCATCCGTGGACTCGACCACACGACGCTCGCCCGCGTGGTGCTCGATGAGTGGCGCGCGGCATCGGGCCTGGCTGACGATGCAGCTGCATGGTCATGGGCAGGCGGCGGTCCCGGGGATGCATCATCGCTCGCAGAAGCCTTGGCTGCTCACTCGCACGAGGATCAAGCGGCTGCGACGCACGCTGCACTCGTGGCCCTCATCGCCAATCCGCTTGCCGACGATGCGACCGTTGCCGCAGCGCTGTCGCGTCATGCCGACTTGGTCGATGACCGCGTCGAACAGGCGCGCGCGGCCCGTGCGCGCACGCATGGCCGCTGGCGCCATGGTCGACTGGCCTGGGGTGCCGCCAAGGTGGCGCTCGGCCTGGTCGTGGTGGGTCTTGGCGTCTCGTGGGTCGTGCGCGAACGTCAACTCGACGCGAGGGCGCAGTTGCTTGCGGCGGAGGTCGATGCTGCAGTGGTTGCCGGGTTCGATCGTTCGCAGTTCGGACCCGCACTGGCCTTGATGGACCAGGCGGCGCATGATGGCCTGGCGGCACGAGCCGCGATGCTCGATGCCGGCGCACGGTTGCGCGAGCGCATGGATGCTCGACGCATCCTGGAGGATGAAGCCCGCGCCGCACTCGCGGCTGCGGGATCGCCAGATGCTCCCGATGCCCCCATCGCACGCGTGCGTGCCATGCTCGACGGTCCGACCAGCGACTCCCACCGTTCACAGCTCGACGCATGGCTCGAGCGCGCCCAGCGTGCGGCCGAGGCTCGCGAGCAGTCCATGCGTGCAGCGCTCGACGAACGATTGGCCGCCGTGGCGCAAGCCATCGACCGCGCCGAGGAAGCCGCTCGCAACGGTGGCGATGCACGCAGCCTGATCGCATCGGCGCGCGACGCCGTGCGGTTGATCACGACCGACACGGCACTCCCGGCATCGCGTGGCGAGTCCTGCGCTTCGCTCAGCCAGCGGCTCGATGCACTCGCCGCTCGCCTGGATGCGGAGGATGCCGCAGCCCGAGCGCGCGCGGAGCGAGCGCGTGCGGTCGAGTCCATCGCGGCAACGGCCGGTGACCCGGCGGCGTTCGGCGAGGCACTCAGGGCCTTTCGCACAGCCCGCGCGGATGATCCGTTGGCACCGTCGTTCGAGGCGGCTGCGCGGATGGAACCATCGTGGCGAACGGCGATGAGCTGGAACGCACTGGCCAGGGAGCTCGCGGCAGACCCGCTGCCCGAGTCGCTCGCGGCGTCACGAGCGCAACGCGAGCGGATCGAATCGTGGCTCAGGGACCACACGGTCGGACCCGGCCTTGACGCTGCGCGTCGCTACCTGGCGCTGCTGCCCCGTGAGCATGACTGGTCGGCAGGCGTGCAGGCGCGCGTGCGGGACATGAAGCTGGACGAGCTGTCACTGATCGTGCTGCGCGACGGCACGCGCCAGTGGCACCGTCGACCGATGACGGCCGTGGTCGAACGTGGCGGCCGGATCACCGTGCAGGCGATCGACTCGGTGAACCAGGCCAAGCCAACCGAGCGTGCGATCGACGTGCTCGAGATCGTGACCGATGCCTCGCGTCCGCTGGTGGGATTGCTTGCTCCGCTGACGCAGCGCCTTGCCGTCGGTGCCGACCACGGTCCCGATGCGGCGTTGGCCCTGATGCACACCTTGGTCAGCGTGCAGCCGCCGGCCGCTGAGCCACCGATCGATCCCGTGCTTCGGCTCTACCTTGCGAGGGCCGTGGGTCTTCGCGCGCAGCAGTCATTGCCCGCGCTCGCGTCCTTCCTCAAGCCGACGCTCGAGGCGATCGATCGCGAGCGCGTGGACCAGCAGGACTGGATGGTGCCGACGCCCCGACCCGACGCATCACCGTCGTGGCTCCGCGCGCAAGCCCTGGTTGACTCGATAGCCAGGCTCGATCTTCCTGCGCAGTGGCGTTCGGCCCGCGCCAGGACCGTCACGCTGCTGTCGGCCGCACCCAAGCCCTTCGCGATGCTGTGCTGGGAGTTCCCTGGCGGCGTGATCACGCCGACGCCCGACCCTTCGCTTGCCGGCGGGTCGATCGTGATCCTGCGCGCTCCCGAAGGACCGATGGATCCCGTCGGCACGGTGAATCAGGCCGGTCGTGTGGAGCTGGTGCGTCCGGACCGCATGAAGGAACGCCCGTCAGGATCGTTGCTGTTCGTCGTTCCGCCCGCGCGGTGACGGTGCGGGTACCTGCGCAAGCAGCGCGGCAGCCAGGAGCAGCGCCGCCCCCGTGACTTGGCGAACGCCGAGCTCCTCGCCCAGCCACACGGCGCCGGCGATCGCGCAGAAGACGCTCTCAAGGCTGAGCAGGATCGCCGTGTGCGTTGGCGGCGCGACATCCTGGGCGACCGCCTGGAGCGTGAACGCCACACCGACGGCGAAGATGGCGCTGAGCACGATCGGCGCTGCCGCCGCTTCGATCGAATCCATCGACGGCGACTCGACCACCAGGGCCAGCGACGTCGCGATCGTGCCGCCGACCACGAATTGCAGCACGCTCAGCGCGATCGCATCGCTGCGCGGAGCGGCCCAGCCCACGACGTGCACGTGCACGGCCCAGGTCACCGCACAGGCGAGCACCCAGAGATCGCCGCGGTTGAGGCCGTCGATGAAGCCCGCGAGGTCATCAACCGACATCACGTGGCTGAAGGACAGGAGCGTGAGGCCGACCAGCGAGAGCACGACGGCCACCCAGGCGGGCCATCCGATGCGCTGGCCCAGGAATCGGCCGATGAAGGGCACGAGCACCACGTAGAGGCCCGTGATGAAGCCGGCGTTGGTGACGGTGGTGGTCTTCAGACCCGTTTGCTGGAAGGCACTGGCTGCGGCAAGGCATGCCCCGGCTGCAAGGCCGCCAAGCACCAGCGGCCGTCGGCGCGAGGGATCACGCACCGCCGACCGCACCGACGCCTTGAAGAGCAGCGGTGCCACGACGATCGCGCCAAGCAGGCTCCGAATGCCGACGTAGGTCAGCGCGCCGATGTGTTCATTGGCCCACTTCTGCCAGAGAAAGCTGATGCCCCAGATCACGGCACACGCCAGCAGCAGTCCATCGGCACGCAGCGGCGTGAGCCATCGCGTCCGTGAATGATTCGTGGGCGCGTCGGTCATCGGGCCGGACGGTAGCAGGGCTGAACGGACGATGCGCCATCCATCAACGCAACACGCCGCGTCCCACCAGGAACGCGGCGTGCGCGATGTGCGTGATGAGGATACCGATCAGCCGTGGATGACGCGGCCTTCGGTGGCCAGCGCCGCCTCGTGGATCGCCTCGTGCATGGTCGGGTGTGCATGCACCGTGTGGATGATGTCCTCGGCCAGGCCTTCCATCGCGATGCCCAGGCAGATCTCGCCGATCAGTTCGCTCGCATCGGTGCCGAAGATGTGGCCGCCGATGATCTCGCCGTACTGGCCGACGATGATCTTCACCAGACCTTCGGTCGCCCCGACGGCGATGGCCTTGCCGTGCGCCTTGAATGGGTACTTGCCGACCTTGTACTGGATGCCCTTGGCCTTGGCATCGCGCTCGGTCATGCCGACGCTGGCGACCTGCGGATTGCAGTAGGTGCATCCGGGGATCGCGGCATAGTTGACGCCCGGGACGTCATGGCCCTTCATGCGCTCGACGCACGCCACGGCTTCCTCGCTGGCGACGTGGGCGAGCCACGGCGGCCCGATCACGTCACCGATCGCGTAGATGCCCGGCACACTGGTCTGGTAGGTCGGACGTGGCTTGTCCTTGAAGTCGGTCCAGACGTGACCCTTCTCCATGCGGATGCCCAGCGCCGGGTCGAACAGACCGTCGGTCCGGCCTTGAACGCCGATCGCCACCAGCACCACCTCGGCCTCGAGCTTCTCCGACTTCTTCTCGTCCTTGGCATCGACGATGGTGACGGTCGCGCCCTTCGCGCTCTGGTCGATCGCCTTGGTCACCTGCCCGAGGCGGAACTGGATGCCCTGTGCGGTGAACGACTTCAGCGCGGCGGCCGAGATGTCGTCATCCTCCACCGGCAGGATGCGGTCCTGCATCTCGATCACGGTGACCTTGGTGCCGAAGGCGTTGTAGAAGTAGGCGAACTCCATGCCGATCGCGCC
>VFQT010003966.1_pt1 | contig 12888 bp, 8 predicted proteins | sample 3512381 | NCBI WGS metagenome assembly VFQT01 (sample SAMN10412376, study PRJNA504923) | tailings metagenome | isolation source: Relicate 2 Philex TSF3 active mining site | place: Philippines: Tuba, Benguet | collected 2017-08-29 | reverse complement strand
GCCCCTTGCAGGGCCGTCCGTCGTGTCAGCGAAGTCATCATGCGCTCCTGTGTTCAGAGTTTCACGGCAAGTAGCGTAGCCTGCCGAATGGCCCGCTTGGCATCGAGTTCGCTGGCTACATCGGCTCCGCCCACTTTGTGCACGGGAAGACCCGCCGCTCGCAGAGGTTCGAACAGCTCGCAGCGCGGCTCCTGTCCTGCGCAGAGGACAATGCTGTCGATCTCGAGCGTGCGCGACGCGTCGCCCTGACGGATCCGCAGACCCGCATCATCGATGCCCAGATACTCCACGCCCGACAGCATGTTCACGCGGCGCATCTTGAGCACGCTGCGATGGATCCAACCTGTGGTCTTGCCGAGTCCGGCACCCGGTTTCGACACTTTGCGCTGCAGCAGATAGACGCTACGGGCCGGCGATTCAGGCTGCGGACCGGCGGGGCTTACCCCACCGCGCGCCACAGCCGGATCCGTCACGCCCCATTCGCGCATCCAGGCGTCACGATCGAGACTGCTGGAGGATCCCTGCTGGGTCAACAGCGTTGCCACATCGAAGCCGATACCGCCTGCGCCGATGATCGCCACGCGCGGGCCCACCGTGCGTGCGCCGCTGATCGCCTCGAGATAGGTCATGACCGAGGGGTGCTGCTGGCCCGGGATGCGCGGATCCCGGGCATTGACGCCGGTGGCAAGCACCACCTCGTCATATCCGCCTTGCTGAAGCATCTCTGCGGTGACCACGGTCGACAGGGACAACTCGACACCGGTTTCGCGCAGCCGCTCGGCGAAGTAGCGCAGCGTCTCGCTGAACTCTTCTTTGCCGGGTATGCGCCGCGCGAGATTGAATTGACCGCCGATGGTGTCGGCCGCATCGAACAGCCTGACGGCATGACCACGCTCGGCCAGCACCGTCGCGGCTGCCAGTCCTGCCGGCCCTGCACCCACCACCGCGATACGTTTGCGATGACTTGCCGGACGCACAACGATCTCGGTTTCGTGACATGCGAAGGGGTTCACGAGACAGGAGGCGAGCGTCTTCGAGAAGGTGTGATCGAGACAGGCCTGATTGCAGGCGATGCAGGTGTTGATGCTCGCCGCACGCCCCCTCGCCGCCTTGGCGACGAAGTGCGGATCTGCGAGCAGCGGGCGTGCCATCGAGACGAGATCCGCATCGCCTGAGGCGAGAATCGACTCGGCCAGTTCAGGCGTGTTGATGCGATTGCTGGTGCAGACCGGTATCTGCAGTTCGCTGCGCAGCTTGCGCGTGAGCCAGGCGAATGCGCCACGCGGAACGGAGGTGGCAATTGTCGGCACACGTGCCTCGTGCCAGCCGATACCGGAGTTGATCAGCGTCGCGCCGGCAGCCTCTACCACCTTGGCCAGCGTCACCACCTCGTTCCAGTCCTGACCGTCCGGGATCAAATCGAGCAGCGACAAACGGTAGATGATGATGAAGTCGCGACCGACCGCTTCGCGAATCCGCGTCACGATCTCGACCGGCAACTGCATGCGCGCTGCAAACGGGCCACCCCAACGATCGGTACGCCGATTGGTGTGCGTCAGCAAAAATTCATTGATGAAGTACCCTTCCGAGCCCATCACTTCGACGCCGTCGTAGCCCGCCTCACGCGCGAGCGTCGCGCAGCGCACGAACGCACGAATCTGCCGCTCCACTCCCGAGGTGCTCAATTCACGCGGCGTGAACGGCGTGATGGGCGACTTGATGCGCGACGGCGCCACACTCAAGGGGTGGTAGCCGTAGCGACCCGCGTGGAGGATCTGCAGCGCGATGCGACCACCCTCACGGTGCACTGCCTCGGTAATCACGCGATGGCGCGCTGCTGCACGATGCGTGGCAAGACGCGAGGCGAAGGGCGCGAGCCAGCCCTCCACGTTCGGCGCGAAACCACCTGTGACCATCAAGCCCACGCCGCCGCGCGCGCGCTCGGCAAAATAAGCTGCGAGGCGCGGGAAAAGATCGCTCTTGTCCTCGAGTCCCGTGTGCATCGACCCCATGAGCACCCGGTTGGGCAGGATCGTGAAGCCGAGATCGAGCGGCGACAGCAGGTGAGGATAGAGTGCACTCATGTCATCGAACCTCGCCTTGCATGAGATCAGCGGCTTTTTCCGCAATCATGATGGTGGTGGCATTGGTGTTGCCACCGATGAGTTGCGGCATCACCGACGCATCAACGACGCGCAGGCCCTGAACGCCGCGAACCCGCAATGCCGCATCGACCACGGCGTCATCATCCGAACCCATGCGACACGTGCCGACAGGGTGATAGATCGACTCCGCCTTGGCGCGGATTGCCGCGGCCAGATCTGCGTCCGAGGTGCACCGAGCACCCGGGAACACCTCTTCGCCGCGATAACGGTCGAAGGCGCGAGCGCCGAGCAGATCGCGCGAGACACGGACCCCCTCGATGAGTCGCGGCAGGTCATCAGGATCGCTGAGGTAGTTCGCAAAGATCCGCGGCGGCACCGTGGAGTCCGGCGAATGGATTTCGAGGCGCCCCCGACTGCGGGGTCGAAGGTTGCACACATGCAGCGTGAAACCATGACCGGACAGTTTGTTGCGACCGTGGTCGTCGAGTTGCGCCGGCACGAAGTGAAATTGCAAATCGGCGCGCTCATCCGTGGCGAGGCGCGAGCGCATGAAGCCGCCCGCCTCGGCGACGTTCGAAGCGCCGGGCCCCGATCCCGTGAAGAGAAAGCGCAGCCCCGCCCACGCCTCCTGCAACAAATTCAGATCGTAGGTGATGGCTTCGCGACTCTTGTAAAGCGTGCAGTAGTCGAGGTGATCCTGCAGGTTGCGCCCGACACCCGCGAGCGCCACGTGCACGGGCACACCCGCGGACTCGAGCACCGACGCAGGACCGATCCCCGAGCACATCAGCATTTGCGGCGAACCGATGGCGCCGCCTGAGAGCACGACCTCGCGTCGCGCCCGCACCTGCAGCAATCGACCGCGATGACGGTACTCGACCGCGACGGCGCGATCCCCCTCCAGCACGACGCGAGTGGTCATCGCGTGCGTACGCACAGTGACATTTGGTCGGTCGAGTGCAGGCCGCAGGTAGCCCACCGCAGTACTGCAGCGCCGCGCGTTGCGCAGTGTCGCCTGATAGAAACCGAACCCCTCTTGGATCGGTCCGTTGAAATCCTCGTTGTGCACCCCGCCTCGCTCGACTGCAGCATCGACAAACACTGCACTCAATGGATTGCGATAACGCAGATCCTCGACGCTCAGTGGCCCACCGGAGCCGTGGTGCTGACTTGGGCCGCGCGACTGTGCCTCCGAGCGTACGAAGTACGGCAACACGTCGCGAAAGTTCCAACCCGGGACCCCTTGCCTCGCCCACTCGTCGAAGTCGGCCGCTGCGCCGCGGATGTAGCACATGGCATTGATCGAGCTACTGCCACCCAACACGCGACCGCGCGGCCAGTACAGTCGGCGTTGATCGAGGTGCGGTTCGGGCTCCGTGTAGTAGTCCCAGTTGATGCGCGGATTGCCCACGAGCCGCGCAAGACCCGCTGGCATATGAATGAGCGGATTGATGTCTCGACCGCCCGCCTCGAGCAGCAGTACGCGAGCTTCGCCGCTTTCACTTAATCGATTGGCGAGCACGCAGCCCGCAGAGCCCGCGCCCACGATGACGTAGTCGTACTCGGCGTCTGGCAAACGGCCCATCAAAGGAATTCCACATCGGGCAAGGCGCGCAGTTTCTCTTCGCTGCGACGCCGCTCGTAGTAAGGCTGTCCCGCCGCAGCCTCGGCTGCCGCACGGCCTTGATAGCCTCCCGACGCGGCGACGATGCGCTCGACCTCGGCCCTCGGCAGCACCACCACGCCCTCAAGATCGCCAAAGATGATGTCGCCCGGATACACGATCACGCCGCCGCAAATCACCGGCGTGTTCAGCCAGCCCGGCCCCTCGGCCACACCGGCGCGGGCAATGCAACCCCGCGCGAATATCGGCAACTGCACGCGCTCGCGCATCAGCAGCGCCGCATTCATGCACAGGCCATCGAGCACGACGCCGGCACAGCCCGCCTCACGTGCGGCTGTCGACATGCCAAATCCCCAGCAGGCGGTATCGGTACGCGCTGCACCGTCGACCACGATCACATCACCCGGCCGCGCGTACTTGCCCGCCACCTCGCCGACCAGCAAATCGGCAGGATCCTCGGGCCGAACCGTGAAGGCGGGTCCGCAGATCCGCCACGACGGGTCGAGCGGCTTGATGGCTGCGTTCATCACCTGACGAGGACCCGCGTGCACGCCGGTCACACCGACGTGAGTGCTCGCCACACGGGCCAGCAACTGCGCCGAGGGCCTCTCGAAGTCAGTGCGAATCGTGTAGCGCATGCGAGGGAGTATATTCCGGCTCATGCGACGGCTGTATCGACTCTGGTTAGCCATCTTGTGCGCCGCCCTGCTGCTGCCCGTGGCCGTCGCGCAGACGCCATCCAGCACGCAGTCGCGTCCTGGCAAGGCTCCGAGCCCACTCAGCCGCGGCGTCTTCGGCGAACCCGACACCTTGGCGCCCCGCGAATCCGGCGTGACGAGCGCGCAAACCATGATCCGCGATCTGTTCGAAGGTCTGACCACCTTCGACGCCGCAGGCGCGACCATCCCCGGTGCCGCACTGTCGTGGACGGTATCGACCGATGGAATGGTGTACACGTTCCGACTGCGTCCCAACCTACGCTGGTCGGACGGCACACCACTGCGAGCCGACGATTTTGTCTGGGGCTGGCAGCACTCGCTCAACGCCCAGCGCCCGGCAGCACGCGCCACGCGTCTTTACGCCTTGCGCAATGCCGAACGCATCCACCGCGGCGAGTCACCCGCCGCGACACTCGGCGCCCGCGCCCTCGACGCCCGCACCCTGCAAATCACCTTGGAACATCCGGTGCCGTGGCTGCCCACGCTGCTCGCTGGCGAGGAGGGCTTCCCCCTGCCCCGACACGTGATCGAGCGGGCGGGTCAGGATTGGGCCAAACCAGGCACCCACGTCGGCAACGGCGCCTACCGTCTGCTGTCGCGACGCGCGCGCGGCAGCGTGCTACTGGAGCGCAATCCCTTCCATCACGACGCGGCGCGTGTCGCCATCGGGCGCATCGAGTACGTACCCTCGAACGACACGCCATCGCTTGTGATGCGCGTCCGTGCCGGGGAGCTCGCAATCAACGGCTGGCCCGGCTACCCGGGTGCCCAGACCCAGGCGCTGACGCAGGAACTCGGCGCCGCCCTCGTACGCAGTGTGCCGTTGTACAGCGTGCGCTACCTGAGGCTCAATGTTGCGCGCGGCCCGCTACGCGATCCGCGGCTGCGACGCGCGTTGGCGCTCGCCGTCGATCGCGACTTGCTGGTCCGCCGCGTGCTCGCCAGCGGCGAACGCCCCTCGACACGCGTGATGCCCATGGGTCTTCCCTTCGATCTACCGCCTCTCGAGGATTCGCTGCGCCGCGGCACGCAGGCTGCGCGCAACGCCGAGGCACGCGCCTTGCTCGCAGCCGCCGGCTATCCCCGCGCCGACAGCGCGCCGCTCGTCTTTCGCGTGCCGAGCGGCAATGGCGAACAGATGTGTGTCGCCGTGGCGGCGATGTGGACGGCGCTCGGCATACCGGTGCGCATTGAGCGCAGCGAGATCTCATCGATGATCAGCGATCTGCGCCAGGGCAATTTCGACATCGCACTGACGGGCGCGCAGGAACCGCCTGCGGTGGAGCCCTTCCTCGAGCGATTCCGCGCTGCTTCGACGTACAATTCAGGCCGCTATTCGAGCCGCGAGTTCGAGACGGCGCTCGATCTGGCATTGCAACAGGCCGACCCACGGCAACGTGCTCGCGGTCTGCAGCGAGCCGAGGCCCTGCTGAATCGCGACCAGCCGGTGGTACCGCTGATCGAGGAGGTGGCGCGCAATCTCGTCAGCCCGAAGGTAACAGGCTGGCAGGACAACCCGCTCGACATACATCTGAGTCGCTGGCTGCGACTCGAAAAATCTTTGAGGTAATACCGACCATGACCCAACGCCCACCGGCCCGCAGACCGCTCGGCCATTCCGCACTCGACATCGCACCCCTCGCCTTCGGCGGCAACGTCCTCGGCTGGACGGCTGATCGACATCATTCGTTTGCGCTGCTCGACGCCTTTGTCGAGGCGGGCTTCAACCTCATCGACACGGCGGACGCCTACGTACGGTTCATCCCGGGTAAGCAGGGCGGTGAGTCCGAAAACATGCTCGGTGAGTGGCTGACCAGTCGCGGTCCCGCGCTGCGCGCGCGGGTGCTCATCGCCACGAAAGTCGGGCTCGAGATGGGGCCGGGCGAGAGTGGCCTCTCGGCCGCCTACATACGCCGCGCCGTTGATCGCTCGCTGCAACGCTTGCAGACGGACTACATCGATCTGTACCAGGCGCACCGGGACGATCCGAATACACCGCTGGAAGAGACGGCCGCAGCCTTCGACGAACTCATCAAGGCCGGCAAGGTACGCGCCATCGGCGCATCAAACTTCACGGCACCGCGACTCGCAGCTGCGCTGCAGGTCAGTGATCGACTGGGACTTGCGCGCTACAGCAGCCTGCAGCCGGCCTATAACCTCATGCAACGCAAGGATTACGAGGGCGAACTGGCGACGCTCTGTCAGCGCGAACGGATCGGCGTGATTTCCCACAGCGCACTGGCGGGCGGCTTTCTGACCGGCAAGTACCGTAGCGCCGCCGATCTCGGCAAAAGCGTTCGGGGTGCACGGATGGGCGCCTGGCTCGATGCACAGGGCTTGCGCTTGCTCGGCGTGCTCGATGAATTGGCGGCGGCGCATGGCGCAACACCGGCGGCGATCGCCATCGCCTGGGTGTTGGCCCGCGGCGTAACGGCACCGATTGCCAGTGCGACCGACGTATCGCAACTGCAGACCCTGCTGCAGGGCGCGAGCCTGTCGCTGACCAGCGAGCAGCTCGCGACCCTCGATCAGGCCGCGCAGCGCTGATCCAGCCCGTCGTCTATATCAGGCCCGGAGCACGCGCAGATCCACCCGACCTGACGAGAGCGGCACGGCTCCGCTCGGCGTGCACACCATCATGTCCTCGACATGCGATGAGCCGTAACCGATTTCGAGATACGGCACATCGAGGGTGAACACCGAGCCCGCCTCGAAACGCAGCGGATCCCGGCGCACACCCGATCTGGCGAGGGAGTTTGGCTGATCGGTATGGTCCATACCGACGTTGTGCGGCGCCCCAAAGCCGTTGTAGCCCTCCTGGCGCATGACATCGCCGACGATGCGCGAGGCCTCATCAAACGGCATGCCCGGGCGGATCGCCGCATAGGCCGTGCGCAACGCCTTGGCGTTCGCCTCGTTGCGACCCGCCACCTCATCCGTAGGATTTCCAACAACGATGGACCGGCCGATGTCACCGACATAACCGAGGTAATCGCCGACGCTGTCGATCTTGATGACCTTGTCGCGCTCGATTCGGCCGGAGTTGAGCCCATCCTGGTTGATGATCAGCCAGCGTGTGTCGCCGCCGAGCGCGCCGATACGTTTGCGATACTCGATCTCCACCTCGCTGATCGCCTGACCCACGTGCAGCGAGGCGATCGCAGCATCGAGCGCCGACTCGCAGCGCCGCGACACTTCGCGCATGACCTCGAGTTCGTTGACTGACTTGACCATGCGCACTTCCTTGAAGATGTCGGCAGCATCGACACCCTTCAGATCCGGCAAACCGAGATCGCGCAGCCATGGGTAGACACGCGCATCGTCGAAACCCACTCGACCCGCACCGACACCGGCCGCCATCAGCGCACGGCGCACGGCGTGCAGCGCCGAGGCTGCAGGCTTGTCGGCAAACTCTGCAGCGAGTGCCAATTGAAAGCGGTCCCGATCAGAGAACTGGGCACCTTTGCGCACCAGATTGCGGTTGTAGCGCATCGCAGGCGGATCGAACGGGTCGGTTACGACCGCCTTGTCGAGTGAAGCGGGTGCCGTGAAGATCTCGACGTTCGGCATCCAGGTCGGCCGGTAGTCAAGGTGGTAGAGCAAGGCGCCCCAGACGATCAGCGTCGCTGGAACATCAGCGCGGCGCGGCAAGACCGCGAAGAGCATGTGCTCGATGCCGGTGTGATAGAAGGCGTTGTCGTGACTCGACAGGTAGTAGACGTTTTTCGGCGTCGCGGCCACGAGTGCGTCGAGCCCGTAGCGATCCATGATTTCCACGGCCCGCTCGCGATTGACGAGCGGCTTGGCGGACTGCAGGTGCTTGAGCAGCGCAGGATTACGGTGACGCGCGAGCTCTTCGGGACTCAGCGTCAATGACATCGAAGGATCGTAGCCTCCGGGTGCCGCCGCGAACACCGAATCGGACCAGCCGAGTATCGGCGCTGCGGCCAAGGCTCCCGCGCCAGCGCGCAGCAGATCACGGCGCAGCGGTGACGAGGGCAAGCCCTCAGCTGGTGATAACGCATTGGATTTACTCCGCGCACTCTCGTTACCACTCATGTCATGACCACTGATGTCATTCCCAGTCATGGACCCCTCCTGTTCCCTGGGGATTGATGCCCACCCCGAATTGGGTTGCAATTTGACGCATGACTGACCAATCAACCACCCGTAAATCCGTCCTTGACCGTTTCCTGGACGTCGTCGAACGCGGCGGCAACGCCCTGCCGCATCCGGCGACGTTATTCGCGATGCTCGCGCTGCTGGTGATTCTGCTGTCGTGGGTGGCCGCGCAACTTGGTTTGTCGGTACAGCACCCGAGCACGGGCGCCACAGTCACGCCCGTCAATCTGCTTAGCCTCGAGGGCTTGCACCGCATCCTCACCAACCTCGTAGGCAATTTCACCTCGTTCGCACCACTTGGTACGGTGCTCGTCGCGCTGATCGGTATCGGCGTCGCCGAGCATTCCGGGCTGATGGCCGCGGCGCTGCGCAAGCTCGTACTCGCCGCACCTCGTGCCTTGCTGACGCCGATCGTCGTATTTGCCGGCGTGATGTCGAACATGGCGAGCGAGATCGGCTATGTGCTGCTCATTCCCCTCGCGGGGCTGATTTTCCGCTCGGCAGGGCGCCATCCGATCGTCGGCATGGCCGCTGCTTTCGCGGGTGTGTCCGGTGGCTACTCGGCAAATCTGCTGATCGGCACCATCGACCCATTACTGTCGGGCTTGTCGCAGGAAGCGGCGCGTCTCGTCGACCCGACGTACACGGTCAGTCCGCTCGCCAACTGGTACTTCATGGCGTTCTCAACGCCCGTAATCACCCTACTCGGCTGGTTCGTCGCCGAGCGCTTCACTGCACCGCGATTTCCGGACACCGCGTTACCGACAGAAAGCGTGGCGTCCGCTACCACCGGTGCCGCGGACACATCCAGTGAGCTCTCGGCCGCCGAGCGCCGTGGTTTGCGGTTCGCGGGTGTCGCGACCGCACTGCTCGTTGCCCTGCTCGTGTGGTCCATGCTGCCGTCCAGCAGCCTGCCGGGCGCAGGCTTTTTACGAAACCCGGCCGATGGTGATCTGCTGAATTCGCCGCTGCTGTCGGGCGTGGTGGCGATTATTTTCATTTTTGGCGTTGTGCCTGGCATCGCCTATGGCCTCGGTGCGGGCACCATCCGCAGCGATGCTGATGTCATTCGCGGCATGAGTGCGAGCATGACGACTCTCGGCGGCTATCTCGTGCTCGTTTTCTTTGCAGCCCAGTTCGTCGCGTTCTTCAACTGGACCCAACTGGGGCTCATTGTCGCGGTCAACGGTGCCGAAAGCCTTCGCGCGCTCGGTTTGTCGGCCGTGCCGCTGTTCGTGCTGTTCATCCTGCTCACGGCGACCGTCAACCTCACCATGGGCTCCGCCTCAGCCAAGTGGGCCCTGATGGCGCCGGTCTTCGTACCGATGTTCATGCTGCTTGGCTACTCGCCCGAACTGACGCAGACGGCCTACCGTGTCGGTGACAGCGTCACCAACATCATCTCGCCGATGATGAGTTACTTTGCGCTGATCATCGCTTTCTTCCAGAAATACGAACCTCGCGCAGGGCTCGGCACCATCGTCGCGGTGATGCTGCCGTATTCAATGACCTTTCTGATCGGCTGGTCGCTGGTCTTCGGCATTTGGCTCGTACTCGGTCTGCCGATCGGTCCGGATTCACCGCTAACCTATCCCACTGCGGACGCGCCATGAGCCGCACTGACGTTCTGCAGCCCCTGCGCCAGGCCATTGTCGCGGGTGAACTCAGCCGGCGTGAGGCCGTGCAGCTTGCGATCGCTGCGGGAGTCTCTCTGACCGCCGCCAGTCAGGCGCTGTCGAACCCGATGTCGGCTGCCCGCGTGCGCAGCACGAGTACGACCGCCGCGCCGCGCCAGATCTTCGACTACATCATCGTCGGCAGCGGTACCGCGGGCTGCGTTCTCGCTCACCGCCTGAGCGCCGATCGCAACCTGCGGATCCTCGTACTCGAAGCGGGCGCGTGGCCCACCGACCCGGCGATCGACTCGCCCCAAGCCTGGCCCAGTTTGCAGGGTCGCCCTTTCGATTGGGGCTATCAGACGCTGCCTCAGGCGGGCATCGACGGTCGCGTGCTGCCCTGCCCTCGGGGCAAAGGCTTCGGCGGCTCATCGCTGCTCAATGCCCTCGGTCACCAACGTGGCGCAGCCGCCGGGTACGATCGCTGGGAAGCCTTGGGTGCCGCCGGCTGGAATCGGAATACGATGCTCGCCGCGCATCGACGCAGCGAAACCTACTTCGGTGGCAGCGATCGCTGGCGTGGCGGCGATGGCCCCCTCGATGTGCTCGCCGTGGACCCGGCACGTGCCAACCCCGTGGCGCGCGCTTTCCTCGATGCAGCAATCGGCCGCGGCTTTCGCTGGAGTGCGGATCTCAACGGGCAACACTCCGCCGAGGCCTGCTGGAATCAGTTCACGATCGACGGTGCGGGACGGCGAGCCCATGGTGCGCGCGCGTTTCTCGAGCCCGTGCTCGCGCGCAGCAATCTGATATTGCTGGCCGATGCACCGGTCGAATCGCTGCTAATCGATCAGGGGCGGTGTGGCGGCGTGCGCTACCGGCACCAGCAAACGCTCACCGAAGTGCGCGCCGAACGCGGCGTGATCATGGCCGCAGGCGCCATCGACACGCCGAGGCTACTGATGCTCTCGGGGCTCGGACCTGCCGATCACTTGCGCGAACACGGCATCACGGTACGTGCCGATCTGCCCGAGGTCGGTGCCAACCTGCACGACCATCCGCTCGTCGGGGGCGTCGCTTTCGAGGCCAAGCGTGCTGTGCCGCTGTCGAGCTACAACCATGGCGAAGGCATGTTGTTCGCCACCGTGAATGGCGGGGATGTGCCCGACGTCCTCGTGATGTCAGTGACGGTGCCTTTCGTGTTGCCGACCGTCGGCACGCCGCCCGCCCATTGCTTCACGCTCGTGCCCGCGCTGCTGCAGCCGCAGAGCCGCGGCCGCTTGCGTCTGGCGTCGGCCGATCCGCGACAGGCGCCGTTGATCGACACGGCGACGCTGCGCGAGCAGACAGACCTCGAGACGCTGACCACCGCGGTCGAGATCGCACGCGAGGTGGGCTCGCGCAAGGAACTCCGCGAGTGGGTGCTGCGTGAAGTCTTTCCGGGCCCGCAGGCAACGACGCGCTCGGCGCTACGCGAATTCGTCAAACGCGGGGCGAGCCCGTTCTACCACCCCGTCGGCACGGTTCGCATGGGCCGCGATGCTGCGGCGCCGATCACACCTGAGTTACGCGTGCGCGGTATGGAAGGCCTCTGGGTCGCCGATGCGTCCGTGATGCCGCAGATCGTGCCCGCCATGACCAACGCGGCCGTCGTGGCCATCGCGGAGCGGGCCGCGGAACTGATCGGACCACAGGCCTAGCGGCCCCCGGCGGCGGCGGCCACCGGCCAAAATAATTGTCGCTCACGGGAGGAGTAATGTGATGACATCCAAGATTGATCGTGCGCAGTTCCTGCGCGCTGCCGGTGCAGTGGCGGTCGTCGCCGCCACGGGGCAGTCGATGGCGCAAGGCGCGTACAAGAGTTCCTGGCCCGAGGCGACGCTGAAGCAGCTGCGCCACCCGTCGCTGAAGAATCGTGTCGTGCTGATCACCGGCGGCAGCCGCGGGTTCGGCTGGTTCATCGCCGAGGAGTTGCTGCAGGGCGGTGCAAAAGTGGCACTGACGGGGCGCGGCGAAGCCGCCTTGAAGACCGTCGCCGACGATTTCGAGAAGCGCCACGGGAAGGGTCGCTGCGTAACGGTCACCGGCGACGTCAGCAGACAGCCAGATTGTGCGCGAATGGTCGAGGCGACGCTCAGCGGCTTCGGCCGCATCGACGTGCTCATCAACAACGCCGGCCGCAGTCCGCAGGACTTCGGCAGCGGCGGCGCCGGCACGGCGATGATGGTGCCCTTTTACGAAACGCCGGACGAAGCGCTGCACACGATCATCGACACCAACTTCAAGGGTGTCTGGTACATGTCCAAGGCGGCCGCGCCGCACATGGTGCGGCAGAAGTTCGGCAAGATCATCTCCGTCTCCACCAGCGCCAGCAACATGATCCGCGCCGGGAACCCGATCTACGGACCCGGCAAAGCCGCGCTCGAAGCGATGACGCGGGTGTGGGCGAATGAGTTGAAGGGCACCGGCGTCGACGCCAACATCATCCTGCCCGGCGGCGCTGCCGATACCTCTTTCATTCGAGAGGAAGTCGTCGCGGGCGCGGTAGGTGAACGGTCGCAGAGCGGGCGACTGCTGCCCGGCGACGTGATCGTGCCCCCGGCAGTGTGGCTCTGCACGGACGCGACCAACGGAGTCACGGGCGTCCGGGCCATCGGCCGCAACTGGGACAGGAACGCCTCGACCGCGGAAGAGGCTTTCCA
>VFQT010003965.1_pt1 | contig 12890 bp, 12 predicted proteins | sample 3512381 | NCBI WGS metagenome assembly VFQT01 (sample SAMN10412376, study PRJNA504923) | tailings metagenome | isolation source: Relicate 2 Philex TSF3 active mining site | place: Philippines: Tuba, Benguet | collected 2017-08-29 | reverse complement strand
AGCATCACTAAGAGCGATCCCCTGGGTATTTGGCTGGACACAATCACGCCAAATTGTTCCGGGATGGTTTGGTGTGGGCACTGGATTAGCCAGTATTAAAAACGATCCAGAAAAATTAGCAATTGTTCGAGAAATGTATGCCACTTGGCCATTTTTTCAAAACTTTTTGTCAAATGTTGCGATGACATTAGCAAAAACTGATCTTGTAGTGGCAGAGCATTATGTTAAACAATTAGTGCCTGAGAATCTTCATCACTTTTTCGAAACCATAAAAGCAGAGCACGCACTAACAATTAGCGAAATTCTGTCTTTAACGGGTGAGAGTGAACTACTTGAGAACCAGCCGGTATTAAAAAACACGCTGGCAGTGCGAGATAATTACCTACTCCCCTTGCAATTTTTACAGGTTTCACTATTGAGAAAAGTTAGAGAACTTCAAAATAATTCTGAAACTGTGGATCCCCTTTTACGGCGAACGCTCTTATTGACAATAAACGGTATCGCTACCGGACTAAGAAATACTGGTTGATTTAATTTTTTCTAAGATTTGGTTTGAAATATCTTCAGCTGTAAGGCCAAACTTCTTTAATATGCTGTTGCGCTTTGCATGGTCAATAAATTTTGTTGGTAGCCCGAATTGCATAGTGCTCCAAGTTGATTGAATTTCGCGAAGTCGGTTAGAAATTGCTGAGCCAACTCCTCCGTTTTTAATACCGTCTTCAATACAAACAAAATGCGTAAAGTTATGGGCCAAAGAAATAAGATCCTCATTTATTGGCTTAACCCAGCGTGGATCGGCTACTGTCGTTTTTAGGCCTTGGCCTTCAAGTAAGCGCGCTGTCTCGATGGCTAATTGCGCCATTGGTCCAACTGAAACAATTAAAACGTCGCCAACTTCCTTGCCATGCAAAATATCTATAGATTTATATCTATCAACAGCGATCACTGGATCGACCAGAGCGCCTTTTGGAAACCTAACCACACTTGGCGCATCTTGAATTTTTACAGCTTCTTGTAATGCTTGGCGCAAAGTATGTTCATCTCGTGGTGCTGCTAAATATAAATTTGGAACAATTTGCAATAAAGATAAATCCCACATTCCATTATGGCTCGCACCATCATCACCTGTGACGCCTGCTCGATCTAATACAAAAGTTACTCCGGCATTATGTAGCGCAATATCCATTAGTAGTTGATCAAAAGCTCTATTTAAAAAAGTTGAATAGATTGCTACCACTGGATGCAATCCAGCATATGCCATTCCAGCCGCACTTGTTGCGGCATGCTGTTCTGCGATACCAACATCAAAAAGTCGCTGTGGGTAGATTTCTTTAAATTTATCTAATCCTGTTGGGCCGAGCATTGCCGCAGTCATCGCCACAACTTGCTGATTATGCTTCGCAATTTCTATAATTTCTTCACCAAAAACTTGTGTCCAAGTTCGGCCGCCTTTTTGCAAAGGTAAACCAGTTTCTTGATTAACAATTCCTACCGCATGAAAACGCTCTGCATCATCTTCTTCAGCTGGTTTATAACCTCTGCCCTTTTCGGTAATTACATGCACAATTACTGGGTGTTGGTATTCCTTGGCACGCTTTAGCGCAAACTCTAAATCAGAAATATTGTGACCATCGATTGGTCCGATATATTTCAAACCCAAGTCTTCAAATAATCCTTGCGGGGCAACAATATCCTTAATTCCTTTTTTCATTCCATGCAATGCGTCAAAAATTGGTTTACCTGCGCTGGTTTTAACCAATATGTCTTTACCCCACTCTAAAAATTTTTCATATCCTTTTGTGGTTCTTAAGGTAAGTAGATGATGCGCGAGCCCACCAATTGTTGGTGAATATGATCTTCCATTGTCATTAACCACAATTACTAGCGGTCTATTTGGTGCATCAGCGATGTTGTTTAATGCTTCCCAAGTCATTCCTCCAGTTAAAGCCCCATCGCCAACTATCGCTACAACATGTCGCTCATGACTTTCGCCAAACTGTTCAAATGCTTTTGCGATTCCATCTGCATAAGAAAGAGCAGTTGAGGCATGAGAGTTTTCAACCACATCATGAATGCTTTCAGCTCTACTTGGGTAACCCGATAAACCGTTTTCTTGTCTTAATGAATCAAAATCTTTCGCACGGCCTGTCAAAATTTTGTGAACATAAGATTGATGTCCGGTATCAAAAACCATCACATCTTTAGGCGAATCAAAAACTCGATGAAGCGCAATTGTTAATTCAACAACCCCCAAATTGGGCCCAAGGTGGCCACCAGTCTGAGTTACCTTTTCAATCAGGAACTTACGAATCTCATAAGCGAGCTGGGGCAGCTTTTGCTCGTCTAATGCCTTGAGCACCTCAGGTGAGGTTAGGCCATTTAGCAATTCGCGCACACGCTCCGCCTTGTTCTATATATATAGTCTGGATAACTCATTAATCTAGCGCCTAGGCAAGGTGATGGCCATTTTCATGTCACTTTGCTCGTGGAATCCCCTATGTTTTGCCACCTGCCGCTAGCTACATAATCTCGAATTCGCTCAAAGCCCACAAATACTTCTTCATAACTATTTGTTAAGGGCGATATTGCAACTCGTAAGCAATTGGGTACGCGATAATCAGGGATTAAATTCATTTCTTCTCTTAAGCCACGGGCAATTTTTTCAGCTTCTGGATGGTAAAGCGAGATATGACCTCCCCGCTGATTTGCTTCTCTCGGAGTTACTAACTCAAAACCCAAGGGTTTAAGCCACGCATCATAAAGCTGAATCATCACGTCAGTGCCAAGCTGTGCTTTTTTATTTATTTCAGCCAAAGTCGCCTCTTTAATCATTTCAAAACTGGTCTTAACCGAGCGAAGTCCAATAATTGAAGGGCTAGCAATTTGAAATCCCCGCATTCCCGAAGCTTTTTCAAAATCTTGACCCATTAAGAACTGATCTTTCTGAGCAAACCAGCCTTGAACTGGCATTTCAAGTTTTTCTTGCATGGATTTAGACACATAGATCCAAGCGGGAGACCCTGGGCCAGAATTACCGTACTTATAGGTACATCCAACGGCCAAATCAACTTTGGACTTATCGTATTGAATATCTACTACTCCAACTGCATGGCTGGCATCCCAAACAAATGGAATATTCTTTTCTCGAGCGATTTCACCAAGTGTTACTACATCGTGAAGCGCTCCAGATCGATAATTAACTTGTGAGAGCGTTACACACGCAACAGAGTCATCTAAATAATTTTCTAATATTTCTGGTGTTACAAGCTCATTGCCGATCCTGCCTGGCAGAATTTCATTATCAATTAACCTAATTTCTAAATCTAATTCCTTGGCTATTCCTTGTAATACGTACCGATCAGTCGGAAAGTTTGCAGTGTCCGTTACTAAAACTTTTTTACCTGGACGCAAAGAGATTGCGGCTTTTACCAATCTATAAAAATTAACACTGACGGTATCCATTACCAATACTTGACCTTTAGCGGCCCCTAATGCGGCCTCACCAAGTAAGTCGCCAACTCTTTCAGCCTCATCAATCCAGTCTGACCAACCTGCAACAACTTTTTTGCCCCATTCATCAAAAAGAAATCTATTTATTTCTGCAACCGTTGATTTTGGTAAACGACCTAAAGAATTTCCATCTAGATAACATGTTTCGGAATCGGTAATTACAAATTGATCTCTATACCCTTTTAGGGGGTCCTTCAAATCAAGATCTTTGATTTCCCTGAGAGTTAGCATTAAATCAAATAATAGTATTTTTTTACTTAATTTAGAGGCCTTTCATCATGCGCTAAAGTATGGCTCAGAAATTGATTGCTACATTTAATCAATTACCGGGCTACCTGAAGGGTTTCGTAGTGTTAAATGTTTCTAAACCTGCGATGCACCCAACTAAAAAAGCCCTACTTGATACAGTTTTGCAACTTCTAGATTCCAAACCAGCTGATGAAATCAGCGTCGATGAAGTTCTTCAAGTTTCTGGAGTATCTAAAGGCTCTCTTTATCATCATTATGAAGATTATCCAGATCTAATTGAAGATGCTTTAGTTTTTCGCTATGCCAGATACGTGGATTTAAGCATGGAGTTAATGGGCCCAATGCTGGATGAACCAAAAAACAAAGATGACTTTTTTGAAGCCTTAAAAATACTAACTCGCAAGACCCAATCAGATAAAAATGCTCAAAACCGACAAGAACGCGCGGAATTACTGGGTAAAGCTGGTCACAACCCTCGGTTGCGAAAAAAACTTGGAGTGGAGCAAAAGCGTCTGACTAATGAATTAAATTCTTACATGCGCAAAGCAGTAGATAAGGGATTTTTCTCAAAGGATTTAGACACTGATGCTGCCGCACTTTTTATTCAAACTTATACGCTGGGGTTAATACTTAATGATGTTGCTGAGAGTCCTCTAGAAAAAGATCGCTGGAACGAACTTATAGATCGAGTGCTAGCGATGGCATTTCTGTCAAAAAGTTGACATGCAAGATTTTGACACCTCTAAAGCGGTAACTTACAGTAATTATTTAAAAGTATCGGAGCTTTTAAATTTACAAAAACCGCTTTCAGATGGCCCTGAGCATGATGAACTATTGTTCATCGTCATTCACCAAACATATGAACTTTGGTTTAAGCAATTAATTCATGAATTTGATCATGCTACAGAACTTTTAAATAATCTAGATTTATATGCGACCCTGGCAACTTTGGGAAGAATTCGCACGATTTATAAAACTTTAGTTGCCCAAATCGATATTTTAGAAACGATGACCCCAGTTCAATTCAATACCTTTAGATCACGCTTGGAGTCCGCTAGCGGATTTCAGTCTGCACAATTTCGCGAAGTTGAAGTGATACTGGGAAGAAGAGATACCAGGGCGATAAATCACCTACCGCAAGAAGATCCAGTTACGCTTAAAATAAAAAAGCGTATGAATCAGCCCAGTCTTTGGGACACCACATTGCATTTTCTAGCAAATAAAGATTTTAATTTACCTGAGGAGGTACTGAATCGAAATGTGTCTGAACCATATCAACCAAGCGAAGAAGTAGAGGTTACGCTAGAAAAAATTTACAAAACCAGCCCAGAGATCGCGCTACTTTTTGAAAAACTGCTGGATATTGACGAAGGCCAACAAGAATGGCGTTATCGCCATGTCAAGATGGTTGAAAGAACAATCGGTTCGAAATCTGGAACTGGCGGCTCCAGCGGTGCAAAATATTTGTCGAGCACTCTTTTTAATCCCATCTTTCCTGAATTATGGCAAGTGAGAAGCAGACTTTAATTATTTTGAATATTTACTAGGAATTACAGCTAAGGCGTAAACAATCCACATTGCCAAATATGCTGGGTCTGCAGCGTAGAAATAAGGTCTTACCTGCCAAGTAGCAACCAACCAAAAACTCAAACTTAAAACTGCGCCTCCAATTGCCGCTAAAAATTTAGCCTTACCAATTAACGTTAGAAAGCCAACAATCAATTCCGACAGGATAACCAGTACTCCAAAAATGACCGAATTATTTATCACGATAGGCAAATACGATCCAATTGGTGAAATTTGACTGAATGCTTCAATCTGCGCTTTTAAAGATGTTGGTTGATCTGGTTGAAGAAAGCTTTCATCCAAAATTTTGTCTACAGCGGCATAGATGAAAGTAGCTCCGAGAAAAATTCTCAAAACCCTAATAGCTGGGATTTGTCTTTTATAGCTATTCAATATCGCGCTAATTTTCTACCCCCTGGTAGATACTGCAAGCTGCTTAGGAGTTTACCAACGGCAACACAGCACCGGTGAGAGTTGCAGCCGCCATTAATTTACTTGGCTTAATTTGGATTTGCTCTGCCGGGAATACATGACTTCTTGCTTTAACTTTTTCAGCTACTTCTTCTACAAGCTTTGGATAAGCCAAAACCAATCCGCCTCCTAAAACAACTATTTCAGGAGCGTAAAGCACTAAAGCATTAATGATCCCAATGGTTAGCCAATTTTCATAATTATCTAATGCTTCCCTGGCATTTGAATTAATTTTACTTAGTGAAGTCACGACTTCAGCAAAATTCTTTGCACCTGATTCTTTAAGTATTGCATTTTGACAAACTCTAGTTTCCAAACATCCTGTTTGACCACACACACAATAAATCCCGTTTGGTTCCACAATCATGTGTCCAACTTCTCCAGCAAAGCCATTTCCTCCGGAATAGACCTTGCCATCAACTACTAATGCTGCCCCTACCGCGGTTCCGAGTGCCATTCCTAGAGTGATTCGTTTTTTTCTTCCAGCCCCAAAGGTTGCTTCAGCTAAAGTAAATGAATTTGCATCATTTTCTAAATGGCAAGGCAATCCGGTGCGAGATTCAATTTCTTTAGTTATTGAAACTCCAGACCAATCCGCAGGTAAATTGCCGGCGTAGTTCACGCTGCCTGATTCGGTATCTACCAAACCTGCGGTAGCAATACCTACTCCTTTAATCTCGGGGTGAAGTTGGCGGTATTCCTGTATTTGGTCACAAATCGCATCAAATATTTTTCCAGCGGAGTTACTGGGTGTAGGAATCCGTTCTATCTTTGATGGTTTAAGTGCATCATCCACAATTTCAATAACTGAAGTTTTGATGCTACTTCCGCCAACATCAACCCCGACAAATTTCATTAAATTAGTCTTTGTCGATAACTGCTACTACGTCGATCTCGACCAAGATGTTGTATAGGTCAGATCCAACGGTTGTGCGAGCAGGATATGGCTCAACAAAGTATTCGCGATACACCTTGTCGTATTCAGCAAAATCCTCTAACAAATTTTGCAAGTGAGAAGTTACTTTAACTACGTGAGAAAAATCTAATCCTCTTTCTGCTAACACCGCTTTGATGTTTTCTAAAACTTGACGAGTCTGTTCAGCCACATTTGAACCCACCACTTCACCAGTTGTTGGAGACATTGGCCCAAAACCTGCGGTATAAAGAAATCCGTTTGCTTCAATGCCGTGTGAGTATGAGCCACCTGGCTTAGCTGCCTTTGATGACATAATTTGTTTTCTGCTCATTGCGCTCCTTTAGAAATAAGTCAGATATAAATCTAATATCTGATAATCATCGTCAACCACTGGGATCAATGGCCACTTATCAAAAGTGGTACAGGGGTGCGAAATTCCAAATGCAACCAAGTCACCAACCTTCAATTCTTGGTTTTGAGTTTCAAGATAAATGTGTTGATCATTTGTATTTAATACTTTTCCGCTTAACTCGCCAATAGGGCCAGAAGCAGATCGATATTTAAGAGCAAAAGGTAGATCAATATCGACAGAAATATCTCTTTTACCACCATTGACAATGGCTAAATTATTTTCTGGGCGCGATGTCACAATTGACCAAACCTCGAGAGCCGGAAAAAAAGTAAAGTCAGGATCTTGCGTAAAAGGATAAATTTGTGCATAAAATCCGTGGTCATGTGTTACGTATCCGCCACTTCTTAAAATAACTTTATAGTCGTTACTTTGAGTCAAGGGCTTTAATTCGTCAACTACTAAGTCAAAAAAAGCGCTACCGCCTGCGCTAACTAAAAATGGACTTTCGCCTTGGGTTTTCACTGATTGGGCAAAATCCACTAATAATTTAAGAAATTCTCTTACTTTGTTGATCGATTCTGATGATCGATCCTTTCCAAAAGTTCCTTCATATCCTGAAACACCAGCTAATTGCATATTTTTTGACGCAACTGTCTTTTCAACCAATTGAGTTGCTAGCGCTAAATCTCTGACCCCGGTTCGGCCTTGTTCTTTTCCTATTTCTAGCAATATTTTGACCGGCCTAGTGGCATTTTTTTCCACTATTTCAAAGCCAATCAACGAATCAATATAAAAATATATTTCAGCATCCTGCTCGCTCAGATACTTAATTGATGAAGGATTGACTACTTCATTGGCAATTAGGATTTTTTTAAAACCAAATTGCAAGAAAGTTCGTGCCTGTGAAGCATTTGCAACTGTCACCCCCCATGACCCATTTTCAATCTGTCTTTTTGCTAGCTGGGGTGACATGTGAGTTTTTACATGTGGAGCTAACAAAACATTGTGCTTTTCGCAAAATGCCTTCATTGTTTTAAGATTTTGTTCAAGCGCGCTATCAAGCATGATGGCTTGAGGCCATTGATAGTTATCTGTAAATAAGTTTCTTTTTTCTTTTATGTAATCATTTATTGATAAACCCATAGCGCTTTCTGGTAAACCACGATATTTCCAACTTAATTTAGTGTTGTCAATCTCTGAAAAATTAAACATGCTCAGGCCTTGGAAACGCAAGGTAACCACGAGTATTTAGCTTAATTTTATACAGCGATGTGCTTGCTGCGATATATAAAGTATCCAAATTCTTACCACCAAAAGTACAGTTTCCAGGTATTTCACCGGTCGCAATGAAACCCAAATGTTTTCCATCTGGATCAATAATGTAAACGCCCGCTTTTTCGCCTTCACCGCCAGTAACATACAAATTACCTTCGGTATCTAATACCATTCCATCCATTCCATAGCCATCTTGAAAATCTAAAAGAGTTCGACTCCACTTCCATTGGGTTCCTTGCAAAACATATTCTTCTAAGGTGCGCTTTCCACCAGGCTTAGGATTATGGTCAACTATATATAGCTTGGTGTTGTCTTTAGAAATTAAAATTCCATTTGGATACTGCAAGTCTGAAATAACTCTTGTGATCTTTAGTTCAGTGTCAATCTTATAAACAGCCATGCAATCTTGTTCAATATCTTCATCAAATCCATAGCGAGGATCTGTGAAGTAAATGTTTCCCGCTTCATCAAAGCACAAATCATTCGGCCCGTTTAATTTTTTGCCGTTATAGGAAGTTGCCAGATCAACAACTTCTCCGTTTTTCTCATATCTTCTAACTGCATGAGCTCCGCCTTTTTCTGAAGACTCATATTTTTTTCCATCGCAGCAGGTAACAAGTCGACCCTGGTGGTCAAAATTCATTCCATTGGCATGCCCTGAGTCCGCACTCCAGATCTTCGTCGTGTTGTCAAATTCGTTATAGACATAAATAATGTTTTCCGAGCAATCAGAGAAAAAAACGTTACCTTTATCATCTGCCGCGGGGCCTTCGGTAAATACGCCTTTTGAAAAAACTCTCTCTAATTTTTCACCTTCGATGAAGATACTCATGGCGCATTCCAATATTTTGGATTTCGAACCGAACGACCTACAGTCAGATCTGTACGCTTACGGTCTCTAATAACGTATTCACCTGCAATAAATACGTGCTCTATTCCGACAGATTGTTCCCGGGGCTTTTCATAAGTCGCCTTATCTAAAACCGTATTTGGGTCAAATAAAACTAAATCTGCAATTTGACCTGGCTTGACAAAGCCTCGGTCTTTTAATCCAATTCGCGTGGCAGGCCTTCCGGTCATTCGCGCAATTGCACCCTCTAGCGAAATAACTTTTTCATCGCGGGCATACACACCCAAAATTCGAGTGAAGCAACCCCAAGCTCTTGGATGCGGCCTTTTGCCGAACAAAATTCCATCGCTTCCAATCATGTGATTTTCATGCTGCATAATTGCGCGAACATTTTCTTCATTTCCAGCAAAGATCACACATGATGCTTCAAAATTTTCATCAACGATTAGATCTAAATATGCTTCAGCAACATCTTTGTTAACGCTTTTTGCATATTGCTCCAAGTTCATACCTATCGCATTATTATTATTTGGCCTATTTACATGGGCAATAATTACTGCAGCCCAATTCACTGGAGCGCCTTGATTTCCATCTGTTCCAGTTACCTTTAATTCATGGATTAACTTGGCTCGAGCATCAGAATTTTCGATTCTATCTTTAGCTTTCTTAAGCCCTCCTTCATTAATCCAAGAAGGTAAAAAGGCATGCAGGTAGGTCATTCCCGCCAAATACGGATAACTATCTAAAGAAACATCAATATTGTTTAGTTTGGCTTGTGATAACTTTTCTAAAAGTAAATGAGCTTTACCCCAATATTTTGGCGCACTCATGTGGCAGTGGGTTAAATGAAGTGCACATGCTGACTTCTTAGAAATAGCTAAACATTCATCAACAGCTTCTAAAAAACCCAAGCCATAATTTCTGTGATGCGGAGCATAATATCCACCGTGATTTGCAACAGTTTTACACAATTCAACTAATTCATCATCATGAGCATAAATCGCTGGGGTGTAGGTCAGCCCCGCTGACATTCCTACCGCACCTTCTTTCATGCTTATTTCTGTGATGGTTTTCATTTCATTTAATTCGTTTTCTGTGGCATAACGGGCAGCACCACCCATTACTAACATTCTTAACGTTCCATGAGGTATCAACATTGCGACATTAAGAGCAGCGCCTTGATCAATCTTGTCCAAATATTCACCAATACTTGAAAAATCCAACTTTGAAATTTCAGGTTTTCCGTTCCAACCTGAAAGTTGTTGCGCTAATTCAGCTTTAGTTTCTGGATTTACGGGTGCATAGCTCAAACCATCTTGACCAACTACTTCTAGTGTTACTCCTTGAGTGGTTTTTGCTAAATGCTCTTTGTCTTGTAAGACTGCCAGATCTGAATGCGAATGCATATCAATAAATCCAGATGAAACTGCTAAACCAGATGCATCAATCTGTTCACCAAGCGAATTAGCTTTACCGGGTGCGGTTATTTCTTGAATACGCCCCTGATTAACAACAACGTCACCGTGGTATCCGGTTTCTCCGGTTCCATCAATGACTAAAGCGTTTTTTATTACAAACGAATTAGAAATTTTTATCCCTGTGCCTCAATAACTCTAAACATTGGAGCTGGGCCCGCCAACAAGCCACCATCAATAACGACTTCGGTTCCACTCATCCAACCAGATTCATCTGAAGCTAAAAACAAAACTACATTTGCCACATCTTGTGGAGTACCAACTCTGCCCATCGGATACCACTGCTTAAGGTCTTCAAAAACTTGAGGATTTCTTTTTGCTCGCTCGCTCCAAATTTCAGTGGCAATTGTTCCAGGGATTACGGTATTTGAACGAATTCCATCTTTGCCATATCTGGTTGTGATGGTGCGTGCGAAAGCTAAAACTCCTGCTTTTGCAATCGAGTAAACATCTGAGCCATACATACCTTTAGCATTCACTGTGGCAATGTTTATGATGTTGCCTTTTTTCTTTGCAATCATGTCAGGCATTACCGCTGTAGTGCACAAAAAAGCACCATTGAGAACTACAGTCATAGTGCGATCAAATTCTTCAATAGGCGTGCCGAGCAAGTCTTCTGTTTTTGGTAAATAAGTTGCATTGTTTACCAATACATCTACTGTGCCGAGATCACTCTTAATCTGATTAAAAACATTTTTTACATCTTCAGCGATGGAAATATCTAATTTATAAGCTTTAGCACCATTTATTTCTGCAGCGGCAGCTTGCGCTCCTTTTTCGTCTAGATCAACTAAAGCTACTTTTGCTCCACTTGCGCCGAAATCTTTTGACATTTGCTTTCCGATTCCGCGACCGGCGCCCGTAACAACAACAACCTTATTTTCTAGACTTTTATACATTAATCACTTTATGCTTCCTGCGGTTAAGCCAGAGACCAACCACTTTTGAATTGAACCAAATAAAATTACTACTGGAATAATAGAAATTACTGCGGCAGCAAATAGATAATTCCATTGAACTTGATATTGCCCAATAAAGGTATTAATACCAACAGTTAGTGGCCTGGTATCTACCGTACTGGTCAAAGTTAAGGCAATCACGAATTCATTCCATGCGGCAATGAAAGTGAAAATCAATGCCGTCGCAATACCTGGTAGTGCTAACGGAATAGTAATTTTTCTTAACGCCATAAATCTTGTACAGCCATCGATAAAAGCAGCATCTTCAATTTCACTTGGAATGCTTGAAAAGAACCCAGCCATAATCCAAATTGCAAATGCTAAGTTAAAAGCCGCATTGACCAAAACCAATGAAAGATAAGTATTTACCAAACCAAGAGTTACTACCTCGCGATAAATACCAACTACCAAGGCAACCGGGGAAAGCATCTGTGTTACTAGGACAAGAAGCAAAAAGAGTACTCGCCCCTTGAATCTAAACCGAGCAACATAATAAGCCGCAGGAAGCGCAACTAAAAGCACAATCAAGGTTGCTGCAAGTGAAATGATTACTGAATTCTTTAAATACGTTGCAATTGGAGCATTTTCAAAGGTTTCAACAAAGTTATTCCACTGCCAATCTGTCGGAAGGTATAGAGAAGGCATCATGAAAAGTTCGTCATCCGGCTTCGTAGCTGTTGTCAACATATGTAGATAAGGAACCGCAAATACGAAGGCAACTGCATAGGCGGTTAAAGCAACAATTGTGGTTTTAATAAAACCCTTAGTTTTCATTTTGTTGCCTCCAGCCTGAAACTCGCAAGAACAGCAAGATGAACAAGAAAATAATGATGAAGTTGAAGGTTGCTAGCGCTGCTGACTGACCCATTTCTTGTAAGCGGAATGCAAGTTTGTACATGAAAGTTGTCGTCACGTCAGTGGAGTTACCTGGGCCCCCTTGAGTCATTACCCAAATAACTGGAAAGTTGTTAAAGACGTTGATCAAGTTAATAACCAGCGCTACCAATAAAGCTGGTCTTAGCAAAGGAAAGATGATCTTCCAATATGTCCTCCAAGAAGAGGACCCATCCACTTGAGCTGCTTCGCGTATTTCATTAGGAATTGTTTGTAAGCCTGCGAGCAAAACAAAGCTGGTAAACGGCAACGAAACAAAGACTGCCACCGCTACCATCCAAGCCATTGCCACATTTGGGTAACCAAGCCAGTCGATTGGTTCTTCTAAAATTTTGAGATCCATCAAAACTGTATTAAAAAAACCATAAAAACC
>VFQT010003964.1_pt1 | contig 12893 bp, 9 predicted proteins | sample 3512381 | NCBI WGS metagenome assembly VFQT01 (sample SAMN10412376, study PRJNA504923) | tailings metagenome | isolation source: Relicate 2 Philex TSF3 active mining site | place: Philippines: Tuba, Benguet | collected 2017-08-29 | reverse complement strand
AAATCGAAAGGGATTGCGGAATTTCGTCGATTTCCGGTGTAAGACGGAGGAAGTCGCGTTTGCCATTATATAAGTCGATAATTTCGGGCTCCTCTATTAATTTGGTTTTTATAACATCCATCACCATTGCCGTGTATTCAACCGCGGTCTGGTCGGATTTATACACGCTCTTCCACGGCTCCACCGATTTGCTCTTCATCTTGTCCATAATACAACCGAGATAGTCAAGACCCGATGTGTCGCCATCGACGCCAAGAGGATATCCCGCCAAACTGTATTTACATCCGGGGAATGATTTCTGTGGTTTATAAGAGGGAATGTTAGTCTGTATGAGGATATATGTGATTGCCGACGTAAACTGAATAATATTCTTGTTCAAATACTTTTCATACGGGATCGTCTTCTTGCCTTCTTTAACTGCGATTTTACTCATCTTCGCCTCATATGTGTCGCGCGTCATAGTCTTGCGACTAAGGAACATATTTGTCAAATACATCACATTGGCCTCTAAGTCTTCAAATCGAATATCCATATTCTTACAAATTGTCGATGAAATGCCGTAAATATAGAGGTTGGTGTCATTTTCAAAGACGCGTGTCTTTGGTTGGCTTATCGATGGCTCATTCTTGTTAATAAGCTCGCGTACCATTTGGTATTCATCTGGTTCTAGAACTGCATTTGTGCTGATTTTGAATCCGGCGTCATCATAACTGTCTTCGGCTGCATAGTCGAGTTTCTTGATTATATAACCGCTATGTTTGTCGACTATGGCCTCTCCATCATCACTTAGTTTACCAAACTTACTACATAACCATTCTTGGACACTCTCATAATCATTTTTCGACACAAACGTGTTGGCAAGTACGAACACAAATGTAGGCATTAATTTAACGTTGGTTTCTTGGCAATAATACCAATACGGGGTTTCATTGGCGATTTCGTTTTCGACCGCCTCTCTACAATATGCGCCCTTGAAACGAACAATATCGTATTGTTGTTTTGCAAAATCGGCTTGTTTTAAAATAAGGGACAATAGATGCGCATAAGGGGAAACCACGATTTCATTGAACACCGCCTCTGTGCCAAGTTTGTATGAGTATCGGGAAAACATTTCGCGATGATCGCCGTGGATACGCTGAATACGTTTCAAATTGGTCAACCCATTTTCAAGTTGGACTTTGAGTTTCTCGGTCATATCAGCCATCGAGAGTTGTATGGTAGTCTCGTATTCTTTGCCAATGGATTTTCGCGCAATCCTTTTCATACGTGATGCGGCGGCGGCATCGGCGTCACACGAATTCATCAGGGAATCATAAAAACATTTGTTCTCAATATTACAGAACAACTCATTACTCAATTCTTGTTCGGTCATTGTGTCGTCTTTTACCCAGTGATCGCGTTTGCGCACAAAATATGTGATGCGTTTGCGGGATTCAGCTTCGTCCAATATGTTTTTGCTCTCGGCGAGCGAAAGCGAGTCGACGTCGACGCTGGAATCAGGTTGGGGATATACTACTAATACAGCGTAATTGCCGTCAACCACCTTCTTGCGTTTAGCAACGATTGTTTTTGCCAGTTCATCCGCTAAATCTGGGCTGGCGCCATGTTCGGCGATGAGGACCAGACGGAAATAATCGAGAAAATCTTCGTTGGTGCGTTTCTTCTGGGCGTCGCGGACCAAATTGAGCAAATGGTAGGGGGTTTTATCGTAGTCACGGTCAAAATAAATATCTTCTTTGCCGTTGTCTTTTTTGAGAGCCGATTCACTTGTATATTTTTTTGCAATGACGCGAGTTATACACGATTTCGAATTGGTAAATGCCTCTTTCTTTTCGACTTTGTCGGAGATTTCTGCGAGTTCCGGAGTGTATAAATGAGATGACATATAGGAAATGAGATTCATGTATGCGTTACCGCCATCAGCAGCCATAATACGGCGTATTGATTCAGCATTCGACAATCCGTTTTCGAGCTGGTAATATTTGCGTACACTTTCAAGAGCCATTCCATTTCGAATATGCGTATAAAGCGGACTTTCTGCGGGTTTTGCCGATTTAATGGTTGTCAGGGTGGCAAATTCGTGACGTTTTTCCGCATATTGGATATTGTATTCCTTGATTTTTCGTGCAATATGAGTGCGAATTTCTTGGTAAGGACCGCCGAGTCCGGATGCACGTTCACCATATACGCGACCCGAATACGTGATGTTGTCACCATATATACCGAATGGCTCAAAATGCGCCAATATATCATAAAAATTATATTGATTAATCTGGTTTTTCAACATACGGATAATCGAGACGGAACGCGGAATTGATGCCTGTAACAGTTGGGGATAGGGGGCACTTGCATTACCAAAGTTTATCACATGTGTAGAAAAGGGATTGTTCTCGATTTTGTCATAGTCGATTTCGGTGCTTCCTCTCACATTAATGGTTTTGAGAGACGTTTTCTTGTTCAATACCTGAAAATAGTAAAGCCAGTTTTTGGCTAGATTGGTTCGATCAAGAATACTTGTTCCGGGTAGATGAGCACGAGATATTTCAATCATAGGTTGCGGAAGAATAATAATAGACGACGCATTGATTTTATCGGCAGGGGTTAATTGACCGCGGGCATACACATATTTGCCGGACTTCATCAATTGTTTGTTGATTTTAGAGAGGCCCATATTGTAACGTTGGATAACGAATCGCTGTTTTACCAGTTTAGAGGCGCCCTTGTATTTGCGATACACGACTGCGGAATAATTATCAAGATTTGATATAATGGCCTCAATATTTGATGTTACGGGTTCACCGGATGCTGAGTCACCTGATGCCGAGTCATACGGTGTAAAAATGTTATTAATACGATTGTGGAAAGTGTAATAGCGATTCTCGGCATCTACCATATTTGCCGCATTTGTATATGTTTCTAAATCATTAACCAGAGTGTTTTCGCTATCTCCACCAGGAACATCAAACAGTTTAATTTGCTGTTTTGATACGGGGATTATCCACCGAACACCTTTGTGTGTTTTCAATTGATCTACGAGAGGTTTATATGATGCATTGTGGGTTTTACTACTGAGCACATTTCCGTAATCATCGAACACGGAATATTCTTCGCGCAATTCCTTGAATCGACGCACAATACGTTTTACACGTTCCATTAGCACTGGGGTGCGCATATGAGTCGGTGTTTTTGATAATAATTCGTCCATCAAATTGTTGATTTGGATTTCGATACCGTACTTCTGCTCGCTCTGGCTAACCTCGACATCCAATTCCACCTCTACACGTTTGCCGAATACAATTGTGTCTGCTTGTACATAGATATCTTTGATAACATCGAACATATTCTTATCCATGGTGGGATTAGGAGGCATAATAATATTGAACTCGCCGGAGGGTGTGGTTTCAATAGAGGCAACTGCGCTTTCTTTTGATTTCTGGATTTCTTCCTCAATTTCACCAATTATTGTTAAACTTTCCCGGATGGAAGGCGTCTCTATAATACTGATTTTCTTGATCGGGATATTTTTGGGGATACCTTGATAGGCAAAATCAATATACATAGGGGTTTTTGTGTCGTTTTTTGGCAATATTTTGATACGGTCTTCTTCCAATTCCACGATTTGTCCAACTATGGTTAAATCGATTTCGGCGTCGAACTCGATGGTAATCCATGTGCCGGGTAATAATTTGTGGATTCGGGCATATCCTGGTTCAGCACTACGAGACAATAAATGGATTGCTAATATTTGCTCGTCCATGATGCGGCCATCATCATATAAATCGAGCTTAAATATGTCTGCGGTATCAATATCAATAATCTCGATTGTCTCATCGTCAATGTATTCAACTAAGAATGTTTTTAGATGATACATTGCCTTGTTTGGACTGATTATCTTTATGAAATCGCCTAATTCTATTGTTATTTCATTAGAGGCCATTTCCCCGTTTATAATATAGCCAACTATATTGTTTGTATTTTTACGCTTAGTCAGCACCGAAGGTGCCATCTGGTCAGCACTTTTGATGCCATCTGGTCGCCTGTATAAAATGTGTAAAAGGGCATAAAGATTAACTCATATTTCATATTAATAATGCTCCAATCATTCAATTTGAACCCAACATCTCCCATTGTGGAAAAGCGTACTATCCAATATAAGGGCAACCCTTACGACATTTATAACATCGACAAAAATTTTCTGCCATTTGACGATGTGCCGAATCGCGCATACAGAAGCGCCATTGTTCAAAATGGAAAGCTGGTATGTATAGCACCAGCTAAATCTATAAACAGCGACCATTTTGACCAGATTATTGCATCCAATGTCCCCAATCCAACCAATTTAATAACGCATATTGTTGAGGGAACTATGGTCAACTTGTTCTGGGACGAATACCAAGGGTCTTGGGAAATTGCAACACGCCGAAATATTGGCGGAAATTGCTCATATTTCGCGCAAGATCCTCGTATCACTTTCCGCCAAATGTTTTTGGATGCTCTTGGAATATCCAGTATCGACGCATTGGCCAGCGATCCCGACTTTGCATTTTTGAATAAGGAGTGTTGCTACTCTTTTGTGGTCCAACACCCAAAAAACCATTTTGTGCTTATAATAGATAAACCCGCCGCATATTTGGTTCATATTTATAGAATCAACAACAATCATTATTCATATGAAAAACCCGATCCCTCTATGGGTAATGGGTGTACCTCTATGGGTAATGGGTGTACCTCTATGGGTAATGGGTGTACCTCTATGGGTAATGGACGTATTTTATTTGCATCAACCGCTGTAAAACAAGATATTGATAACCTGAATAATCCACTGAACTCGCCGGATTTTGTTGGGGTTATGATTACCAACTGCGAAACCGGTTTGCGAACGTCGATGTACGGTGGTAAATATTTGGAAGTAAAGGCGTTGCGGGGCAATAATCCATGCCTGCATTATCAGTATTTGAATTTGCGGAAAATCGGCAAGGTAAATGAATTCCTCGGGTATTTTCCGCAATATGCTGATGCATTCAAGGCATTTGCCGAATATTTTAACAGGTTCAAGGCGCGTATTCATCAATTATATATGGATGTCCACGTGTTGAAGAAGATACGCGTGACGGATATTAGCGAAAAGAGCGACAAGTATTATGTGGAGAAACTACATTATGATGTGTATTTGCCCGGATTGGCAAAATATGGTAAAGTATTTCGGGTGAATAAGAAGGTGGTAGAGGAGTTTCTTGACCGTGAAAATATTATGATTCCTATGGGAAAGAAATATATGTAAAATAAAATACCATTGTTTATTTTATTTTGCTTAGGTTTAATCAGTGCCGCCATATACGAGCGACAATTTTGACAGATTCTGGATATATGTGGTAACATGAGCTTTGTTTACTGGTGTACTACAAGCATCTTTAACAGGCTCACGAATACTGTCAATAATTTCCAATATTTTATCTGGATTACTTAATTTAACTATATCACTGGAATAGTCTTTCTCAAAAAAGAATGATATGTCACCGGAGAAGATAACATCTTGGTATTTAAGATACACGAACTTATACCAGCATTTGATAAGAACTGATTTATTGAGGTCGGACACCATCTGGAAAGAACGGCGCGCAGTTTTTAATCCGGGATTTTCTGGTAAAATAGTAATAACGTCATCCAATAATTCAAAAAATAGATCGTTAAATGTACGGATAATAAGGGGTCGATCAGCAGACATAGTTATTATTTATCACTAAATAATATTTATATGGTTTTTACACAATCAGTAAAAACATTATGCCATATTTAGAATGAGGTTGGTTTCAAAAAAGGGTTATGTGGTTGTCCAAACCCGAGTTGGGCGTCTTGTGACTTCCGCATTTCCTCCATTTTATTTGTCATCGTATTATCGCCGTCTTTGATTTTGTTGCTGCCTTTTTCCAAAGGAGGCGTTTGGATGGTTTGGCGACCATTGTATGTTGATGACAAGGACACACCAAAAGACCCCGAATCTACCAATGAACTTCCACTCCCATTTAAGCTAAATCCGCTGGGTTCGCCATTAAAATTAGTAGCCATCATTTTGTCGTTCACTATATTGGGTTCATAATAACGAATAATTTCATCACCATAGATCACTTTATAATTGGCATTCAACATAAGAAGCGCGGGAACACTATGGATATTTGGTGGCATCAATACGCGGTCGCCATTTTCCATGATGATATACATCTGGTTTGTATTGGGATCACGACCTCTCTTATCAATACAAATAAATGCGACTTCGGTGGTAAGATTTGCACGGACCAGAAATTGGAGAACACGCTGACTATTTGGGCAGAAATTACTATAATAAAATATGGTTTGTTTCGATGATGACATTTGGTGAATAAATATATTACACGAACTTATAATATATTTATTAATAAAACGCTAATCAAATCTGGTGATTAATCATCTTTGGTCGAGGTCTTTTACCTCTTTGGATCACTTTTGTCTCACCTTTGGATCCTCTTCGGTCGGTCGAGGTCTTTGACCTCTTCGGTCGGTAAGACTTTGTCTCACCTTTACCAGTCAATATCTACTATGACTGGAAAATGGTCCGAGTTATATGTACCACAATACTCTGTATACGGGTGAGGAAACAGCACTTGGTTAACTCTGCCCATCAGTCCCGGAGTCATCAATATATGGTCTATCATCGACATCTCATTCAATGTTGATTCACAATCGCCATTTGGATCCCACCAACTCGTATATCTCTGTGTCTGTCCCACTTTTGATGCTGCGGATTCAAGTGTATATTTGCCAGCATAAGTTCCCGTTAAACCCTTCAAAATATCCAATACCATACTTATCGGTTTATCACTATTGGAGTCACTCACTTCGGCATCGTAATCGTTAAAATCACCCAGCAAAATCAATTCGGCATCCGGATCCGCGGACAATAATTCATATACTAAATGTTGTATAACAGATGCCTGTGCCTCTCTGGATGAACATCTAGACGCATCTGTGGGAAATGCCAGCAAATGAGCACCCACCATATAAATTGTTTTACCATTGATATTATATGCCGTATAGTAGTGTTTTGATACACCCGTAGTACCAGTACTTGTACTTCCACATCTAGATCCAGAAATGGGATACGAATGCGTCTCATCAGTTCGCGTAAGATTGCGTGATGGGACTAATTTTGTCAGCATACCGACATTTTGACCCGTTGCCGAATCCGTGCCATACAACAAATATGGTGTATATACTCCGCCTAAATCCGCGTTTAATTGTTCGAGCTCATAACAACCCTCTACTTCGCACAAATTAATAATATCGGGATTATAACTCTCAATTACACTTGCTAAATAACCGAGGTGGATTTGGGCATCCGACAACGTGTTCCAAGAACATCCTGAGCCCGGACAGTTATTATAGGTCTTCAAGAATAACCATTCGACATTATATTGCATAATACGGGTTGTTTTTACATTATTTTGGATGAGAGGGACATTAATGTAGGGACACTGCATATTATTTGGATTCGTTGCACCAACCAATTTGGCTAAAAACACAATATAATACAATAATGTGAATAGAGGCATTATATTGTGGAAAATGAAAAAAAGGGGCAAAGAAGATTCAATTATTTATGTGTCTATGCCTTGAAAGGCATAGACACTCGATCGGGGGCTTGAACCCCGGACCACCAGATTAAAAGTCTGGCGCTCTACCAACTGAGCTAACCAAGTATAATATATATTTTGTGTTTTTCTTTATATTAGTTTATGCTAATAAATATTTACTCCATCAGTTTAGTATTTGAGCCCGGAGTTCAACATTTGTTGAAGCATAGTGGTGAAGTTCGCCTTTTCTTCGGCTGTCATTTCGTGTGTTCTTGGCCGGACACCATATTTTCGTGGACGAGTTCCATCATCAGGCAAAGGTTCATTCTGGACTTCACTCAGCAAAATGCGCTTCTGGTCTTCATCAAATTGGTTAACAAGTCCATTAATTCGAGTATTACCAAAATCCATTTCGCCAGTCGATGTGATAGAGGGTGGTATTTGTAAATCTGCTGGAAGAACTACATTGTCAGGTCGAATCTCTATTCTTTTGGTCGGTTTTCGTATATCTGGAAGGGCACTCTCATTTGAAAGTACCATCGAATCCAATGTCTCACGCATCCAATCTGGGTCAGCCATCAGTTTAAGTCGGTAATAATGCGGTATATTTGACCATGCCGATTTATATTTGGGATTGTTCCATTCAATACTGTCGCCTACAACAATATAGGGAGCCATTTCGGGGGATTCTTGGATATAACCCACAGGTGAACCCATATATTCGGGAGATTCTTGGATATAATCCACGGATTCGTCGGGAGATGCTTGGAAAACGTCATCAAGTTCTGCTTGGATTTGCGCGGCTTCGGCTTCGTCTTCGGCTTGTACATTTTTATTACCATATTGGAAAGCAACCACTTCGGGCTCAATAAAACTGGTTATCTCATACATTTTCTGTTTTAACAGTTGTTCGTTTTTTTCACCGGCAACCATTTCCATAATTGGATATTTGAGTCGGCGTATCATTTTGATATCCGTGTCAATTTCCACCAATAATTCGCCAATATCACCCATAAGAGAGGGATTCGACCCATATTTGCGGTATTCTATCATAATACGCCTCACATCCGCCATTTTGTTATATACGCCATCCATTGTCTCCTTAATCAAATGGTTCTTCTCCGGATTATATTGTTGTTGTTCGAAGAATTGCTTATATTCGGTGAGCTGTTTTGCAATAATGGGGTCATTCAGTTTACTCGATAATTCGGTAAATGTTTTTACTGATACATCTTCTGACACATAATTGAAAAGCGTGTCGAGTTTGAGTTTTACTATATCATCCTTGATTTTCTGCGCCTCATTCTCGAAATATTGGATAGTCTCCATTTGATCCGCATTGTCGCCAAGCCGGATTTCAATTCTCAGGTTACATGGGGTCGTTGCCACTCCACAATAAGCAACAAGTACCGCATCGCGTTTGCGCTCAAAGTGCGTGCCGCCATTACGTTTACAATTTACGCATTTGGGCACAAATTGACGCGCACGTTTGATACGTTCTTGGCGAGATAATTTTGGCATTTTCATTATTTGACTTATGCCTTTCTTCTTCGACATATCATATTCGGATTTGAGCTCATAATATTTGTCAAATGCCTCTGTGGGATCCGGATAGAGGACATCGGCTGACACACGTTTCGGTGCACCGCCAATTTGGGCTCCATTATCCAACCGGATATCGCATTTTCGATTTGATGCTCCGTGGATGTTCACTTTTGATTTTCCGCGCCAACTCAATTTAACACAAGATTTGGCACCGTCTAAATCCACCATTTTCAAGTCGGGATTATGGTCAACAACCAGTTCCACTAAGTTAGATGGTAATGTGCCAATATTTACCAATTTGTTATGTGCCAGATTCACGTAAGTTAATGATGGAATAAGTGACAAATCAATATCGCGTATTTGATTATGCGCGGCATCCAGTACTGCTAAATTCGTTAATTCATTTACGGGGATATGTGAAATATTGTTTTCTCGTATTACTAGTTTTTTAAGCCCATCTGGAAAATTATACAATTGATTGATTGTGCCTTTTACAAACCATAATTCACTAATATTTTTATTACGTAATGCAGAGAGGTCGATTTCGCCGGATAATGGAGTGTTAATATAACACCGACCAGCAATTATAGCTTTTCCATTTTCCACCATTTTATTGAAAATATTTTGCGAATCAGACATATATTACACCTTGCGAAAAGAAAAATAAAGCGTACGCGCGCACACATTATCTCGCGGAAACATAGTAATCCGTGTCAACAAATGGCATTTTAGTCATACCTGAATAATTTGCGCGTTTTTTGTCATCCTGGTGCTGATGTATTTTTGACATTATAATTGCTTGATCACGCATCAGCTTTTCGTGCGCCTCTTGTGGGGTTGGTTTCGTCTTATATTTGTAGTAAAGAACGCCCCCGAATACCAAGACAAATAAAAAAACGACGCCCAAATTGAAGAAAAATGAATATGTATTCATTTTGAAAGTGTGTGCCTGTTTCAGTGATTCACCTATAACGTATTTTACGCCGGGTTCTACTAAACTGGGACTAGCAAAATCGCTCATATATCATTTCACAGATTTTGGATATGTCGACATAACGAGTTTATGTTGACCCAAATACAATATATATTCATAATATAATGGCATCCTCCTCTATGATTACATATGCCTTTTTAGGAATTATAACATTGGTTGTGTCTGGGATATATGCGTCATTTTGTTATTTGGGATTCGACCCTAAACAATTATATGATGATTATTTGAAACGTAAACAGGAAGGTGCCGAATCGTCGCAACCGACTTATTTTGGCGGTCTAATGTCGGGGTTGATTAATTTAGTCATTATTTTTATTGTGGTGATGTCCTCGATTACATTGATGAAAATAAATATGGTGCGTGGAATGCCTAAATTGGGGGATTTTACCGATATAGTTGTGGCATCTCTTATTTCTGTATTTGTGGTTGTCGGGTTCACAATGGCGGCAGTGCGTATGTTGCCAATTATGGGTCGAGCATTTGAAAACACGATTGGTTATTTTGTTATTGATAAGTTTGGTGGATTGGAAGAGAATGCAAAAGCATTATTTACCAATAGTGCTGGGAGTGATATTAAATATGGTGTACTTGCTACCAAAATATTTGATTCCGGGTTTTTTGAATTCTTGGAAAAGATGAAAAATGAAGAGACCTCTCCTATAAAAGGAATATACTTGAAGAAAGAAGTGTTGGAGTTTGATGGTAAACTGAAAACCGACACAGATGATACTAATCCAGTGTATCAGCTTTTTAAGAAAGTTGCCCTAAAACATAGTATTTCGGAAGCGACGTGGATTTCTTTAGCAACTGTTGTATCATTGTTTTCGGGCTTTATTATGATTCAGTATTCGGGAATACGGAAAAAGCTGTAAATTAACAGAAATTAACATTAGTGACGCTATCCCAGATAATGCCGTTATCATTCGCCCATTTACGTTTATTACACGTGGCAGATTTGCCAGTACCCCAGCCAGCATCACTTGAATTGAATCCAGTTTCATCTTTATTTATACCAGGAACATCGATATTTGTTGCTGACCCGATTGCTCTGTATTTGGTCAATGAACCATCGCCTCTATTGAACTTGCCTGCATCAGGTTGCATACAAACATTATCTTCGGCGAGGGTCCAGAAGTCGGGACACGAAATTGTTACTTGGGGAAATATAATTTCGTCTTTTTGGTGGGAAAGCATCCATCCCATAAATCCTAGTACAAGAATTAATATGAAAATTGCTACCGATAATATAATTAAATAAAAGCTGTCAATCTCGAACATTTATATATATATCCTATAAAAATGTCTGGCTCTATTTTATTATTAGATACACAAATGGCATCAAGTGAAATGAAAAACGCATATAATACAAAAATATTGGATTTAGCAAGATATAATGGTCGGGTCAATTTAATGAGTCAGCCGGACCCTGCGATTCAATTCCAATTAGCTGAGAAAGTTGCCGTGAAAAATAAGGCGACCGAATATAGAGGCGCACTTACTGGTGAGTGGGAGGATAATGTATTGGCACAAGTATTCTTTTCCGCTGAAAACATGCAGATTATTCAAAACGGAATTCGCGCCGGAGTTTATGAGAAATCGGACAAGCAATTTACGGTGATGCCCCAGAATCCAGAGACTCTTAAAATTGTCATGCGCAGTATCTATTTACAATATGCTCAGCATTATCCCACCGGAATAACAGCCCAAGTAGAACGACTAAATCAATTAGTTTTGAATTATGCCGTGCCAAACGTATTTAATGAGTCGGTTGGGTATTTAAAATATTGCGAAGATATTAGTACATTGGCTGTGCCATTTGCATTACCACAGCAAGTTGATCGAGATTTTAGAGAGCTTGAATCGGGGCGCGAATTTTTCATCAATAACCATTAATTTGGCACGCGCACGCGCAAAAAAAACACAAGATGATTTATTCATCTCGTATTTAGATTTACATGTCGGTGTTGTCATCATCATATTCTTCAACGTGGAAATGATGATGGTCATCATCATCCGTCTTCAATAATCGACACATTGTATCTGCCTCTATATTGTGTTCCTGTTGTTTGAACAGATTAAGGATAATCGAGTCATCGCGAAATCGGGCCGTATATTCTTGCTGAATATTGTTTCTTCCAACACGCCCCAGGGCTTGTATGGTTTTCTGCTGTGACATATTGGTCAAATCTTTGCCAATAAGTTCGTGGCAAAACTGGTAATTTGTGCCATAAATATAGTCAGATGACGCAATAATCATCAGTAATTGCTTGTTGTTTGCCAACTTCTTCACAATTTCCGTATATGCCGTATTTTCCTGAATTTCAAACGACCCAATACCAAGCAACAATAAGATTTTTAATCGGTCGTCAATTGTGAGTTCCATAATTTGTTTCACCACATCTTGTTCTATACAAGGAACGAACGCCGTCTCCACCAGTGTATTTGTCCAGATTTGCTGGTGGAATGTTGTGTTTGGCACATAAACGGGCTCCAATGAAACCGGCTTAATATTCGACTTTAATTCGTCGATTTGCTCATTAAGTTTTCGCGCCTCTGGGCAACTGATTTCCTCATTCGACATCTTCTTTTCTTTTTTGATTTCGCCACTGAGAACATCTTCTAGCGCGGATTCCAGCTTTGCCACTTGCGCCATAATTGCGTTATTGGTCTCAATTTTAGCGAGAATGATATCGAATACCTTTTTGGGGATATTTGACTGCTGAATATAGAAACTGCCAATTGTTTTG
>VFQT010003963.1_pt1 | contig 12907 bp, 10 predicted proteins | sample 3512381 | NCBI WGS metagenome assembly VFQT01 (sample SAMN10412376, study PRJNA504923) | tailings metagenome | isolation source: Relicate 2 Philex TSF3 active mining site | place: Philippines: Tuba, Benguet | collected 2017-08-29 | reverse complement strand
TCATATCCCGCCGCAGGTTCAAGCCTTCATTTACCATCGTCCACGCGTGTTCGCGCACGTTCAACAAATAGTTGAACACTTCCGTATTGTCGACAGGCTTTCGCGAGTCAAGCACATCTGCCAGGTGTTGAACTGTATCTCCGCTCATGATTGTCTCCTTTTTATTTCGTCGCAATGACGGGTTAGCTAATCAACGGTTCCGCCAACTTCCACGGCCTGCCATTCAAAACATCGGTGCGATGTGAAACCATCTTATTCACCGCCGCCGCAGGATGAATTTCCGCAACCGTCAAGCCATCGCCTTGCGACATTGTTATCACGGGGTAATTGATATTGCCATCGAACGGTCTATTCTTCCATTCCGTCCACAGTGTGAAATCTTCAGTGATCGCATAAATACCGCTATCGGTTTTACTTGCAATGATCACATTCATGCGGTTCTCAGCGGCACGTTCTTTGAAACCCAATTCCACTTCCCACTTCTCCAGAATCATCGTCGGCACAGCCACCACTTCCACATCTTTCAATGCCGCGAGTCTGAACGTCTCAGGGTAAATGGCATCATTGCCGATCACCAACGCCACCCGTCCCCACTCGGCATCGAACACATTCACCTCATCGCCAAACTTCGACCACGCATGCCTGCCCGACTTATGCAACTGCGGTTGTTTCAACACAACGCCACTTTTATTGAACAGAACTCCCACATGCATCCCATCTTCCACAATAGACGTCGCTACATACGCATCTTTCAATTCACTTTGCAGTGCGCAAATCATCTCAACTGATTCTTTTTCCGCACTTTCTAAATTCGTGATGTGGAATAACTCTGGGAGGACAATTAACTTAACTCCAGCCTTTTTCCCCTCCGCAATCATCTTCAACGCGGAATCAACCGCCTCTTTGCCCTGACCTGAAACCTGTCCTGCCCCCGCAAGCAGACTCTCCGCTCCAGGCACTTTCCCGCCACTTTTGGACTCCACCCCAAGCGGCGCATACAACTCAGGTCTGCGTGTGGACATGATATCCGTGCCATCGGGGCGAAGTTTATTATCGGCTTCGCTCAAATCAATATCAGCGAACACCACCGCTTCGCCTTTCATCGGCGCTTTGGCTAAGACAGTCCCATCAGGCGCAACGATCTGACTCTCGCCCGCGCCTTCGAGAAAACTTGGGTCGATCTTGAGTCGTGCCGCCACAGTCTCACGCATCTCCTCGGGCACCAACGACCCGACCTTATTTGCCGCGACGACAAACACCTTATTCTCCGCCGCCCGCACAGGGATATGCAGCGACGCTTCATCATGTGCAAATGAGTTCAGGCTATTGAGCAACATTTGCGGACGTCTCACCGCCAATGCCCGCGCCACCTCAGGGATGACTCCGTCCATGCAGGCGTACATGCCCACCTGCCCCACTTCCGTTTCAAGGATCGGCGCAATCGTTGTGGACTTCTCAAGGAAGTTGTTTTCATTACCCATCAAAATTTGCTTGTCGGTCAGCCCAACCACATTCCCCGCTGGGTTGAACAAAACATTCGTGCCCGAAACCTTGCCGTCATCTCGTTTCAACGTGACGTTGATCTTGATATAGCAGCCATACTCTTTGGCTTTTCTGCCTATCGCGTGGATAAAGTCATCGTCGAGTGAAACAGCTACTTCATAGCAATGAGCCGCGTCTCGATACCAGGCAATGTGATTGACAAATTCAGGCAGCACCATCACATCGGGCTTGTGCTTCGCCGCTTCATCGATCATCCGCAGACAAGTCTGCAGGTTCGCAGCGACATCCGCCACCACGCCAAACTGCACCGCCGCCGCTCGAATTTTAGTTTTACCAGCCAAAGACTGCCTCCAAGGCTAAATGTTATAACATTATAACAATATACCTCAATGCAGTATTTTTTGTCAACAAACCAGCACCCACCTTCAGTGTTGAAGGAAGCGCTTCTTCTAATTTATTAACTTTTAGTCTTAATGACGTTTTCCCCACACCAATCCTGCAATCAAAGCAACGTCAAGTGCGAGACGCAGCCAGATCGGAAGGAACAGGAACGTAATCGGCAACAACACCAGAACAGAAGCGATGCAGACTGCCAATAAATGTTTTCCGTTATTGTGATTCGCATATAACACAAGAGCGGTCAAACCCACTCCTAAAGCAGTAAGCCAGGCGATTATTTCAAGAGGTGTTGTAAAGACAGAGCGTTGTACACCTTCCACCCGCTCTTTGACCGTATTGAGCGCTTTTAATTCCATAACCACATCTGGAATTTCTAATGCGAAGACAGCCGCTGGTGGCACAAAACTGTTATTGAAACTCTCACGGACGATCAGCCGGGTATGAGTATCATCTACAGGAACCAGCCCGAACGTGAACGTCCAAACGGGTGTGCCATCTTCATCCTTTGCCTGCCAGCTTAGCCATTGGTTCGGCTCTATTACCGTCACATGGCTTGTGCAGAAACCACGCGCCATACAGATCGGGTCACCAACGTTCAGGTCTTGGTACTCAGGCAAAATACGGTCAGCGGTATGGATATCAAAACCCAATAGATTTTCCAACCAATCGTAACTGTACCAGCCCCCGCGTCCCTGCCCCCATTGCATCAGCCACGGCCAGACCTCTTCAGGTGCAGCTTCAATGGTGATAGCTCGTGTCCAGCCGATATGTTCTAGGTCACCGGGCATTGCCCGCGAAACATCTTCAGTTGTGGCACCCCAACGCAAATGCCAGGGACGGATAAACAGATACCCCACAACAAGGACGAGCAGCATAATGCCCAACCCTGAAAAAAAACGTTTGATGCGTGCTTTGTTCGTCATGATTAATTCTCCTTCTTCCAAGTCAGTGGATAGGGCGATTCTGTGGTCAATACTTGTGAAGGATAAATACTCAATCCCGAATATTTTTCAGGGTGATGATGCCAAGAACAATACCAGACAAACTGATGATGACAAAGATGGTCGAAACCACCGGGTCTACAGCCACCCCAGAAAGAATTTGAACGATGATCATGGAGATCAATGCCGCACCCATGGTCAGGATCTTTAAGAGCATCACCGAAGAGAGGGCATATCCCCATGGTTGTTTTTTCAAAAGCAAGTAAGCGGTTAAGAAACTCGTCGGGACGATGATGCCCAAGTCTAACGCTTGAATGACCATTGTGATCGCGGATTCGAGACCGGCAGGCGGAGTCCATGTCAGGGAGGGAGAGGCGACTAATCCGAGCCAGACCAGGGTGAGAAAGACCGCGACGGTGATGAAGTAGATCGCGATGGAACGGCGTGGATATCCATCTGAGGTGCGACGGGAAATTTCATCCACATCCAGATCCTTCATCGAGAAGATAAAACCGAACAAACTCAACGAGAACAATGCAACATAGACAAGATAGAAAGGGTTGAAGGCTGTCAGGAAGCTCATCGAGCCATAGGTGTAGAGGAAAAACCCCAGCGCGCCTGTAAGAAGAAGTTGACCGCGGAGCGATCCTTTGCGGCTTAGCACAATGCCAGTGACCAAGAGCGGTACTCCGATCAGCAGTGTGACGATATCGTTGCCGATCTCTTGCGCAGAAGAATTGACCGTGTCGAAGCGGTACAGTCCGTGACCACGGATAATGACGGTTTCACCGCGCAAGGTCTCAAACGGATAAGGTTCTCCAGTCCCCTGCCAAAAGACGCCCGCCCCTGCAGCAAGTATAGCAAGCGGAATAATGAACAGTGCCAAACGGATTGATATGGTATTCGATCTCATTTTGATTTCTTTCATAAGGATTTTTCGAAAAAATTAACCGTGTCATTTTAGCATTCAGCCATGGGACGCATCCACTAACATGTTTCTTAATTTTCAGGATGGATGTAATCGGACAGTATCAAAAGCCCCCTGTTACTACCTTACTCATTAGGTTGCCGATCTTTCAAAAAGAACAAACGAATTTCATATAAGTAGTAACTATGCAGTGTTTATTGCAAAAAAATAAGTCGCTCATACAAACATAATTTCAGATATCTCTTATTCACCTCCTGCCATGATCACCACCATCTTTGATTCAGATCATTAAAGAGATAACGAATCAAGGCGTAGAAAGACTTGGATGCTCTTTTTTTATCTTAATGTGGGGAAAATATATCGAATTGCCTACGCGCAAGCATTACCCAAATGGATCATAAAATATTGCCTCTTGACTCTGCTATTTAGTTTTGTTATTATGTTATCGATAACATGTTATCGATAACATACGTACGAAGTCATTAGGCTTTCACCCTTGACCCTACCCGATCGCAAGAAACGCGTCACCATCAAAGATGTAGCACACGCAGCCGGCGTGTCTACTCAGACCGTTTCGCGCGTGATCAACAACGTCTCATACGTTTCAGAGGGAACCCGCAAACGTGTCGAGAACGTGGTTGAAGAAATGGGCTACCGCCCCAGCACCCTTGCCCGCAGCCTCATTCAACAGAAAAGTTACACATTAGGTATCGTAACCTACGGTTTAAAGTACATCGGTCCCTCACGTACCCTCAATGGCATCGCCGATATGGCAGACCAACTTGGTTATATGTTATTGATGAAAGAGATCGACGACTTCGAAACTGCCAGCATTGAAGAAGTCCTTGACTCCTTACTCGCCCGTCAAGTGGATGGGATCCTCTGGGCAGTTCCGGAGATAGGTCCCAACCGCGACTGGCTTTCAGACCGCCTCTCCTCCATACCTGTACCTGTCCTGTTTCTCACCATGGAGCCTCACCCCGGCGTCCCAAGCATTTCTACAGACAATTACCAGGGCGCGGTCATGGCAGTGCAGCATCTACTCGATCATGGACGAAGACGCATTGGGCATATTTCTGGACCAATGGATTGGTGGGAAGCACGAGAACGAAAACGCGGCTGGCGTGAAACTCTGGAAAAGAACGGCATGGATGCCTCTGATTATCGCTGCACGGAAGGGAATTGGTCTTCTGCCAGCGGCGAACAGGCTTTCATTCAATTACTTAAAGCATTCCCCTATCTTGATGCGATATTCGTCGCCAACGATCAGATGGCATTAAGCGTTTTGCGCGAGGCGCATCGACAAGATTTACGCGTTCCTGAACAATTAGCAGTCGTTGGGTTCGACAACATTCCTGAGTCTGCTTTTTTTTATCCCTCATTAACTACCGTTTCACAAAATCCACAGTTGCTTGGTGAACAAGCCATTCAAAATATTGTAGAGATGATCCAGTCACGACAGGAAAATCAACCTGTTGTAGCTACATCAAAGTTCATTCAACCAACGTTGATCATTCGTGAAAGTACAAGGTTTGTTTGATCTTCCCTTCCGTCTTTTGAAGAACTCCAAAAAGGCAAAAAAAGCAACGGAACTGGAAGGAGGTGGTACAAGTCTAGTACAATTATCCATAGAGCATAAAGGAAATGCAAATCAGTGGCTGGCGTCTGGTTTGCACCTTTCCAGACAGGAGCGCGTTATGCTGAACGTCCCCCACCCTGTCAACTTTAGATCTACACCAGCAATATCAAAATCCATCAAGGAGAAAAAAATGTCAAAGAAATTGCTTTACAACCTGTTGGCAGTTCTCGTACTGCTCAGCCTTGTACTCGCCGGCTGTGGCGGTTCAGGCGGCAGCAGCAGCGAAGGTGGCGATCAGAAAATGGTCGGTATTTCCATGCCCACCAAGACTTCCACCCGCTGGATCTCTGACGGCGAAAGCATGGTCAAGTCCTTCGAAGAACTCGGCTACGCCACCGACCTGCAGTTTGCGGATAACGACATCCCGAACCAGATCGCCCAGATCGAAAACATGGTCACCAAGGGCGCTGATGTGCTCGTGATCGCCGCGATCGACGGCTCCACCCTCTCTGACGTTCTTGCCAAAGCCAAGGAACAAGGCGTGCTCGTGATCGCTTACGACCGCTTGATCTCCAAGACCGAGAATGTTGATTACTACGCCACCTTCGATAACTTCGGTGTGGGCGTGATCCAGGGCACCCAGATCATCGAAGGTCTCGACCTCGAAAATCAGGCTGGTCCTTTCAACGTTGAACTCTTCGGTGGTTCCCCCGACGACACCAATGCCTTCTATTTCTATGATGGTGCTATGTCTGTTCTTCAGCCCTACATCGACGAAGGCAAACTCGTTGTTCAGTCCGGTCAGATGGGCATGGACGTGGTTGGTACCCTCCGCTGGGACGGCGCTGTTGCTCAGTCCCGCATGGAGAACCTCCTGAGCGCCAACTACACCGACAAGCGCGTTGACGCTGTGCTCTCCCCGTACGATGGTCTTAGCCGCGGTATCATCGCTGCCTTGCGCGGCGTTGGTTACGGCACCGCTGACCAGCCCTGGCCTGTCATCACCGGTCAGGATGCAGAAGTTGCTTCCGTCAAGGCCATGATCGCCGGCGAACAGACCTACACCGTGTTCAAAGACACCCGCGAACTCGCTGCTCAGACCGCCAAGATGGTTGATCAGGCTCTCAAGGGCGAAACCGTTGACATCAACGACACCGAAACCTACAACAACGGCGTCAAGGTCGTTCCTTCCTACCTGTTGACCCCCTACAGCGTTGATCTCAGCAACTATGAGAAGCTCCTCGTTGAGAGCGGCTACATCAAGCCTGAAGATCTGAAGTAATTGGTTTTTAAATTGGTGTGTGGGGTTCCCCCCACACACCAATTTCTTAAAGCAGTAATAAAATAGCTGGAAAAAATATTAAGGATAGAGAACCATGTCTGAAGTTATCCTCGAAATGCGGAACATTACGAAGACATTCCCCGGCGTAAAGGCGCTGGATAATGTAAGCTTTAGTGTGGAACGGGGAGAGATCCATGCTTTGGTAGGGGAAAACGGAGCTGGAAAATCCACCCTCATGAAGGTGCTTAGCGGTGTCTATCCATACGGCTCCTACGAGGGAGAGATCTTTTTCGAAGGGAAGGAATGCAGATTCCAGGATATTTCCCAGTCGGAAGAGGTCGGTTTGGTGATCATCCACCAGGAACTTGCCCTGATCCCTTATCTTTCCATCGCTGAGAATTTATTCCTGGGCAATGAACGCGCGAAATTCGGAATTATTGACTGGAACGAATCCATTTTACGAACTAAAGAATTATTGAATAAAGTGGGGTTAAATGAATCGCCAGACACATTGATCACAGATATTGGTGTGGGCAAACAGCAATTGGTTGAAATCGCAAAAGCATTGGCAAAAAAGGTCAAGCTACTGATCCTTGATGAGCCCACTGCATCGCTAAACGAAACAGACAGCGAGAAACTCCTTGAGTTACTGCTTCAATTCAAGGAAAACGGTATTGCATCCATCTTGATCTCTCACAAACTTAGCGAAGTTTCCAAGGTAGCCGACTCGATCACCATCCTTCGTGACGGCGCTACAATTGAAACCCTGGATTGCAAAAAAGACAACATCACAGAAGACCGCATCATCCGTGGAATGGTCGGACGCGATATCACCCACCGTTTCCCTCCGCGTGAATCAAAGATCGGTGATGTTGTATTCGAAGTACAGAACTGGAATGTTTACCATCCACAACATGAAGACCGAAAAGTTAGTAATAACGTAAATATCAAGGTCCATCGGGGAGAAGTAGTTGGCATCTCCGGGTTAATGGGCGCGGGCAGAACAGAACTTGCAATGAGCATTTTTGGTCGGGCTTATGGAACACGCATAAGCGGCAAGGCGATCAAAAACGGAAAAGAAATCGACATCAGCACCATCGACAAGGCGATTACGAACGGCATCGCTTATGCAACTGAAGACAGAAAAGCCTATGGACTTGTTCTTATCGAAGAGATCAAGGACAATATTACATTAGCCAACCTGGAAGCCATCGCCGACCGTGGCATCATTAATGAACCCAAAGAACTGACCGTAACCCGTGAATATCGCGACAAACTGAACATTAAATGCTCAAGCATTTTACAGTTGGCGTTGAACCTATCGGGCGGGAACCAGCAGAAAGTGGTACTTAGCAAATGGCTGTTCTCGAACCCGGATATTCTCATTCTGGATGAACCCACCCGCGGCATTGACGTGGGTGCAAAATATGAAATCTACACCATCATCAATCAACTTGCCAATGAAGGTAAGGCGATCATTCTCATTTCTTCGGAACTTCCCGAAATTTTAGGGGTCTGCGACCGAATTTATGTCATGCGAGATGGGAAGATCGTTGGCGAAATGCCTGCAAAAGAAGCATCACAAGAAATCGTAATGAAGCATATCATGTTTGACCAAGAGGCTATTGAACAATGAAAACTTTGTCGAACCTTTTCAGAAATAATATTCGCGAGTACGGAATGTTGATCGCGTTGATCGTGATCATGATCTTCTTTTATTTCATGACCGATGGAATTTTAATGAAGCCGATCAACATCACGAATCTGGTCCTTCAGAACAGCTATGTCATCATCATGGCTTTGGGTATGTTGTTGATCATCGTTTCCGGCTGGATCGATCTTTCCGTCGGTTCGGTTGCCGCTTTCATTGGCGCCATTGTTGGCGTTATGATCGTAAAATGGGGCTGGAACTGGGAACTTGCCATGGTGATCGCTATCGGTGTTGGCGCTCTGATCGGCGCCTGGCAGGGATATTGGGTAGCCTATCTTAAGATACCCGCCTTCATCGTGACATTGGCTGGCATGTTGATCTTCCGCGGTCTCACTCTGGTCATGGTTCGCGGTGAGTCGATTGGTCCCTTCCCCGAAGGCTTCCGCAATATCAGTGGCGGTTACATCCCGGATTTCTTCAATTATGAAGGGTTCCACCTTACAACCATTGTGATCGGTGTATTGGTATCCATCCTTCTGATATTTGCCGATCTGCGCACACGACGAAACCAACTCAAGTATGGCTTCGAAGTTCCCCCTCTTTATTTCTTCATTTCCAAACAAGTCTTGATCACATTTGCTGTGCTGGGCTTCTGCTACTTAATGGCTTCCTACAAAGGAATTCCGAACCTGCTCGTAATCATGTTCCCGTTGGTTGCAATTTACTCCTTCATCACCAACCAAACCGTGATCGGACGCCGCATCTATGCTCTTGGCGGCAACGAAAAAGCGGCTCGCCTTTCTGGCGTCAATACCCAACGGCTTCTCTTCTTCACTTTTGTAAATATGGGCGCTCTGGCGGCTTTGGCAGGTACGGTCGTTGCCTCGCGCTTGAACAGTTCCACTCCGAATGCAGGTGAAGGCTTCGAATTGGATGTGATCGCAGCCTGCTTTATTGGCGGCGCCTCCGCAAGCGGCGGTATTGGTAAGGTGATCGGTGCCGTGGTTGGAGCCTTCCTTGTAGGTGTTATGAACAACGGCATGTCACTGCTGGGTATTGGCATCGATTGGCAGCAGGCAATCAAAGGGTTCGTACTCTTGCTAGCCGTGTTCTTCGATGTCTACAACAAGAGCAAGAGCTCATAATTCATCGTTCACAATCAAAGGCTCAGTCGTTCCGTCTGAGCCTTTCACAATTCGCACAATCAACCTCCGAAGCAATTAAATACATACTAAAAAAGCGAATTCAGTTGTCGCTTTGGTTTTGTTTGCTAAATCCAGGCGCAAAATTTAGATAGAGGTCAAAAATGGAAGAATTATTGAAGGAATTATTGCAAGCGGAACAGGATCTTCAGTTCGCATACTTCAATGAGACGAGCGCCTGGCAACTGGGAACTCAAATGGTGGAACGCGCCATGCATGACAACCTCCCCATCACTATTGACATCACCCGCGGACAGCAACAACTCTTCCATTACAGCATGCCAGGCACCGCCGCGGACAATGACGAGTGGGTCAAACGCAAGGTGCGGTTGGTGAATCGCTTCGGTCATAGTTCGTTCTACATGGGGCAAATGCTCAAGCACAAAGGCAAAACGATCGAACAGTCTTATCTCATTCCCGAAAGTGAATTTGCGGCGCATGGCGGCTGCTTCCCCATCATCATCAAAGGGACAGGCATGGTCGGGACAATTACCGTCTCTGGCTTGCCGCAGGAAGAAGACCACAAATTAGTTGTCGAATCGATCCGCGCATTTTTAGCAGAGGAGAAATAAGATGTCGTTGAATCCAGTCATTGACTTTTTAGGTCGTCGGTTAAGGCTCGCCGTCATCGGCGGTGGGACGGGGTCGTTCATCGGTGCCATGCATCGTCAGTCGGCGCGGCGCGATGACCGCTATCAGATTGTGACAGGCATCTTTTCGTCGGACCCAGCCAAATCGAAGAAAGATGCGAGCGAACTTGGCTTCGAGTCAGACCGCATCTATTCCAGCGTCAAAGAACTCTATGAAAAAGAATCATCCCGAAAAGATGGCATTGACGCGGTCGCCATCATGACGCCGAACGACAGCCATTTTGATTATTCAATGTGGGCGCTTGAGCGCGGCATCGATGTGATCTGCGACAAGCCCATGACCAACACGCTCGCCGAAGCCGAAACCTTGCACAAAAAAGTGCAGGAAACGGGTTTGGTGTTTTGCCTCACGCACAATTACACGGGCTACCCGATGGTGCGACAGGCAAAGGCAATGGTGGAAGCGGGCGAACTCGGCACGATTCGACTCGTGCAGGTGGAGTATGTGCAGGGCGGCAAAGCAGACGAAAATAAAGTTTTTCCGGCTGGCTATTGGAAATTCGACCCTTCACGCGGCGGACCTTCTTTAGTGATGGGCGATATCGGTTCGCATGCGCACAACCTGACAAGATTTATCACCGGTTTGGAAATAGATGAAGTTTCAGCGGAGATCGGAGCCATCGTTCCCAACCGGCTCGTACATGACTTTGGCGGGGCAATGCTCCGATTTAACAACGGCGCGCGTGGCAGTTTTTGGGTGACGCAAGCCGCGGCTGGAGTGGAGAATTGTTTGCGCATTCGTGTGAGTGGCACAAAAGGCTCGATTGAATGGATGCAGGAAATTCCACAAGCGCTCACCTTCAAACCATTGGGCGCGCCATCTCAAAACCGCACCCCGAACGGACCCGGCACATTGCCTCTCTCTGCTCGTTGCACTCGTTTGGTCGCGGGACATCCCGAAGGATTCCCCGATGGCTTCGCCAATATTTATTCCGATGCCGCCGAAGCGATCGCTGCTCGTCGCGCAGGCAAAAAAGCAGACCCGCTCGCGCTCTACTTCCCGAATTCATTTGACGGTTTGATGGGCGTGCGCTTTGTGGATAGTGTTGTCAAATCCAGCAATGAGAATGGGCAATGGACGAAATGCTGAGGAAGACCGACGATGGACGACAGACGATAGACGAAAGTATATGGTCAATGGTCCATCGTCTATCGTCCAAAGAAGCAGGTGAGCATGTCTAACAACACCATCCTCGTCACTGGCGCGACAGGAAAAGTCGGCAAGACTTTCATCAATCGCATTCTTGCTGACTCACGTTTTAATTCTTTCACCGTTCGCGCCTTGTGCCATAATCGCGAGCTTCCCCCACATCCCCGCATTCAAAACATACACGGCTCCATCGAACATCGTGACCTCGTCGAAAAAGCGATGGACGGCGTAACGCATGTTCTGCATCTCGCCACCGTCAAAGAGACGCCCGAGCAAATTATGGATGTGGCGGTCAAAGGTCTTTTCTGGCTGCTCGAAGCCTGCCGCACCTCCCCCACCTTCAAACAGTTCATCATGGTCGGCGGCGATGCGGGCATGGGTCATTTCGTTTATCCGCATCCCATCCCCGTCACTGAAACGCAAAAACATTCTGCCTACCCTGGCTGTTACGCGCTCTCCAAAGTTCTCGAAGAAGTGATGCTCGAACAGTATTACATCCAATACAATCTCAACGGCTGCTGCCTGCGCGCGCCGTGGATCATGGAAAAGGATGACTTCAAATATCAACTCTCTTTTGGAGAGGATGTCTTCGGTGGTCCGCGCTGGCGTGACTTTGTGGATGAGAAAACTGCGGCTGACTATGTGCGGACGCAGACCATCCCGGTCATGCTTAATCTGGAAGCTGTTCCCGTTAAAAGAAACTTTGTCCACGTTGACGATTTGGTCAGCGCGATCTTGGCTGCCATTGACCACCCCAAAGCCCGCCAGCAACTCTTCAATATCTGTATGGACGAACCCGTAGACTACGGCGAGATGGGCAACTATCTGCACGAGACTCGCGGCTTGCCCACCGTAGAGATCAAGACCGAATATCACTCCACATGGCTCGATAACGCTAAAGCAAAATTTTTACTCAACTGGCGACCTGAATATGATCTGAAAAAGATGATCGACTCGGCGTTTGACTACGTGCGCGCCGAGGATGATCCGCGCAAGGTTTGGTATCCCGGATAATTTTGTCATGCTGAGCGATAGCGAAGCATCTCTTAGATAATCGTAGAGACCCTTCGCTGCCGCTCAGGGTGACATGAGGAGACACATATGGATAAAAACGAAATCAAAAAGGCAATCGAAAGCGGCAAGACCTCTCTTGGCATTGAACTCGGCTCAACCCGCATCAAAGCTGTGTTGATCGCTGAAGACCATTCCCCCATCGCATCGGGCAGCTACGAATGGGAAAATCAATATGAGCATGGCGTCTGGACGTACAGCCTGGACATTGTGTGGAAAGGCTTGCAAGAAAGTTACCGCAATCTCAGTAAAGAGGTTTCGGAGAAATACGGTGTGACGCTCACCACCATTGGCGCGATCGGTTTCAGCGCCATGATGCACGGCTATCTGGCATTCGGCAAGGACGGCAATTTACTTGTCCCCTTCCGCACCTGGCGCAACACGATGACGGGACAAGCCGCCGAAAAACTCACCGACCTCTTCCAATTCAACATTCCGCAACGCTGGAGCATTGCGCATCTTTATCAGGCGATATTGAACAAGGAAGCGCATGTCAAAGACATCAGTCACCAGACCACACTGGCGGGCTATGTCCACTGGAAGTTGACGGG
>VFQT010003962.1_pt1 | contig 12908 bp, 13 predicted proteins | sample 3512381 | NCBI WGS metagenome assembly VFQT01 (sample SAMN10412376, study PRJNA504923) | tailings metagenome | isolation source: Relicate 2 Philex TSF3 active mining site | place: Philippines: Tuba, Benguet | collected 2017-08-29 | reverse complement strand
GGCCCCGACTCGGTTGCTAGCCGCGCAGGTGGAAGACATGCGTCCAGCCGTCCGCGCCGCGATTCGTCGAGAGCACGTAGCCCCGGGCACCGTCGTACGTCCCGGATCCGCCGAGGACGGGGCGGATGGTCTTCTGTCCGGTGGTCAGGGTCGCAGAGCTCGCTGGGTACAGCGAGATCCCGCCCACCACGATCTGATTCGCCTCATCGCCGAACACGAAGGTCAGGTTCGAGGTGCGCAGTTCCTGGTCGTTGGGCATCCCGACCGCGACGGTGGTGAGCGTGCCGGTGAGGTAGTACTGCGGCCCGGACTTGCCCTTCACCGTGGTCGGGATGAAGAAGGTACGCACGGCCCCGAGCCCCTCACCCTGGATGAGGGTCGGTGCCACTGCACCGTGGGTGACCGTCACGGTCCTGCCCTTGTCTGCGGCCTGTGCTGCCGGCGCAACGCCGACCTGGACCAGCGCCGTGGCCATTACCGCCATGGCGAGGCTGGCGGATAGCTTCCTGAACGCGTTCACGTGAACTCCTATCGAGATTGCTGACGATGAGAACGAGATTGCTGACGATGAGATCGGGACTGCTGGCCATTCGATCGAATTTGCCGACGATTTGATCAAGATGGCTCACTACTTCGTCAAGACGGACGATTCTTGATGACTGGTGAGCCTGCGGTGTGGGCCCATGGGTCTGATTCTTGCTCCCTTACGGGATCTGCGACTGCGCCCGCCACAGGTCGATGTCCGACTCGACGGCAAAGCCGTCGATCGCGGCGAGTTCAGCCTCGGTGAAGTCAAGCCGGCTCACCGCGGCTGCCGTCTCCCTCAACTGCTTGGGGCTACTGGCGCCGAGCAGGGTCGAGGTGACCCGCGGATCCCGAAGGGTCCAGGCCACGGCCATCTGAGCCAGGCTCTGGCCGCGCTGCTCGGCAATGGCCCGAAGGGAGCGGATGCGATCGAGGTTCTCGTCCGAGAGCATCGATCCGAACAGGGACTTGCCCTGTGCTGCGCGGGAGCCCTCTGGCACGCCATCGAGATAGCGATCGGTGAGCAGTCCCTGGGCCAAGGGGCTGAAGGTGATCGCCCCGGCACCGGCCTCCTGCAGCGCATCGAGCAGGCCGGACTCAATCCAGCGATTCAGCATCGAGTACGAAGGCTGGTGGATCAGCAGCGGAGTGCCCAAGTCCGCCAGGATGCGCGCCGCCTGCAGGGTGCGCGATGGCGAGTACGAGGAGATCCCCACGTACAGGGCCTTGCCCTGCTGCACCGCAGAGTGCAGGGCACCCATCGACTCTTCGATCGGCGTATCCGGATCGGGTCGATGATGATAGAAAATGTCGACGTAGTCCAAGCCCAGCCGCTGCAGGCTCTGATCCAGGCTGGCGAGCAGGTGCTTGCGAGAGCCGAGGTTGCCATAAGGCCCTGGCCACATGTCCCAGCCCGCCTTGGAGGAGATGACCAACTCGTCCCGCAGACCGGCGAAGTCCTCCGCGAGGATTCGTCCGACGTTGGTCTCGGCCGTCCCATAGGGCGGGCCATAGTTGTTTGCCAGGTCGAAGTGGGTGATGCCGAGGTCGAAGGCGGTACGCATGATGGCTCGCTGATTGTCCAGCGGCATGTCGTCGCCGAAGTTATGCCAGAAGCCGAGCGAGACGACCGGGAGCAGCAGGCCGCTGCGGCCGCACCTGCGATACGGCATGCGCCCGTCGTAGCGGTCCGGATTGGGCACGTATTGGTCAGGAATGGACATGGGCTGATTCTGGCATCTGCAGTGGATCCTGCTGGCGGGCACTCACCCGACACCGCCTTCAGCTAGGGCTGATCCCCATGCATGGTCCCGACGATGGTCCCGAACTCGTCCGCTGCCACCTGCGACGTGCAATCCCGGTAGGACAACCCGGGGATGACGACGGAGATGAGTGGACTCTGGCCCTCGGAGTTGAGCCCGACAGGCGAGAACGTGACCGCGCCGAGGTAGCACCGACCGCGGGCGTCGAGGACGGCATAGGCCACGAAGGGGACATCCACCGTGTCGGCTCCGCGCAGTGGATGCACGTCGATCGAGGTGGGCGAGACCGATCCGAAACCGTCCGCGGGCCAGCCTGCAGCTACCCAAGCCCTGCGGACGCCGAAGTCGCCGACCTCATCACCCGAGCCAATGTCTGTCGCATCACCCTCGCTCTCAGCGATGCGGCCAAGGCGCTCTGCGAAGGCGCGCGCATCCTGGATCGGCGCAGCCAGAGCTGGGTCCGTCGGCGCTGGGGGCGTCGGCGCTGGGGGCGCAGCAGACGTCGGGGCGCTCGGTGCGATGGACGCCGGTGCAGTCAATGGCGTCGTGGACTCGACCTGCGGGCTACTTGCACAGCTGGCACACATGACGAGCAGCGGAGCGAAGATCAGGCCGAGGCGTCCCACCCGCGCATCGTAGGAGTCCGGGGGCCCAGCAACTCACTGGTTCGCGTCGACTCGCGCACCATCAGGCTGCCCGGCACGGTCTGGATGGTCGACGAAGCTACCCGGTCTGCGCCATCGTCAACGAGCAGAGCGACCGCCGCCGTCATCCGCCCGGCAATGTTGAGACCGATCGCGGTGATCGGCGGATCGGCTACCTGCGCCAACAGGCCGTCGACATCCTGGGCCACGAGCAGGTCGCCTGGAACCGACAGGCCCCGGGAACGGGCGGCCGAGGCGATGCCACGGCCGAAGTCCTCCAGGAGCCCGACCAAGGCGTCCGGGCGATTCGACGACGCCAGCACATCCTGGGCCGTTGCCCGGCCCGCGGCCGCGGCGGCCTCACGGGTGACGCACTGGGAGACCTGCGCCCGAGCCACCACGGGCGTGATTCCCTTGGCCTGGCACCAGTTGGCGGTCGCGCTGATCGCCTGCTGGCCCTCGGCCCATGCGATGTCGGGCGCGATCAGCCCGAGACTGCGGGCTCCCTGCTCCCAGAGGTGGTCCAGGAGCGCCTGCATCCCCTGGTCGGTATCGGGGACGACGCTTGGTCCGAGCGTTCCATGTGGATCGCGGCCGAGGAGGACGACTGGGGACGTGGACCCCTGCAGTGCATCCAACCGCGGATCTTCGGGCAGGGGGTCCAGGACGATCACCCCATCGAGGCCGAAGGACATCAGCTCGGCAGCATCCCGTACCGGCGGCAGGATCGTCAGCGCACGCTGATGCCGGACCGCCTCCTGGCTCGCCGCCAGCGCAACCCTGCCGTACCAGTCCGTGCGCAGGAGTTCGTCCATCGGCAGTCGGGCCAGTTGCGGGAGGAGAAGCCCGATGGTGTCCGAGCGGCCCAGGGCAAGGTTCCTCGCCGTTCGACTCGGGACGTAGCCCATTCGATCCGCGATGGCCTGGACCCGCTCCCGGGTCCGCGCATCCACGCGGCCCTTGCCGCTGAGCGCATGCGAGACCGTGGTCCGGGAGACTCCAGCCGTGCGGGCGACGTCCGCAACGGTGGGGCGTGGCCGCATCCAAGCAATCTAGCGATTGCCCTTGACGGAGCCAAATCGATTTGGTTGACTCCGCCCATCATGCCAAATCGGTTTGGCGCCCGGGAAGGACGGCCATGGCTACACGTGATCAAGCCCCGACTTCGCCTGCAACCACTGGAACCCTGAGTTCCAACGCCCTGGGAGCACGCCATGTGATCTTCCTGGTGATCGCCGCGGCCGCCCCGCTGGGCTTCGCCGTCGGTGCCATCCCGCTGGCAATCGGGCGCGGAGGCGTGGGCACCGCCGGGATGTTCCTGGTGACCGGAATCATCCTGCTGGTCTTCGCAGTCGGCTATGTCGCGATGGCCAAGCATGTCCGACGGGCCGGCGGGCTTTACCTCTTCGTCTCCGAGGGACTGGGCCGAACGCTTGGCGTGGGCTCGGCCTTCGTCATCACCCTGGGATACGCGATCGCCGCCACCGCCGCGGTCGGCGTCTTCGCCTTGCTGATGCAGAGCCTGGTCACGGAGCTCTTCGCCACGTCGACCCCGTGGATCGCCTGGGCCTTGCTCGCAGCCGTGCTGATGGGGGTGCTCGGCATCCTGAAGGTCGAGCTGAACGCTCGGGTCCTTGGCATCATCCTGCTGCTGGAGGTCGGCATCCTGCTGGTCGTCGGGGTAGCGGTGATCGCGCAAGGCGGGGCAATGGGGCTGACCCCGACCGCCTTCAACCCGTCCGAGATCTTCGCCGGCAATCCGGGGGCCATGCTGGCCATCACCATCGTCGCCTTCTCCGGCTTCGAAGCGACCGTCCTGTTCGTCGAGGAGGTGCGCAAGCCCGATCGTTCCATTGCCCGAGCCACCTACGGAGCGATCCTGGTGATGGTTGCCATCTATGCCTTCGCAACCTGGACCCTCATTCAGGCATTCGGCGATCAGGGCGCCGTGGACCAGGCCGCGAGCGATCCAATCAACATGTACTTCACTGCCGCTGGCACCTTTGCCGGTGAATGGGCCGTGGCGCTGGTGGGCCTGCTCGTCGTCACGAGCTGGTTTGCATCAATCCTCGCCTTTCACAACGCCACCTCGCGCTACCTGCTGGCAATGGGTCGAGATCGAGCCATGCCGCGCGTCCTATCGCGGGTGCACCCGCGATTCGGGTCCCCTTGGGTGGCAAGCGCCTCGCATACGGCATTCACGCTGATCGTGGTGGTCGCCTTCTTCCTGGTCGGTGCCGATCCTTACCTCGACCTGTACGTCCTGGGCTCCGTTCCCGCGGTGATCGCCATCCCGTTCATGGAGCTGCTCGCCTCCATCGCCATCATCGGATACTTCGCCCGGGACCGGCGAGGCATGTCGACCATGCGCGTCATCGTCGCCCCCGCCATCGCTGCGGTAGCCCTCGCCGTGGTGACCGTCCTGGTCATCACGCAGATCGACGTCTTCACGGGTCGAGGTGGGCTGGTCAATGGCCTGCTGGTCGGGTTCGTCGGCCTGGCCCTGCTGGTTGGAGTCCTGCGGGCGACGTGGCTGAAGGCCCGGCGCCCAGAGGTCTACCAGGGCCTGGGCAGTTCGAACCCATTCGATGCGAACCTGACCGCTTCGTAGCCCGGATCCGTGACCATGACCTACGACCCATTCGCCCGCGGGCCATACCCCGTCGGCGTGCAATCCCAGTCCTGGCATGACTCGACTCGCGAGCGAACCCTGCCGGTGGAGATCTGGTATCCGGCTTCCGATGCCTTTCTCGGCCAGGATCACGACCCCCGGACCTGGGACAGGTTCCTGCCCGATTGGGCAGCCGCCCTCGAGGAAGGCGAAGCGGAACTGGCGAGCCAGGAAGCCGTGCGCGATGCGGATCCCCGGCAGGCCGAGCCCGCGCCACTGATCCTGCTCATCCACGGCTGGGCCGGATACCGACGGGAGGCGACCTTCCTCGGTACGCACCTGGCGAGCCACGGCTACCTGGTTGTCTCCCCCGACGTACCAGGCAGTACCTGGGCCGAGGTGGATGCCTTCCTCGCCGGCCAGGCGCCCGTGGGTGATCCAGCGGCCCTCCGCGAGCATGCTCGCAGCATCGCCGAGGGCAGGGTGGGCGATATCGGCTTCCTTATAGATAGAGCGCTGGATGCACTGGACGCCCGGCCGTGGGGGGTCGGGGTCACCGGGGCGAGCTTTGGCGGCTTCTCATCCCTCATCGCACCGACCGCCGATCGTCGGGTGTCCGCGATCGCACCGATGTGTCCAGCCAATGACGATGCCCCCATCCTTGCCCCAACCCGGCTATTGGGTGCCCTGCTGGAACAGCCGTGGAAGTCCGACGCGGCTACCTTGATCCTGGCCGCCGACCGCGACTCCCTGCTGCCGCTGTACGGTCAACTGGGCCTACTTCGCATGCTGCCGGCATCGAACAAGCGACTGGTCAGCCTGGCAAGGGCGGACCACAACCACTTCGTCGACGACATCGAACTCGGCCATGCCTGGATGGCGGAGTTCGTCCAGCAGGTCGCTGAGATCTTCCCCGCCGGACCAGGGGACTGGCCCCTTGTCGCGCGTTCCATCTCCCCCATTGAACAACTCATACCGGGTGAGCAAGCCAAGCTTGCCTGGCGAGGCCTTGTCACCGCCCACTTCGACTCCTACCTACGAGACGATGAGCGGGCGCGGGAATACCTCGTCGATATCGATGGCGTGCTCGCCGGCCTTGGCATTGAGGCGAATACCTTCGGTGTTGCGAGTGGAGTCGGGCCTCGGTGAGTGACCACGAACATAAGTCGGTGAGTGACCACGAGAATGAGCGCGTCCGCATCGAACAGGTCATCGAGCAGGCCTACCGCGCGCTCGCCTTCGAGCCCGGGCAGGAGCCAGACTGGGTCAACTTCCAGCAGACCTTCGCCCCCCGGGCGGTTCTCGCACTTCGGGTCTTCCCTGAGGACCCTGAGGTTCGCATCATGGACCTCGAGGGCTACGCGCACGAGCAGATGCGCAATGACCTCAAGCACCAGGGGTACTCGGAGACACCTGGGGAGCGAAAGGTGGAGATCATCGGCAACGTCGCTGCCGTCCGCCAGGAGTTCACCATGAACTTCGCTGACCGATCGCAGCGCGCCGTTGACCTGTTCTGCCTCGCCCGGACTCAGGGAGACTGGTTGATCGTCTCCGTGGTCAGCGACGTCATACGCGACGGGTCTTCGTAGTCGCCTCTGGAACCACGAAGCGATCGCACCGCAATGCGATCGAACTCGTCCTCCGAGATGACCGGCAGGAGTGGCTCGACTTCCTCCCCTGACGGGCGCTCATCGGCAACTGACATCACGCACGACGCCTACGCAGCAGGAGCACCACGGTGATCGTCGCGACTACCGCCACAGCGGCCGCCAACAAGGCCAGCACGGGTACCGAGCCACCGCCAGCCTGGCTTTCAGTGCTGATGGCATCGGCGCTTGCGATGGGAGGACTCGAGGAGTCGGAGGGCGCAGTGCCGGCCACCTCGAATGCATAGCTTCCCGTCACTGGATGACCGTCACCGGAGACAACGCGATAGGCAACCTGGTATAGACCAGGTTGCCCTGCTCCCAGGTTGACGCGGATCGTGGGGCCGTCGATGATCGGCGGATCTTCGCTCACGACCGTGCCAGCGGCTGAAGTGACCACGAGGGCTGCACCAGCATCCAGCAATGGCTCGTCGAAGGTCAGACTCACCTGCGCCGGCATGTCGATCAGGACGCTGTCCGCAGGCGGATCTGCGCTGACTTCATCGGTGTGGGCCATCGCGGCCGATCCTGGGGCCAAGACGAAGATCAGCATCGCACCGATGGCGATCACGGAGCGCGGCAGGATTCCCCGGTACCGGCCAGCCTTCGATGGGGTCGAGGACGAAGTCACCCCGCCATCATCTCACCGACGCAAGGGAGGACCTTTGACCTGGGGAGCGAATCTCAGTATTGCGTTCCTCACGAGCCTGGCACGTGAGCCAGGCACGTGAGCCAGGCACGTGAACAAGTTCCGTGAGCAAGGCACGCGAACATCCAGGTGCGTGAGACAAGTTCGTGAGTGCTTCATGCCGGCGTGCACGGCAGGGCTTGGCCAGGGACATGTTCGAGTCTTCAGGTCTCGTCTTCAGGTCGCGAATTCACTTCGAGTCAGACACTCGTTCCACCTGGACGCGTCCGCCAGGCGAAGGAGGCAACGATTGTCATGACCGCTGCCAGCACGGTCGCGATCAACCGGACATCGATCTCGGTGGTGACCGAGTCCCCGTCAATCGCGAACAGCGTGACCACGAGCAGGGTGATCGCCCCAACCGTCAGGGCGTAGTTCGCGGCAACGAAGGCAACGATGACCGCAGCCGCAATGGAGCAGACCAGCACCGCGAGATAGCCCGAGACGTAGCCGGGCAGCAGCAGTGCTGCACAGACGACCAGGCCCAGCATCGTGCCCACGATGCGGCCCGCGACCCGGCTGACCGTCCCATCAGCGTCTGGCTTGGTCACCCAGGCGATCGTCATCGGCAACCAATAGGAGTGCTCGACACCGGAGAACTCGGCCACTGCGGTGGCCACCACGATGAGCGCCGACAGCCGGAGCCCGTGCCGCAGAAAGGGGTCGTCCCAGCGAACCTGTGGTCGGATCCGGGCCCACAGGCCAGGCAGCGGGGTGAGGCTCCCGTTCAGGGCCCTGGGATGGCCGATCAAGTGGGGGACGGCCGTCACCGCAGTGATGACGGCTCCCCCGAGTCCCACGAGCAGTGCACCTTCCAGGGCCGGGGCCGGTAGGACGGGCACACCCAGGAAGATCGTGAAGGTGACCAGGGTCAGCAGGCCACCAAGAGCCGCCCGTGGACCGGCCACGCCCGCGACCCCGCAGCCCAGGGCCACCAGTCCTGAGGCGATGATGCCTGCCACCGGGGCGTTGGAGAGCAGTCCTCCCGCCAGCGCCGCCAGCATGATCCACGCATTCACCCAAGCCATCGTCCGCCAGCGCCGCCCCGGTTCCTCGCCGGCCTCGGCGAAGGCGACGAAGACAACGCCCATCGCCAGCGACAGGGCATACGACGGAACGTCGGCCGCGACGCAGGCCGTCGCCATCAGCCCGAACACCAGCCCGGTACGCATCCCCTGCCAAAGGAGCACCTTGCCCCGGTCGACCTGCGCAGTCCCGACCAGCAGGTGACGCAGGTGAGCGGACATGGGCGCAGGCTAGTGCGAGGATGGCCGCTGCGAGGCAGATGAGCCCTGTTGGACATGGGTGGCGACGAGGTGGATCGAATCGAGGCGGCTGCCTTGCTGGGCCTGCCGGTGGACGCCGACCCGGACACTGTCCGACGGGCGTGGCGACTGTGGGCCAGGGCCGCACATCCTGATACCGGTGGGGATCCAGCCCACTTCACCAGGCTGGACGAGGCACGGCAGGCTCTGCTACGCAACCAACCCTCGGCCCCACCGGTCCCCACCCCGAGGTTGCCCCTGCGGGCGGTCACGCACCGCCCAGCGCACCGACTCCTGCTCCTCTTCGGGGCGATTCTGGCACTCGGCGCCGCCCTGCTGCCCCAACTGCTGGCTGGACTGCTGACCCTGCCCCTGGCTGCACTCCCCGCTGCTGCAACCGCCACGGCATGGTCGGTCTGGGCGGCTCGGCAGGTACTGGATCCTGCGGCGGATCGGGGGCACCGGATTGCGGCGCTGGCGCTCCTCTGGGGACCGCTGGCCCTCGGACAGCTCCTGGTGTCGACCATCGCCGGCACCAGCCTGCTGCCCGTGCTCCCGGTACTGGCACTGCCCATTGTCGCCGTCGTCGCCCTGCTTGATCCCAGCACGGGTCTGTGGCGGTGAGCGAGGTCGGTGCCATGGGCTAGCGTCCTGCAGCATGGCCTTCCCGCCGCTGGACGACGCGGCCATCGCGGTGGCCTGCGGCCATGAGACCTACCGCCGTGGCCTGGAGTACGCGCGTGCAGGCCACGTTCGCCAAGTGACCTGGAGCGACTCGGGCAACACCCTCACCGCGCTTGTACAGGGCAATCGTCCACATCCCTATGTCGTGCACGTCTCCACGACGCAGACCGCATCCGGCGAGGACCTGCTCGTCGGCCACTGCACCTGCCCGATGAGCTTCATGTGCAAGCACGTTGCCGCCGCGCTCATCGTCGGGCGGGAAGGTGGTTCCGATGCACATCCCGTGCCAAGCTCGGGATCGAGCTGGCGCCGGACCCTGCGGGCCATTGCGGCCCCTGAGGTCGACCTCGGCTACGAGCCGATTGCCCTGCAACTGTCCGTCCAGCAACCAGGCAGGGGGCACGACTACGGCGCTGGCCGTGCCCGGCATCGGCTGAACGCCCGGCCGATGATGCTGGGCGCAAAGGGCCGCTGGGTGCACTCGAACATCTCCTGGCAGCGCCTGAGGTACCTGCGCGGCAACGCGAATCCAGAGCACTTGCGCATCGCCAGTCGACTGCAGAGCCTGCACCCGTCCAGTTCGTTCAGCTACTACGGCGCGAGCACCCAGTGGCTGGACGTGGCAGAGATCGATGGGTTGGCCCTGTGGTCGATCCTGCTGGAGGCACGCCGCGCACAGATGCCCGTCATCCTGGATGACAAGGCGCAGTCCGCGGTGACCTTCATCGAAGAGCCCGCGGAAATCGCCTTCGACATCATCCGTTCACGTTCATGGCTGATTGCGACGCCCGAGCTGTGGTGCGGGGAGGACCTCATGTCATTCATGAGCCTGGACCTGATCGGGCAGCCGGCTCATGCCGCCTTCGCCTGGCTGACGGATGCGGCGACTGGCAAGACGGAGGAGCTCACCCTGCTCAGCCTGGCAGCTCCGCTCGGCGATGACCTCGGTGACCTGCTGGTGCAGGAGGCGGCGATCGAGATCCCCGTCGCCGAGTAGGCCGAGTTCCTCATCGAGGGCTACCCGGCCCTGGCCCGGCAGTTCCGGATCCTCAGCCAGGATGGGTCCTTCACCCCGCCCGAGCCCGCCGTCCCGACCCTGCACCTGACCATCCGTCATCACCCCGTCCCAGCGAATGCCTCCTGGGACCAGAAGGTCATCGGACCGGTCATCGATCTGGAGTGGAGTTGGTCCTACGCACCGACAGGCACGGCACAGACGCAAGGTCTGGGTGCATCCTCGCCCGGGCTCGTGGACTCGACGCCCGGGCTCGGGGACCTTGCGGCAGGGGCAGCGCATCCGCATGCGGGCCAGTTCTATCCACTGCGAGCTTCGGCTGCAGGCAACGCCGCGGTCCGCGACCTGAACGCCGAGGAGGCCATCCTCGATGAGCTAGCCTGGCTGCTGGAGGTTCAGCCGGGCCTGGCATTGCCTGGCCGGCATGTGCTCGCCGGCCAGGCGACGCTGCAAGGCCGCGCGATGCTGGACTTCCTCGAGCGAGACCTGGTCAGGTTGCACGAGCTCGGTAGCGTCGTGATCACCGATGACGCAATCCGGTTCGCGGAGGCCATCAGCGAACCGCGGGTCGACGTGCACCTGGAACCTCGTCCGGAGAGCTGGGATTGGTTCGACCTCCAGGTCGCGGTCAGCGTGGCCGGCGAGGAGATCCCATTCGAGCTGCTCTTCCGTGCCCTGGCCACCGATGCCCCGTTGCTCTTCCTGCCCAGCGGGCGGTACCTGCGCCTCGACGCCGAGGATCCTGAGCATGTCGAGCGGCTGCAGCGGCTGCGCGGGCTGATCGAGGAGGCACGGGAGCTGCGCGAGTCCGCGCGGGATCCACTCGGAATCAGTCGCTACCAGGTGGACCTGTGGGAAGACCTGGTGGAACTCGGGGTCGTGGATGAGCAGTCCGCATCCTGGCAGCAAGCCATCTCCCGATTGCCGCTCGCCCAGGCACATGAGCCGCAGGCCCTACCCGCCGGTGCCATCCTGGCCGACCCGCGGCCTTACCAGCAGGAGGGCTTCGCCTGGCTGTCCTTCCTACGCGCCCATGGGCTCGGCGGGATCCTCGCCGATGACATGGGCCTGGGCAAGACCCTGCAGGCGATCATGGCCATGGCCCAGGGTCGGCAATCCGGCGACGCCCCGTACCTGGTCGTCGCACCGACCAGCGTGATGGGCAACTGGGCACGGGAGTGCGCGCGGTTCGCCCCCGGCCTGGCGACCGTCCAGCTCACCGAGACCACCAACAGGCGCGGCAAGCAGATCGCCGAGTCCGTGGCCGGGGCCGACGTGGTCATCACCTCCTACGCCCTGTTCCGGCTGGACTTCGACGAGTTCGAATCCCTGGACTGGTCCGGCCTATGGCTGGACGAAGCCCAGTTCGTCAAGAACCGGCAATCCCAGGCCCACGGTTGCGCCCGCAGGCTTCGCACTCCATTCAAGGTCGCCATCACCGGCACGCCGTTGGAGAACAACCTGATGGAGCTGTGGTCCCTGCTGTCAATCACCGCGCCGGGACTCTTCCCGAGCCCGGATCGATTCGCCGACTACTACCAGCGACCCATTGAACGCGAGCAGGACGCCGATCGGCTCGCCCAGTTGCGTCGTCGCATTCGGCCGTTCATGCTGCGCCGGACCAAGGAGGAAGTGGCCGGCGACCTACCCCCCAAGCAGGAGCAGGTCCTCGAGCTGGACCTGCACCCTAAGCACCAGAAGGTCTACCAGCGGCACCTGCAGCGGGAACGGCAGAAGGTCCTCGGGCTCATCGGGGACCTGCGCAAGCATCGCTTCGAGATCTTCAAGTCCCTGACGATGCTTCGCCAGCTCAGCCTGGATGCCAGCCTGGTTGACGAGGAGTATGCGAATATCCCGTCGACCAAGCTGGACGCCCTCGTGGAGATGCTCGGCGACATCGTGTCCGAGGGTCATCGCACCCTGGTCTTCAGCCAGTTCACCGGATACCTCGCCAAGGTACGCACCCGGCTCTCCGATGCCGGCATCGCCACCGCATACCTCGATGGCCGCACCCGCAAGCGGCAGGAGGCCATCGATGCCTTCGTCGATGGCGATGCGCCGGTCTTCCTCATCAGCCTCAAGGCGGGCGGCTTCGGCCTGAACCTCACCGCGGCGGACTACGTCATCCTCCTCGACCCTTGGTGGAATCCGGCAACCGAGGCACAGGCCATCGACCGCACCCACCGGATCGGCCAGGACAAGAGGGTCATGGTGTACCGCATGGTCGCGCGCGACACGATCGAGGAACGAGTGATGGCGCTGAAGGAGCACAAGGCGGCGCTGTTCGACGCGGTGATGACGGGTACCAGTGCAGGCGGCTCAGGGCTCACCGCGCAGGAGATCCGCGAACTGCTCGCTTGATTGCAGACTTGAGCGGATGGACCTCCCGCTCAACCAGGATTTGATCAATCCAGGATCGCACTGATCTGCGAAACAGCCGCGATCATGCCCTCCTCGGCACCCATCTGCAGGACCTGCATGAACGCCTCTTCACTGGGGAACTCGCTGGTGATCGTCATCGTGGAGGAAATCGGGGACACCGCGGAGATCTCGACTCGCATCCGTGTG
>VFQT010003961.1_pt1 | contig 12909 bp, 10 predicted proteins | sample 3512381 | NCBI WGS metagenome assembly VFQT01 (sample SAMN10412376, study PRJNA504923) | tailings metagenome | isolation source: Relicate 2 Philex TSF3 active mining site | place: Philippines: Tuba, Benguet | collected 2017-08-29 | reverse complement strand
AATGAACCGGTTGCAGAACACCACCGTGGCGTCGTACACCGCCTCTGCGACCACACAGGCCCGCAGTGTTTCGTAACCGCCGTGCGGCAGCAGGGGACTGCTGGAATCACTCATCATGCCACCTCGGGTTCTGAATCCCCGGAAAAGTCAGTCTGGTCAGACTGGTCGGACTGGTCCGACTGCACAGAGGAACGTAGATCTGGCGAGCGTCGATGAACAGCACCGTGTCGTCGGACGGTCCCTCACACACACCGAACGAAGTTCCGCATTCGGCAATTCATGGAACCATCGCCCGTATTCATTTCCGGATCAGCCCCCCGGGAGTGCGCAGTTCGCGTGGATCCTGAAACAACGTGGCCTGCGGCGGAGGGACATCAGCCATGGGCGCAACCAACCGTGAGGACTCCAAACAGATCGTTCTGCGTCTCGACATACTCACCCATCCGAGGTAATTTGGCCCACCCCCGGACAAAGGGCTGTCCGACGTTCTGAACTTTCGTACAGATAATCTTGCGAGCCCCAGCAAATTTCCCTGCGTTTTCCCGCCCTGATACCTCCGTTCCCGGTTGAATTTCCCCCCGGAGTCAGGTCACACTAAGTGAAGGAAAAAGATGCCGGTAAGGCAGCCGCTGTCATCTGTTCTAAGAAACGCAGCCCTCGTTCATGTTCGTTCACGGTTCAATCGCCCTTTCCAACTGGCCCTTGACAACTGCCCCCCCCCCCGATGCTCTCCAGTCTCCACCTGCAAAACTTCCGTGGATTTGCCGACCATCGTGTATGGTTTGGTCCATTTTCTGCCGTGGTGGGGCAGAACAATTCCGGTAAAAGCACTCTGATTGCAGCACTGCGGATGTTGGCAGAAGTTTTGCCGGCCCTTGGTCGGGGTCGCTGGGTGGAACCGTCACCGCAGTTTCGCCGGCTGGGGATCGTTGAGACTGGTGTGGAGGTGAATTTGCCGGTGTCGGTGAGGCCCACGACCGTCTTTCATCGTTATGCAGCTCCGCCCGCTGTGATTGACACCCGGTTCAGCTCAGGCGGTCGCCTGCAGCTGATGCTGGTGGACGCGGCCACGGTGTTTGCAATAGTAACTGATCCGGCGGGCCGCACCATCCGAACTCGCCACGACCTGCCGCGTGCCGCCTTCAGCGCGGTGATGGTCCTGCCGCAGCTGGGCCCGCTGGACGAGACCGAAACCACGCTGAAACAGAACTACGTCCGCCAGTGCCTGGACACCCACCGAACTTCCCGCCAGTTCCGGAACAAGCTGCGATTTCTGCCCCGTCAGTATCCCGGGTTTGTGCAGTTGTTCCAGGACACATGGCCGGGAGTCCGGATTGCGAGATTTGACAGCGAATCCAGCGGGCACGGGGACTCCTTGTCACTGCTGCTGAGCGAAGGCGGGTTTGTGGCTGAGGCTGCAGATTTTGGCCATGGGCTGCAGATGTGGCTGCAATTGGTCTGGTTTCTCAGCCGCGTTCCGGACCATGCTGTGGTGGTGCTGGACGAACCGGATGTGTATGTGCACGCCGAACAGCAGACCTGTCTGACGCAGCTTCTCAGGCGTCGCAGAGGGCAAACCATTCTTGCCACTCATTCACCGGCGGTCATCACGCTGTGTACCAGGGAAGAAATAGTCCGTGTCCATCGCGTTACGGCGGAATCACGACCTGGAATTTGTGAGACTCAGCATCAGCAGGCCATTATCGCCGCCGCGGAACTCCAGAGGCAGCAGGCCATCCGCAACAGCATACAAAAATTTGAGGACAGGCAGCCGCCGCCGGAGGAAGTCGATGACGCCGATCGCGACCTTGCCGCACCCGAAGGCGTCGGACAGACCGTCTGGATCGAAGTGAAAGTTTACGAGAACGCAGAGTTTACAGCCACGGATTCCTCCGGTAACGTGGTACTGCAGGTTTCCGCCGATGGCTCAGTCACGGGCAAAAGACTGAAGGAAATTGTCGACGTGGAACCGCTCACAATTCAGATTCAGGAGCCTGAAAACGTTGAGATTTGGATTGGAGGAAAGCAATTGATACCCCAAGAGCGGGGAGAGTCCATAGTGAAACACTTGTTTTTTTGACAACATGGCCGACGCACAAATTGCCAACAATGCTGGCCAAGCAACTTCGACGTCGCATATCCAGTTCGACACGCCGCGATCAAAGACGGCCTCACCAGAAACTTCCGACACACATTCGCTTCTCAGTATATCCCATCACACACATTGCACACTTTTCCATTTCTATCTACGGCCCGTTTTTTGAAACACTCTGAATGACACCCGCACCACGACTTCCGGCATGCTTCCAAGATGCAGAAACCCGGGCACTTATCGAGACCATCTGTGCCACCCACGGCATCGACATCAAGCTACTGGAAGACATCTTGCTGACTTCATTACAATTCAGCGGCTCTGGGCGCCCCAAAGGCGTGTCGACAGAACTTGCCACACCCATCGTAGATTTCATCGCGCGCACAGAAATCCCAAAAACATGCATATAACACGCATCCGTCTCAAAAATTGGCGTAGTTACGAAGACACTGAGCTAACCTTCACTCCGCCATCTCAGCCCAGACGCATAGTCTTGCTTGGGGCACTCAATGGACATGGGAAAACAAGCCTACTTTTTGCCCTTTACGTGGGCCTCTATGGCCGTGACGGCTATCGATACACAGAGGGAATTTCACCAAACGGTCTCGACGAACACTCGTCGTACCGCAAAGCAATAAAGGAATTCCGTCGCAACACTGCACGCCCAGAAGACCCCACAGAAATTGAAATTGAAATCTCCCCATCACACCCCGATGAAGGTGTGCCAACAATTCGAATCAAGCGAGAATGGCGATTCACTTCCCAAGGTCAACCTCGCCAAGGCGATGCCTTCGAGTCTTGGGAACTTTACGAAAACGGCGAGATCGTACCGACACCGTCACATGAAGTGACGTGCAATCATTTGGGACTTTGGTTGTTTAAAGACGAAGTAATGCCGGCATTCTTCTTCGATGGTGAACAAGCGCAAACCCTAATATCGCGATCTGGCGAAGAGGGCATGAGCAAAGCTGTGGGTGTTTTGTACGGGACAAAACTTGTAGAAGAGTCAGCAAAGTACTTAGACACATTTATCAGTGCCACTGAGCAAAAATTCGGAGGGCGCAAGCAGGCCGACAGTCGTGAAGAAAAGCTTAACCAATTGATTCAATTAAAAGAGGGAATGGAGACTAAGCTCTCTCGAATTGATAAAGACTTGGAAGCACACAAATCTGCGAAGGCAGAGTTAGAGGAAAAGCAGAAGTTCCTGCAAAAACAATCAACCCTAAGTGGTTCTGAAAGGATTCTTGACGCTCGCGCATTGGACGATGATTTCGCGGACAAAAATCGCAAACTCAAAGCCGAACAACAAGACTTCTCCAAGACGGTATCCACGCTCGGTCTAAATCTCGCACTGTCCCGCTGTGCAACGCAGATAGTGAAAATTCTTCAAACCGATTCCGAATTAGAGCAACAGGACGTTGCAGCAGAGAACACAATCACGCGTGCGGACGAGATATTGGCGCGATCAATGCCAGAGCCACCCGAGTCTGATGACCTTTTGGGTAACATTTCCAACACTGTCCGAGAGCGGGTTAAAGAGCGCATACGCCGGGCGATCGAGTTTGTCCTTCGTGGTCCCAGCAAAGACAAACAATCCAGAACCTTCCCATGGTTGAATGCCAGTCAACGCAATGAAATCCAACAGCGAGTGCTCGAAAGTGCGCACACTAGCGCACTTGCCATGAAGCGGAAGATCCAGTCGCTCACCGAGGTCGAAGAGTCCGTCGAGGACCTTCGCCAAAAACGCGACCGAATCCAAAATATACCTGTTGAATTTCAAGAACTACGGAAAGATATCGAAGCGCTGCGTATACAAATCGAGGAGAAGATTGCCCAAATTGGCGCTATCTCTGAGGACCGTTCGCGAATACACACTGAACTAAGCAGACTCGCGCCCGAAATCGGTAAACTTGCTCGCGACATCAGTAATCTTGAGCCTGAAAAGCAGAAGGCGAATGTGGCTCGGTCGGCACAGACGGCGTTTGAAGACATTGCTCGACAGCTTACGCGGGTGACGGCAGCGAGACTTGAGTCAGTTGTAACAACTTACTTCCGCCAAATCGCAGATGATCGCTTCGCCAACGGAACCATCCGACTGCCAACTAACTCAAGCGCGATCCTCGAAAGGCCGAATCAACCACCGGCGACAATCGAAACTATGAGTGGCTTCGAACGGCGTGCCTTCGGTATCTCCTTCTCTTTGGCGTTAGCTCAAATAACTCGGAAGCGCATACCTCTAGTAATCGACACGCCCTTAGGCAACGCAGACTCGGCATATCGTATCAGGCTGTTAAAAGCACTCTCAAATGTTGACATTGATCAAATCATCATTCTGACCCATGATGCAGAAGTTACTGATGATCTCCGCCAGGCTATACAAGCATCTGTCCTACAAACTTCGATGATTACATTTGATCCGGCTGCGCGCAAGTCCGTCTTCCAAGACCAAATGTTTTTTACGGAGGCGCTCCAATGAAACCAGAAACCAAGGATCGCCTTCGACGAATGACATTCAACCCCACCAAGCATGCAGAGAAACTCGAAAACAGTCTCCGCCCGAAACTGGGCTTTTCTCACAAATATGAGACCGCTCGACTCGCAATTGGGCGCTCACTAGCGGAACCCACGAACCCAAGATGGGAACGAGTTACTTCTGAAGAGCGTGGACGAGGCATCGAAGGGTCTACGCTGTTCGGCGACGATTTTGAGACATGGTGCTGTGCGATCTGCCTGCAAGCTGGCTCGCCTGACGCATCGGCGGAGTTTTTCGCGGAGGTTGTGGAGGCACACTGGAAACGGGGTGCCCAACTACTCTCCGACGAACTGGAAGCTGCGAACGGCAACGCCTACAGGTTGATTCGGCGTCTGTCTGATCTGTTACCCGAGCGTCCAGAGTCGCGATCATTCGCCCGCCGTAATGCGCCTCGAGCATTGGACCTGACAATCGGTCGAGTCAGCAGAACAATCCCGTCTGGGGATCCGGTCTCGTTCAGCATTACAGGACGCGGCGTGGCACCGCACATCGCACTGATGGGGCGGAATGGCAGCGGAAAGACCATGACTGGAATGCAAATCGCAGCTCAAATCACCAGCCAAGGACAAATCCCATTCTTGATGATTGACCCAAAAGGGGAGTTCGTTGACAGCAACGGTGGGACGTTACTGCCGCCGGAATTTGACGTTGCGGTGTGCGGTATTGAGGTAGGCAGGCAGCCCATTCCACTCGACGTGCTCTGCCCGACAACGCAAGACGACCTGAACATCCATCTTGCAGCATCCCAATTCAGAGACATCATATGCTTGTGCTGCGACCGGACGGGGGATGCACAAAAGGAGAGCCTCAGACAGATTGCCTTTGAAGCAATTGCATCAGGTAAATATAGAGGCCTCGATCGCATAAGGGATCTCTATCACGAAAAGCTTGAGTCTGATGGCAAGAAAATAGATAGTGTTCACAGCCGCTTATCTGAGATCACACAACTTAAAGTCTTCACCCCTGAGCAATCACCGGCCGAATTCTTCTCAAAAAGCTGGGTGATTAGCCTTAAGGAGCTGCGTACCGAGGAGTTGAAAAAACTGGTCACGCTGCTGCTTATTGATGCTGTAAGCCAATACCTTCTGGCCCAGCCGGATTCGGTCGTATCAGAGGGAGAACGAGAGCTGCGTCACCTTTTGGTAATCGACGAAGCACGGCGAATACTCAGCAATCGGCGATTCACATCCCTCGGTAATTTGGTGCGCCAGGGGAGGTCTAAGGGATCAGTGGTGATGCTTCTATCGCAGGACCCCGGCGATTTTGAGGGCCCGGACGAAGATTTCATGAGTCAGTTGGGCACGATAATAGCCTTCGCCTGCTCGAAAACCGATCGGGGAATCAAGGCACTTGAAGGTCCATTTGGGCGCCGCCTCCGGGGATCGGATTTTTCCGATACTGCGCTGACCACTGGCGTCGCTCTCGTGAAGACACCAAACCTCAGCCACATGAAGGTGCAAGCATGGACGCCCGATGTTAGCCAAGTTGCGGAAACTGAGGAATAACTCCCAAGTCGCTACTGCACATTGTAGCGTGTTTCCACGGTCCACTTGTCACCACGGACATAGATTGGCAAACATTGAAACGCATCGTGCGTGTACCATCAGTGTAACTGTCGCAACAATCGGTCAAGTTGCTCTATCGGCAGTTGATCAATTCCCGGACCCCAAGAAAATCGTACTGACGAGCTGATTCTTTCTTCATCTAACCCCATGGCTGTCAAGACATGGCTTGGTTGATACGAGGAAGAGGTACAAGCCGAACCATTTGAGACTGACATAATGCTTTTTGCGGCCATCATGAAGGCCTCACTGTCAACGTTTGGTATACTTACATTTAGAACGTGGGCTTGGGTAAACAGAGGATTTCCATTTTCGACTGCCCCGTGACGCCGCAATAGGCCCAACAGCATCTCCTTTATCCGAAGCGCGTCACGCATCCTTGCCTGCCAGTGGTTAGCGGCTAACACTGCAGCCTTACCGAAACCAACTATGAGTGGAACGGGCACTGTACCGGACCGCAGCTTTCGCTCTTGCCCCCCCCCGAATTGAATTGGTTCGAGCACTCGCGAGGCACCGCGGCGACGCACTAAAAGCCCGCCAACACCCTTAGGCCCGCAGATTTTGTGTGCGCTGATTGAAGCAAAATCACAATTCAAGCTGGAGAGGTTCTCCACTTCTTTTCCAAATGTCTGTGAAGCATCCGTGTGGAATAGAACTCCATTCATCGCAGCCACCCTTGCGATGTCCTCGACCGGTTGCAACACTCCCGTTTCATTGTTCGCATGCATCACACTTATCAGAAGGGTGTTTTTGCGAATCAATCTAAGTACGTCGTCTGGATTGACGATTCCATCGCTCGTCACGCCAACGAGGTCCACCTCAAAACCGTTTTTTTGGAGCTTGTCGAGAGGCTCCAAAATAGCTTTATGCTCGATCGTTGATGATATTATGTGTGTCTTCCCAGTTCGATTAGCAAATTGCATCAGCCCGAACAGGAGTAAATTATTACTCTCTGTTGCACCGCTGGTGAAAATTACCTCCTCGGGCTTTGCTCGGAAGTGAGTTGCAATCTCGCTTCGTGCAGTTTCCACTGCATCCCGAGCTTCCTGCCCATGTAAATGAGTTCGACTTCCCGCGTTACCTGGTTTCTCCAGAAACCACGGGAGCATTGTTTGCAGAACCTCCGGATCGATTGGATTCGTAGCGTTGTAATCAAGGTAAACAGGATACTTTTGCATAGCACGCTTCCCAGTCCAAAGAAAATGCAATTGACTTCCGCGGAGAATTGTGTCAAATAGTTTGGACGTCAAAAATGACTTCCATTCGAGGAATCCGATATGGTCGGCTTTGAATACGTGTTTCCTTCCATTCGTGGTGTTCAGGCAGGTAGGGAATTCTACGTTTCAATGTGCCCATTGCACCTGATTCCAAGGATTTTTCTGTTCGATGATGAAGAACTCCGCCCAGAGCTGCGGGCCCAACGCTCCCTCAACAAGCAAAGAATTCCCGAGATCGCGAGGTACATCGTTGGGAACCCGAAGGGTTACACATTTTCCGCCTTGACCGCTTCGATCGATGGCAAGGTGAACTTTGAGACGGTCAACGACTCCGCCGATTCCATGCAGATCGGCCGGCTGCGAATTCCCATGAAATCGCGATTCGTGATCAACGATGGGCAACACCGCAGGGCTGCAATTGAGGAAGCACTTCAACACAATCCGGACTTGGGTGATGAGTCAATTGCCGTGGTTTTCTTCCTAGACGTCGGCTTAAAACGCTGTCAACAAATGTTTGCTGACTTAAATCGTCACGCGGTTCGGCCAACCCCTTCTCTTGGTTTGCTCTATGACCATCGCGATGCCGATGCGACCGTTGCAAAACTTGTGGTTGAACGGGTTCCCGTGTTTCTCGCACTAACCGAATTCGAACGCAGTACAATTTCTAACAGGTCAACTCGGCTCTTCACCCTCAGTGGTATTCATCACGCAACCCATGCCCTATTGAATGGTCTAGGCGTGGACGACTCGGAAGAGCGCGCTGCATTTGCGGCTGACTTTTGGAATGAAGTTGCGGTAAACGTCCCGGATTGGCAGGCGGCTAAGGATCGTCGAGTGTCCTCAGCTGATCTGCGACGCGATTTCATCCACGCCCACGCACTTGGACTCGCCGCGATCGCACGGGCCGGAAATACTCTTCTAGGCGAGCAGTCAAAGTCATGGAAATCCGTGCTCCGCAAGCTAAGAACTCTTGATTGGTCGAGGAACAGCAATCCGGACTGGGAAGGTCGGGCGATGAACGCGGGACGACTCTCAAAACGGAGCGTAAACGTTACACTTACCGGAAACGCTGTCAAACATCACCTTGAACTAGCACTTACCCCGGAAGAGCAACAGATTGAGAATTCTTTTTTGAGGATCACCAGTGGCCGACGTAATAAAGCATAACACCAAGCCGTCCGCATTTGCCGAGAAGGGCATGGTTGCCGTAGTTGCCGAGACCACAGAGGAAATCCGTCGTCTGTATCGCTGGGATGAGGTCCCTTGGGTCATAGGTTACAGCGGGGGAAAGGACTCCAGTGCCGTATTGCAACTTGTCTGGCTTGCTATCAAAGAGCTTCCACCAGAACAGCGAATAAAGCCTATTCATGTAATCAGCACGGATACACTAGTCGAGCAGCCGGTGGTGGCTGCATGGGTGGACGCATCGCATGCTCGCATGCGGAAGGCTGCCATTGAGCAGAATATGCCGTTGGTGCCACACAAACTCATACCGGAAGTCAAGGACACATTTTGGGTCAACCTGATTGGACGCGGCTACCCAGCACCGCGAAAGCTCTTTCGCTGGTGCACAAGCAGGATGAAAATCAATCCGAGTAACGCATTTATACGTGACGTTGTCCGACAGCGTGGTGAAGCAATGCTCGTGCTTGGAACCCGTAAGGCTGAAAGCCAAAGCCGCGGTGTGAACATGCAGTCCCACGAGAACTGGAGCCGGGAAAATGTGCTAAGAGATGCCCGGTTGACGCCGAATTCCAACCTTCCCAACTCCTTGGTTTACACACCCATCGAAGAGTGGACAAACGACGATGTCTGGCTCTTCCTCATGCAGGTGAAAAATCCGTGGGGACATACCAATAAATCGTTGCTTGGTATGTATCAGGGTGCTTCCGCCGATGGCGAGTGCCCCTTGGTCGTCGATACCTCAACTCCGAGCTGTGGTAACAGCCGTTTTGGCTGCTGGGTGTGCACTGTCGTTGACAAAGATCGATCCATGGAGGCGATGATAAAAAATGACGAAGAGAAACTTTGGATGACTCCGTTACTCGAGCTTCGAAACGAACTTGCCGACTTCGCGGATGAAAAAGTCCGCCGAGACTACCGACGCATGAATGGACGAGTACAGCTATTTCACGATAGTGTCGTACGCGGCCCATATAAGAAGAACTGGCGCGAATACTGGTTGCAACGTGTACTGGAGACGCAGTCCGAACTTCGAAACATCGGCCCTAAGGAATTCTCCGAGATCGATTTAATTACCATTCCGGAACTGCAGGAAATTCGTCGAATCTGGCGCTTTGAAAAGCACGAATTTGACGACGCCGTGCCAAACATTTATCGCGTTGCCACCGGTAAGGATTTCCCCGTACCCCCTGACGACGGAAATCTCCTTCGGAATGAGGATTGGGAAATACTCCGGGAAGTCTGCGGAGACGATCCGATGTTTTTCGAACTCCAGTCCACGCTCCTCGACGTAGAACGCGAGTTCCGTGGAATGGCACGTCGCGCTGGTATTTACGAAGTCCTCGAAGACAAAATCCGTGCCTGTCAATTCGAATCCGAAGAAGCAGCAGTTGATTCGATGCGTGCAGCGGAGGAATTGCACAAGGAAGCTGATCGACTGAATGAGCAATCTCTGTTCGTTGTACAGAAATCGCTTTTCCCAGATGAAACTCCTGAGAAGACGGAGCGATCCGAATGATCCTGCAAGAATTGCGGCTGCACAACTTCTGTATCTACCGAGGAATCCATCGGTTCGATCTGACGCCCACCACGGAAAAAGGTCGATGTCGCCCGATCGTACTCTTTGGGGGAATGAATGGTGGCGGAAAAACTACACTTTTAGACGCTGTCCAGCTCCTTTTCTTTGGCAAGCGTGCATCCTGCTCCAAGCGAGGAGACACTTCGTATGAAGATTTCCTAAAGTCGTGTATCAATCACGGCGTGTCACCAAAGGATGGTGCCTCCGTCGGGTTGTCCTTCCTCTACGCGTCCGAGGGCAAAGAGCATATCTACGACATTGATCGCTCATGGTCTGTCTCCAACTCAGGTTCTGTTCGCGAAAAAACGATAGTGCTCAAGGATGGTGAGCCAGATCAATGGATGGCTGACAATTGGGCGCATCTGGTGGACGACCTTGTTCCCTTCGGCGTCGCCCAATTGTGTTTTTTCGATGCTGAAAAGGTCCGATTCCTCGCAGAACACGACGACTGCAGCGGCGCTTTGGGCGATGCAATCAAGGCTCTGCTCGGCTTGGACCTTCCCGAACGACTTATCGCAGACACAGCTGTACTCGAGAGTCGAATTGCGCGGCGAATGCAGAAATCTGACGATCTCGCAAAAGTAGAGGAACTCGAATCTTCGTGGCGTACGGCTAAGGCCGCTGCCGATCGCCTGCGGCAAGAAAAGGCTTCCCTCATACCTGAGCTTGAGCGAGCTGAGCAAGCGAGCGAACAGACCGAGGCGGAGTTCTCTCGGATAGGCGGGCGGCACTGGGAGAATCGCTCAATGCTCTCGCAGGAAAAAGCTGAAATCACCCGCAACTTGGCACTCCTCGATGACCAGTTGGTTAATGCAGCAGGGGGCAGTTTGCCACTTATCCTTTGTGCGTCTCTCATTGACGCGACAATACGGCAAGCGGAAGAAGAAAAAAAGTACGGTGAGTCAGCTAGCATCGTGCGTTTGCTTGAAAGTCGCGATTTGGAAGTTTTACATTTAATCGAAGCGAACGCAGCATCCGATGGACTTCAGAAATCCGTCGCGGAATTTCTTAGCGGTGATCGCGCCGCTCGCGCTCCAGCCACAAACAGCCACAACTGGCTGGAGTTGCCTGATGTCTCTCTAAGAAGGTCCGAGGAATTATCCCAGCACACGCTGCCTCAGCAGCGCTTGGATGCGTTAAAAGCTGTTGAGGCATCCGAAAACCTCAAGAAGGACCTCGATAGAATTGAACGAAGCCTGTCCGCTGCCCCTAAGGAAGATGTCTTGAAGGCGGTTGCAGCTCAGCTGCGGGATGCAGCAGGTACCGTTAACTCTTTGCGTCAAAAAATACGGGTATTAATCGACGAGTTGAGGCCCGCAGAGCAAAAGGCCGAAGAGCTGGCAGCAGAAATTTCGCGACTTCGCCACAAATGCGTCGACGAACAACTCACCGTTGATTCGAACGCCCGTATTTGTTTACTTGCTCAGAGAACTCAGACCGCAATGCGGAAATTCCTTCATCGCGCTACTGAACGAAAAATTGATAGACTTTCTGAAAAAATAACCGAGTGTTTCCGTTACCTTTTGCACAAACAGCGACTCATCTCAAGGGTGTCGATAGACCCAGCAACGTTCCGCATCTCCCTTTTTGGTGAATCCGGTGAATTACTACCCAAGGAACGCCTCAGTGAAGGCGAGAAGCAGATTTTCGCCGTCAGTGTGCTCTGGGGTCTGTCGCAATCTTCGGCTCGGCCGCTCCCCACAATCATCGACACGCCGATGGGGCGACTTGACTCCGCACACCGCACCCAACTCGTCAGTCGATATTTCCCACATGCCAGCCATCAGGTGATCATTCTGTCGACCGACACAGAGATTGAACGAACTTATTTCGAACAACTCGAGCCATTCGTTTCCAGAGCTTATCACTTGCAATATGACGACATCGCCAAGCGTACTGTTGTCGCAGAGGGATACTTCTGGTAACCACTGAAACGAAAGCTATCTGACATGAGCATTAGACAAATTCGGCTATCAAATCAGGCCAAAGAGCAGTTGATACGACTAAAGACACGGACCGGTATCCAACAGTGGAATATTCTTTGCCGCTGGGCATTTTGCCTTTCCTTGCGAGAGTCCACGCCTCCAACACCAATCGATATCCCCGCCGACAGCAACGTTGAGATGTCGTGGCATGTATTCGGGGGCGAACATCACGAATTGTACCTTGCAATCCTTAAACACCGGTGTCATTCGAGCGGATTGCCTATCGACCCTGACACGTTAAACAGGCAGTTGCGGCTGCATTTGCACCGCGGAATTGGCTACCTTGCTGTCCCTGGCTACATCCGATGCATTAGCGATTTGATTCAACTTTCCAATCAGGAAGACAACTGATGTCGCGCAGCCTTCTGCAGTGCATCGAAGGAGTACTACGGCATGCTGATACTTCACTTTTACCACAGCAGGTCCTCTCACAAATCTTAGCTGCTAATTTTTATCCATTTCCGGCAAAAGCCTCTCCCGGCCTTTTTCGTAATTGTCTGTCCCGACACTCGGTCCAGAATAAATATAAACGCGGATCTTCGGGCAGGCGATTTCACCGATTCGGTGGACACTTTGCGAACTTGGACGAGTTGCGACAAACTGCACTCTGTACCGATTGATTCTCGGCGATCTTGAGGTACTCATCTGCAGTAGCCGGTGCACCAAAGACCCCTTCAGCCCACGACAATACCTCGGCTGAGAAACTGTCAACAAAAATCGCTCGCCGATTTTTTACCGCCAGCTGTGTCCCGGCGAACT
>VFQT010003960.1_pt1 | contig 12910 bp, 10 predicted proteins | sample 3512381 | NCBI WGS metagenome assembly VFQT01 (sample SAMN10412376, study PRJNA504923) | tailings metagenome | isolation source: Relicate 2 Philex TSF3 active mining site | place: Philippines: Tuba, Benguet | collected 2017-08-29 | reverse complement strand
ACGAGATTCGGTTGGTTGTTTTCGATCTACTTCTGTATCACCTGCAAGGTGAACACAATTTACCCTCACCCCCTTCCCCTCTCCCAGAGGGCGAGGGGTGAAACATAGGAGAATAATATGGCAACAGTTCGTGGATGTAACATTCCTGAAAATCTCTACTACTGGGTGGAGAAGCACGCCTGGGCATTGCCCATGGACGATGGCACCGTGAAGATCGGTATTACCGATGTGGCGCAGAATTTGGCGAAGGGCATTGTCAACGCCACGCCGAAGGAAGCGGGGCGTATCGTGCAAAAAGGCAAATCGGCGGGGACGCTCGAAAGCGGCAAATGGGTGGGACCTGTGACATCCCCTGTCACTGGTGAGATTGTAGAAGTCAACGAGACGATGAAAGGCAACCCATCGCTCATCAACTCTGACCCGTATGGCGATGGCTGGTTCGTGAAAGTAAAACCAACCGATTGGGCTGGCGAAAGCGCCGCGCTGTTGACTGGGGAAGCGGCTGTGGCAGCGTATCAGAAGTTTATGGAAGAGCAAAATTTAAATTTTGAATGATGAATGAAGAATGCAGAATGACTCTTTGCAACGCAAAGTATTCTGCATTCTCTATTCTGCATTCTTCATTTCCCCATGATCTTCTACGCCTGTGACATCCCCGAAGACCTGACCTACGACATCGAGCGCGATGTGTGGATTCGCTTTGACGGCGAGATCGCCACGCTCGGCATGACCGATGTCGCCCAAACCCGCTGCGGAAAGTTCGCCGCACTCAGTTTTCGGGAAGTTGGCAAGAAGGTTGCACAAGGCAAGGCGTTGGCAACCATTGAGTCCGCCAAATGGGTGGGACCGTTCCCTGCGCCGTTCTCGTGCGAGATCATCGCAACGAATGAAGAAGCCTTTGCAAAGAATATTCTGCTTGCCAACAAAGAACCATACACCGATGGTTGGCTTGTCAAAGTAAGACCGACGAATCTCGAAGCAGAACGCAGTCACCTCCTCACAGGTGAGGCGGCGACAGAAAAATACAAGGAACGAATCAAGGAATTGAAAGTCAACTGTTTGAGATGTATTGATTAGATGATGGACGACAGACCACGGACGATGGTCAATGGTCTATCGTCATGATTTCAACTTAGAGGAGACCTCGAATGTCCAAGAAAATCCGTTTGCTTTACATGGAAGGCGTATCCCCGCTGCGTTCGCAGACTGTCTATCACGCTGTTGGGTACGCCATGAAAGAAAGCACGCCCAACACCATCATCATGGTCTCTCCAAACGGACCGTATGTGAGTGTCGGTTACCATCAGGACATCCAAAAAGAAGTGGATTTGGATTACTGCGAGAAGCACAATCTGCCCGTCTATCGTCGTGAGGTTGGCGGCGGCGCGGTGTTCTTGGATAATGGTCAACTCTTTACGCAATGGATTTTCCACAAGGAAGATTTACCCGCCACATTGGAAGAACGCTTCAAACTGTACATTGATCCCATCGTGCAGACCTATCAGGAACTTGGCATTCCCGCCAACCTGCGCCCCATCAATGACATCCATGTGAACGGCAAAAAGATCGGCGGCACAGGCGCGGCGCAGATGGGTATTGCCGAAATTCTCGTCGGCAGTTTGATGTACACCTTCGACAAGAAGACCATGTCGCAAGTGTTGAAAGTCCCCTCGGAGAAAATGCGCGACAAGATATTCGAATCGCTGGAAGCCTACATGACCACCATGTCTGAGCAGCTTGGCTCCACGCCCGACCGCGCAATGGTCAAAGACTTGTATATGAAGAAGGTTTCCGAAGCGCTGGGCATGGAAGTCTACGAAGGCGAATGGACAGCCGAAGAAGAAGCGATGGCGCAGGAAATTGACGCGCGCTTCACATCCGATGAATGGCTCTATCAGAAGGGTCAACTCAAACAGCAGGGCGTGAAAATTCATCAGGATGTACACATCGTCGAAGCGGCATTCAAGGCTCAGGGCGGTTTGATCCGCATCATCGCCCGCTTGCGTGAAGGTCGCATTGACGACGTCACCATCTCTGGCGATTTCACCCTGCTGCCCGTCTTCGCTCTCGGCGCACTCGAACAATCCCTGCGCGGTGTCGCCGCCACGCCTGAGAATCTCAAATCCAAGATCGAAGAAGCGTACTACCGCCTCAACATCCAATCCCCTGGCGTCACACCCACTGATTTCACAACGGCGATCATGAATGCGGTCACGCCTCCTCAACCTGCCTAAATACATTTAACCACTGAGACACGGAGACACAGAGTTTTTAACTCTCCGTGACTCGGTGTCACCGTGGTGAAAAATCTTATGACCAATTACGGTTTTTTAATTGACCAAAGCAAGTGTATCGGTTGCCATGCGTGCAGTACTGCGTGCAAGTCCGAGAATCAAGTGCCGCTTGGCGTGTATCGCACATGGGTCAAGTATGTGGAGACAGGCTCCTACCCCGATGTGCGCCGCCGCTTTCAGGTGACGCGCTGCAACCACTGCGCCAACCCGCCTTGCGTGCGCATCTGTCCCGTGACTGCGATGTATCAGCGCGATGATGGCATCGTCGAGTTTGACCCAAGCATCTGCATTGGATGTAAATCCTGCATGCAAGCCTGCCCCTACGACTCGATCTATCTCGATCCCGAAACCAACACCGCCGCGAAATGCACTTTCTGCGCGCATCGTTTGGATGTGGGACTCGAACCCGCCTGTGTCGTTGTCTGCCCCGAACACGCGATCCTCGCTGGAGACTTGAACGACCCCGCCTCAGAAATAAGCCGAAAGTTGTCCACTGCGCAAGTGAGCGTTCGCAAGCCTGAGCAGGGGACGGGTCCCAAACTGTTCTACATCAATGGCAACGATTGGTCGCTGCATCCTTCTGCTACGCAAACCCACGACTCCTACATGTGGGCGGATAAAGTCACCGAACAAAACGTCACTGCCTTTGAACGCGGATCGATTGCATTACCTGTCTTGAAATCCAAATCGGGCACACCCATCCGCACCCCGCAGACTCAAGGCGAGCCGCTCAACGGTCCCATTCAGTTTGGCGGACGTGTCGCCGAGCACATGGTGCAGACCGCGTACACCGCGCAGCACAAGATCAACTGGCATTGGGAACTGCCTTCGTATCTCGTCACTAAAAACATCGCGGGCGGACTCTTCATGCTGCTGAGTCTCGGCTCGATGTTCAACCTGTTCAGTTTTGACTCTGCCACTTTCCTTGCGACAGGCTTCACCGCGATGATCTTCATGCTCATCACGACCATCCTGCTCATCAAGGATTTGTCGCAACCGAAACGCTTCCTCAATATTTTGCTCCGCCCGCAATGGAAATCATGGGTGGCGCGTGGCGCGTACATCATGGTCACGTTCACGGCTGTGGCTGGGTTGTGGTGGCTGCTCGAAGCAGGCGCGTTCTGGAACATCCTCCCTGCAGATTTTGTTGCAGGCGTTCGCCCCATCGCTTCGTGGATCGTCTTCCCATTCGCGTTGGGAGTGGTGATTTACACCGCCTTCCTGCTTGGTCAAGCCGAAGGGCGTGATATGTGGCAAAGCAACCTGCTGCCCTTCCAACTCTTTGCTCAGTCCATGATGGTGGCGAGCGGCGTGTTCTTCGTCTTGAATCTCTTCGTCAACTTCCCCGCTGACCTGACCGTATTGCTGACCGTTCTCTTCCCTGCCAGTATCGCCGTCAACTTGCTGATGACCTTCGCAGGCAAACTCAATTCCTTCCCCACCGACACTGCCATGCTCGCTTCCCGCGAAATGACCCACGGCAAATTCCGCAAGCATTACTGGTGGGGCGGCATCGCACTTGGACATGTCATCCCGCTCGCGCTGATGATCGCTTTCGCGCCCGCGCTACCTGTTGCTGTGCTTGCCACACTCGTCGGCTTGTTCTTCTATGAATACGCCTTCGTGATGGCGCCGCAGCATATTCCGAATTCGTAAAGCGAAAACGATATTCGATATTGGAAATTCGACGATCGAATATCCAATATCGAACTCAACCGAGACCCTATGACCCAATCTATTCCAAAAACCTCCGCAGGCACCGCCGTCCCGCAATTCACGACGTCCGACCGCAAGCCCATAAAACTGACCGAAGTCGTCCACCCCGATGGGCGTATCAGCCAGTATCCGCCACCCGAAGTTTGGGACGATTGGACAGAATGGGATGGCAAGGAATGGCCCAAGCGTGTGGCAAGAAATTACACCCTTGTGCCAACCGTCTGCTTCAACTGCGAATCTGCGTGCGGACTTCTCGCTTACGTGGACAAAGACACCTACGAGATTCGCAAGTTCGAAGGCAACCCAGTCCACCCTGGCTCGCGCGGACGTAACTGCGCCAAGGGACCTGCGACTCATAACCAAGTCTACGACCCCGAGCGGATTTTGTATCCGCTGAAACGAGTCGGGAAGCGCGGCGAAGGCAAATGGGAGCAAATCTCTTGGGAGCAGGCACTCTCTGAAATCGCGGAGAAAATGCGCGAGAGCAAGAAGCGCCGCCCGAATGGGATTGTCTATCACGTCGGTCGCCCTGGCGAAGACGGATACACCAACCGCATCGTTCAAGCCTGGGGCATGGACGGGCACAACAGCCACACCAACATCTGTTCATCATCTGCGCGGGCGGGCTATAACTTTTGGCTCGGGCAGGATCGTCCCAGCCCAGACTTTGCGAATGCACGAGTTATTCTGCTGATTTCAAGTCATCTCGAAACGGGACATTACTTCAACCCGCATGCCCAGCGCATCATCGAAGCCAAAACGGATGGCGCCAAACTCATCACCTTCGATCCGCGTTTGAGCAACACCGCATCCATGAGCGATGTCTGGCTGCCGACCTACCCTGGCAGTGAAAATACGATTCTGCTTTCGATTGCGAATCATCTGATCCAAAATAATTTATACAACAAAGACTTCATGCAGAAATGGGTCAACTGGAAGGAAACACTAAAAGCCGTCGCTGATGGAAAACTGTCAGTAAACAGCGACCAGTTAGCGGCGGAGATTCGAAGCGCATGTTCTTCATCCAATTTGCAATCTTCAGCCTTCGACCTATTCGACCGTCTGCTCAAAGACCTCTATGCCGAATACACGTTTGAACGCGCCGCGAAGGAATCCGAAGTTCCGATTGAGCGTATTCAAGAAACGGCGCGACTGGTTGCCAATTGCGAAGGCAAACTTGCCACGCACGTTTGGCGCTCTGCGAGCGTTGGCAATTTGGGCGGATGGCAGGTGGCGCGCTGCCTGCTCTTCCTCAATGTGTTGACGGGCAGTATCGGCAACAAAGGCGGCACATCGATGACGGGTTGGAACAAATTTGTGCCAAAGCCGTTCAAGGGTGCGCCTGCTCCTGAAACGTGGAACGAACTGCACTACCCCATCGAATATCCGCTCGCGCATTATGAGATGTCCATCCTTTTGCCGCACATGCTCGAAGAAGGTCGCGGCGACATTGACGTGTACTTCACGCGCGTTTACAACCCGATGTGGGTCAACCCCGATGGCTTCATGTGGCTCAAGGCGCTCAAGGGCGAAGAGTCGAAAATCAAATGCTATGTTGCGCTCACGCCCACGTGGAATGAAACCGCATGGTTCGCGGATTATGTTTTGCCCACAGGTCATGGACCCGAGCGCCACGACTTGATGAGTCAGGAAACGCACGCGGGGCAATGGATCGCGTTCCGTCAGCCTGTGCGCCGAGTTGCGATGGAACGTGCGGGCATGAAAGTTGATTTCACGTATCAAGCCAACCCTGGCGAAGTGTGGGAAGAGAACGAGTTCTGGATTCAACTCTCCGCGAAGATGGATCCCGATGGTTCGCTTGGCATTCGTCAGTGGTTCGAGAGTCCGTATCGCCCTGGCGAGATCATCACTGTGGATGAATACTATCAATGGATCTTCGAGAACTCGGTGCCAGGTCTGCCTGAAGCCGCCGCAAAAGAAGGATTGACTCCGCTGGCATACATGCGCAAGTATGGCGTGTTCGAAGTGAAGAAGGAAAATTATTCTCCCTTTGACAAAACGCTTCAAACTACGCCTGAAATGGGTCTGACCACCGATGAGCATGATCGTGCCCGAGACTCTTCTGGCGCTGTCCTCGGCTTGATGGTGGATGGACAACCCAAGGCAGGCTTCGATACGCCCTCCAAGAAACTCGAATTCTTCAGCGATACGCTCTCCAATTGGGGCTGGGCTGAAAAAGAAAATGTCATCCCGTGGACAGTGAAGAGTCACGTCCACCCCGATACGATTGACCGCTCAAAAGGCGAGATGATCCTGCTTCCCAACTTCCGTTTGCCCACGCTGATTCACACGCGCTCGGCGAATGCGAAATGGCTGTATGAGATCTCGCACAAGAATCCCATTTGGATGAATCCCGAAGACGCGCAACGTCTAGGGCTGGACACAGGCGACCTCGCCAGAGTTGAAACAGAAATTGGTCACTTTGTGGATTCGGTCTGGGTTACCGAAGGCATCAAACCTGGCATCATCGCCATCAGCCATCACTTGGGGCGCTGGCGTTTGCAGGAAGATAAAGGCGTAAGCAAAGGTTCATCGAATCTCGTGGAACTGCACGACGATGGCAAAGGCGGATTCCTCATGCGCGTTGTCCACGGTGGCAAGGCATGGGAATCATCCGACCCCGATACCAGTCGTATTTGGTGGAGCAACGTTGGCGTGAATCAAAATCTCGCCCATGCGGTGCATCCTGATCCGATAAGTGGCGTCCACTGCTGGCTGCAAAAGGTATTTAAGGTCAGCAAAGCCGAAGCAGGCGAAAAAGCAGGTGACCTGTTTGTTGATACGAACAAGTCGATGGAAATTTATCGCAAATGGCTAGCGATGACTAGACCCGCAGATAAAGTCAGCCCCGATGGCAATCGCAGACCCATGTGGTTGAGCCGTCCGCTCAAGCCGACGAAGGAAGCGTATAAATTGCCGAAGTAAAAAGCATGACAGGTTTTACAAGATATTGTAGAAACCTGTCATGCTTGATGAAGTGTAACGAAAGCCTCACAACACAGAATCCGCTGCGGGCATAGACTCGTTACAGTGTAGAAAAAACTCATAGAAACAGAACCAACCTCTGATGAGCTTGAGGCGGATTTGCGTCAGGAAGAAGAAGTACATGGCAGTAAAAAAATCTACAAGAGCAAAATCCAAACCAAAACAGGAAGAGACCGTCGAAGAGCCTGTATGGACGTATCGCGGTTATCAACTGAAATCCAGTGAGTTTGTTACTGCGATGGTGCATTTCTTCCGCGCTGAAATTCAACGCGCGAACGTATGGCGCACGCGTTTGGATACAACCACGAATTGGGCAGTGGTGGTCACAGGCGCAACACTATCCATTGCGTTCAGTCAGTCGAATGTGCATCACTCAGTAGTGCTTTTGAACACACTGTTGGTGTTGTGGTTTTTGTTCATTGAGGCGCGGCGCTATCGCTACTATGAGTTGTGGAGTTATCGCGTTCGTTTGATGGAGACAGATTTTTATGCCGCAATGTTGGTGCCGCCATTCCATCCTTCACCCGAATGGGCAGAGAATCTTGCCGAAAATTTATTAACGCCGAGTTTCCCCATCTCCATGTGGGAGGCATTCGGCAGAAGGTTACGCAGAAATTATTACTGGATCTTTTTGATTCTATTGGCTTCATGGGTGGCAAAGATCTATCTTTTCCCCGAAGCACCAAAAGATCTGGCAGAATTTATGATGCGTTCATCTGTGGGTCCCGTCCCTGGTGAAATCATGATTGGGCTGGGGATTACGTTTTATATTTTTCTAGCCGTGTTCGCTATTGCCACCGTCAATATGACCAAGGCAACTGGCGAGATCCTCCCCCGTTTTGGTGACGAATCTGCACCTGCTGCACCGTCTGAACAGGGCAAGCCGAAAAATATACTCTCGTTGCTCATTCCGCGCCAGCGCCGCAGACAGTTACTGGCGCTGATCATCACAGACCAGGCAGATGCTGTCTCCAGTTGCATTCTCACGGACTTAAAACGTGGTGTGACCGCCATGCAAGGCAAAGGGATGTATACCGGTAAAGACCGTTCCATCCTGATGTGTGCGTTGACGATCACCGAAGTACATAATCTCAAATCTGCTGTTGCAAAAGAAGACCCAAAGGCTGTGGTCATTGTTTCACCTGCACAGGAAATTTTTGGCGCAGGGTTTGCTCCGCTGGAAGAAGAATGACCCTCGAAGAAATCTTACGTGAAAGCGCAGACAGGCACAAGCATTTATGTCCACGGCAGGTATTGGGCGCGCGGATGAGTTTGTTCGCGAGCGAATTGCTTCATTTGGATTTACCCAGAGAAGATAAGCGGCTGCTGGTGACATCTGAAACAGATGGCTGTGCCGTGGATGGGATCATCGCTGCCACAAACTGCCGCGCAGGCAGCCGTACGCTTCGCATTCTGGACTTTGGGAAGGTTGCTGCTACGTTTACAGATACCCACACTGAAACTTCCCTGCGCATTGTGCCATTGCGTGAAGCGCGCAGTCTTGCGTATGAATATGCTCCACAAGCCCGCAATCATTGGGAAGCCATGTTGAATGGTTATCAAGTTATGCCTTTTAAAAATTTGTTTGGCGTTCAATCTGTCCAGTTAAACCTGCCGCTGTTAGAGATCATTAGCCGCCCTGGCAAAAAAGCAGTTTGCGAATTATGTGGGGAAGAGATCATCAATGGGCGGGAAGTGATACGTAACGATGCTGTTTTCTGTCGTGCCTGTAGTGGAGAGACTTACTATCATTTTGCTAATGCCCCTTTAACCATAGAGTTGTTTGATCATAACAAAACATCATGACTGATACTTTCTTTTCTCTTTTGGAAAAACGTGTAAAGGATTCATCCTCCTTAATCTGTATTAGTCTTGGCCCAGATATTCGTAACCTCCCAAACCCTTCAGTCGCATTTGTCCTGGACTTTTTTCTGGGTCTTATCAGACAAACTGCCCCCTACGTGGCTGCATATAAACTTAGCCCAGCTTATTTTGAGATCTTTGGCTCTGACTATTGGGTTGAGCTCAAACAAGTTGTTGATGCAATCCATAACGAATCTGCGCAGCTCGGCTCGATTATTCCTACCATTCTTGACGTCAGACATAGCGATATCGGCACTGCAGCACAAGCCTACGCTAAATCTGCGTTTGAAAATTTGAATGTGCATTGCATCACCCTCAATCCATATCTTGGAAAAGACTCTGTTGAGCCTTTTACTCGAAATCCAGAGCGAGGTGTTTTTCTCCTCGCTAAAACATCCAACTCAGGATCTATGGATATACAAAATGCACTCGTTTTGCCTTCAGGGTCAGATAGTCCTATGCCTATTTATATGTATATCGCCCACCTTGCCCAGGAGTGGAATGTCAACAACAATATTGGCATTGTCGTTGACGCATCACACCCGAAGATGATGTCCATGATTCGTGCAAGTGTGCCAGATATGTGGTTTCTCACATCTGGTATTGACACACAGAGCGCAGAATTAGAACTTTCTCTGAAAGCAGGACTACGAACTGATGGTAATGGGATGTTGGTTGTATTGAATAGCTTTGTGGCGGATGGTGATATGCATGCTAAATTCGCTAAGGATTTGCGCGAAAAAATCTTAAAGTTTGCGACTATATAACCGCTGGCACGCTGGTGTGTTGGCAGTAAGGTGGTACGATACGAGAGAATATTAATATTGTCCAAATCGATATGCCTAATATGTTTTGGACAAGAATGTAAAACAATTCATCAATGTATTAACTAAATCTGAATCTAGCAAGCCCTATATATGGGGCCAGGGTGTGGTATGTATTAAATGTGGTTCAACGTGGGTCGGAATTTATACCCGTATGCATGATATATACCACTCTGGGCTGATTCGATTGCGGTTGTGATGCTGCAAATATTTGAAGGTAGTCAATTATAAACAGAAGGCTGATGCAATTGTCTAACAACTTATAAATCTGGAATACGATCCAACTCTCGCCAACTGATGAAAGATCCAGCACTAGATTGCATGGACTGCTCACCTCCATAAACCACATAGCCATGATCTTCAGGGATCGTTGCCAGCTGGCGCCAGTATTGGATGTGGTCAAAGTAACTGGTAGACATTGTTTTACCGGATTTGATCTCAACTGGAATGATTTTTTCGCCATTCACCAATAGACAATCAATCTCTTTACCATGATTGTCCTGCCAAAAATAGGGGAGGCGATTCTCGCCACGATGGAAGTTGCGCTTAATAAACTCATTAATAATCAAATTCTCAAAAAGCCCACCCTTTAAATAGTGAAGGTTTATCTGATTTTCTTCGCGGATACCAAGTAGGGAACAGGCAATGCCCGTGTCGTAAAAATATAACTTGGGCGATTTGACCAAGCGCTTGTTGAAGTTGCGATGATGGGGTTGCAGACGATATAAAATGTAGGAACTCTCCAAAATGGATAGCCAGGCTTTAGCAGTGTTTGGGCTGATGCCAGCGTCGCTTGCCAGGCTGGCATAGTTGAGCAGTTGTCCGATACGCCCGGCGCATAACTGTGTGAATTGAATAAAAGAATTGATATCCCCGATATTTTTCATCAAGCGCACATCTTTCTCAACATAGGTTTGGATGTACGCCGGATAAAAATCAATGGGATCGATGTCACGATCATAAATGCGCGGATATTGACCTTTGAAAATCAGGCTTTCGTATTGCCCTGCATCTGGCTTTAATTCTGCAAACGATAATGGCAACAAGTGTAAAACAGCAGTACGCCCAGCCAGCGTTTGACTGATTTTTTCCATCAATAGGAAGTTTGATGAACCGGTCAGAATGAATTGAATTTTACGGTTCTCATCCACCAGCTTTTGAATGTAGGAAAACAAATCTGGAGCATTTTGGATTTCATCCAAAATTGCACCGTTCGGATAATTGGCGAGGAATCCACGCGCATCGGTCAACGCAATCTGGCGGATGTCAGGCTCTTCCAAAGATACATAAGGCAAGGTGGGAAAGGTAGCCCGCACGAGGGTGGTCTTACCTGATTGGCGGGGACCTGTGAGGGTAATAACTTGGAATTTTTTTGCAAGAGTAAGTAGCTTGGTTGCCAAAGTTCTTTCGATCATAGGAACACTCCACTGAGCGGATAATGCTTATCGATGCTTCTATGATAACATTGATTGTACAAATATGCAATTGTATTACATATTTGTACATACACAGATCTTGGGTAAATAAATTTGAGCGTATAGAGTGGTAAGTGCTGGGGTATAGAATCAAAAACGGCGGAGAATTCTCTCCGCCGCCTACGTTGCCGCCTACGTTCGCAAACGAAACTTATACCCGTATACATGATTTGTATCCCGCCGAACAGATCCTATTGCGGTTGTGAACTTAAAGCGCCTCGATCTTATCCAAAAAGTTGCCAAACTCTTGTTGATTCACTTTCCCCCCGTCAAAATTGAGCGCGTTCGCCGTTCCTGCCGCCACGCCGTAACGTAGCGCCACTTCAGGCGGATTGCCCGCATCAAGCGCGAAAACCAGCCCGCCTAAAAAGGCATCTCCGCTGCCAACGCTACTGACCAATTTGATCTGCGGCGGACGAGCCATCCACGCACCGTTTTCGCTGAACAGTACTGCCCCATCTTTTCCTAGCGTGACCGCTGCCATTGCGACTCCACGCTTGAGCAATATTGAACCTGCATTAATCGCCTGTTCAGGTGTGGCTATTTGCACTTCAAGCGCTTCGCCCAACTCCGCGGCGTTTACCTTGATATTCACACCGCGAACACCCAGCGCAGTTTTCAATGCCGCGCCGCTCGTATCCACCCAAACAGATTTTTTCCGTTCGACCAAAACTGAAAGCAACAGCCGAAAATTATCTATTGAAAACCCAGGCGGTAAACTTCCACTTACACAAACTAATTGAGACTTCTCTGCCTGATACCACACATCGCGCAAAAAGGTTTCGCATTCTCCCGCGCTCACGTTCGCGCCGCGCTCGTTGACCACGGTTGCATCTCTACCTTCTTCCACGAAAATAACACAGGTGCGCGTTTCTTTTATTGCCCACGTCCACTGCGCTGATAACCCTTCCTGCTTTGCCAGATCAGAAAGCAGATCACCCGTATGCCCGCCGATCAACCCCATACAAATCGACTTGCCGCCCAAGGCGCGAATCGTCCGCGCAACATTCAACCCTTTGCCGCCCGCCGCTGCCAACACCTTATCTGCGCGATGAACTTCACCGAGACGTAACGAATTCACATAAAAGGTGCGGTCAATGGCGGGGTTTGGAGTGACGCAAAGAATCATAAAAATTTCAGCGCCTCTTCGAGTGTTGGCTGTCCGTTCGTGCCGCCTGCCTGTTGTGTGGATAATGCTCCGCACACACATGCCAAGCGCAAAGACTTCTCCAATTCCCAATCATTCAAGTAGCCGTACATATAACCCGCGTCAAATGAATCGCCTGCGCCAACCGTATCCACTACTTTTACGGGGATGCTTTCAACTTGGACTCTCTGACTTTTTGAGATTCCCAACGCCCCATCTTTTCCCATTTTAAGCGCCAGCGCCTCCACCTTTGACCCAAGCCTGTTTGCTGCTTCTTCAACATTCTCTGCACCTGTGAGCGATTTCGCCTCCGCTTCGTTCGGCAGAAAGACGTTTGTGACGGCAAGCAGTTCATCGAACCCGATCCACTTTTCGGATGGGTCGTAGTTGGTGTCGAGGGATGTGGTTAAGCCAAGAGATTGCGCGCGTTTGAATAAAGCAGGCAGTTCGGGCTGAAGTTTGGTTTGCAAAAAGTAACTTGCCACATGCAAGTGACGGGCTTGCGCCAGTAAACTGTCAGCGATGTCTGAGGCTTGGAGATCAGCGATCAAGCCAGAGTGAGTCAGAATCGCGCGGTCGATCCCA
>VFQT010003958.1_pt1 | contig 12912 bp, 13 predicted proteins | sample 3512381 | NCBI WGS metagenome assembly VFQT01 (sample SAMN10412376, study PRJNA504923) | tailings metagenome | isolation source: Relicate 2 Philex TSF3 active mining site | place: Philippines: Tuba, Benguet | collected 2017-08-29 | reverse complement strand
TGTCGTGATGCTGCAGCGGGTCGGCTAGACTTGCCGCCATGAGCCGTGTCATCGCTGTCGCCAACCAGAAAGGTGGCGTCGGGAAAACCACCACCGCCGTCAATCTTGCCTCCTCGCTGGCGATGACCCGCCGACGGGTGCTGCTCATTGATCTCGACCCGCAAGGCAACGCCACCATGGGCTGCGGTGTCGAAAAGAACACGCTGGAACGTACGGTGGGCGATGTGCTGGTGGGTGATTGCACGGTCGGCGAGGCGATGCTGATGCTCGAAAGCCCCGCCATGAGCCTGCTGCCCGCGAACCAGGACCTCACGGCTGCCGAAGTGCAGTTGCTGTCCTTGACCGTGGGTCGTGAACTTCGCTTGCGCACCGCGCTGCAGCCCGTGCGCGAGGAGTTTGATGTCATCCTCATCGACTGCCCACCGTCCCTGAACATGCTCACCGTCAATGCACTGGTCGCGGCGGATAGCGTGCTCGTGACGATGCAGTGCGAGTACTACGCCCTTGAGGGACTCACGGCCTTGATGTCGACCATCGAGCAGATTCGTGCCGCCGTGAACCCGTCACTGCAGATCGAGGGCGTGCTGCGCACGATGTACGACCCGCGCAACAACCTCGCTACGGAAGTCAGTGGCCAGCTCACCGCCCACTTTGGCGACAAGGTGTTCCGCACCATCATTCCGCGCAACGTACGCCTCGCCGAAGCCCCTTCGTTCGGCAAGCCGGCGATTCTCTACGACGCCAACTCTCGCGGCGCCCTCGCCTATCTGGCACTCGCCGGAGAGATGATCGGTCGGGCCAAGGGTCCGCCTGCCGAGCTCGCGGCCGCCGCGCGCGCGACCGCCTGAGCACGGCTTCAGCGGGCGCATGGCGTGCTGCTCGAACCGCGAACGGCCGCACCTGGGGCCTTGTGGCGATGGCAGCGGCAAGCGGCCGAGTTGTTGTGGCGCGGCGCCGGGTTCTGGCTCGGTCTGTCGCTGCTCATGTGTCTGACCATGTTCGCCGCACATCGCTGGCCCTTGCTCGAGGGCGTGCTGGCGGTTACGTCCCTGCTGGCCTGCGTGTTGATCGCGGCCGAGATCGATCGCAGCGGCCGCAGCGCTCCCGGTGAAGTGCTGGCGATGCTGCGGGCGCACGCAAGAGTGCTGCTCGGGTTCGCGGCCCTCATCACGGTGGCCGGCGCGCTCGTTTGGGTGTTGCTGCTCGCACGGCCGGGTGTGGCCTGGTGGAACGTGCTCTACACGGCACGCAATTCGGTCGAGGTGCTCTCCCCGGATGGGTTCATCGCCCTGCGTCAGGTGTTCGTCTACTCGGCGTTCGCCCTCGGCCTGACCTACTTCGGGCTCAACATTCCGGGGCTCACGTCGTTCTTCCAGTTTCCGTGCATGACCCTGCTGGGTCTACCGTTTCGCGACGCCTGGCGGCTGAGCGCGGCTGGGCAGATGCGCAACCTGCTGCCCATGCTCGGCATCGCATTGATGTTCGTGGTCCTGCCGGTGCTGTTCGGTTTGCTGCTGCCGCCGTTCGTGCCGGTGCTGTATTGCTTCTTCGGCGCGCTCAGTTATGTGGCTTTCCGCGAGATCTTTCTCGGCATCGCTGAGAATCAGCCGCGCGCGGTTGCTGCCGCGGCGGTTGGCCCGACTCCGTTATCATCGCGCGCATGAACCAGAAGAAGCCCAGTCTTGGTCGTGGCCTCGATGCCCTGCTTGGCCAGATGGCGCCGGCCCGGCCCGCCGCGGCGGGCGCTGCCGGCAGCCCGACCGAGTCGGCACCGAGGACTGTGCCCGGCGATGAATTGCGCCGCCTGCCGCTCGATGTGCTGCAACGCGGGCGTTACCAGCCGCGCGTCGACATGCGACAAGAGACCCTCGAGGATCTGGCCAACTCGATCCGCGCGCAGGGCGTGGTACAGCCGATCGTGGTGCGTCCGCTCGACATGCCGGGTGCGCCGGTCGGCCCGGCGACGCGATACGAAATCATCGCCGGCGAGCGCCGCTGGCGCGCGGCTCAACTCGCAGGCCTCGCCGAGATCCCGGCGATCGTCCGCCGTGTGCCGGACGAGAACGCCATTGCGATGGCGCTCATCGAGAACATCCAGCGCGAAAACCTCAACCCGCTCGAAGAGGCTCGCGCCCTCGACCGGCTGATTCGCGAGTTCGAGATCACCCATCAGCAGGCGGCCGATGCCGTCGGCCGCTCGCGCGCCACGGTCAGCAACCTCCTTCGCCTGCTCGAACTTGCGCCCGAGGTGGCCGAACTCGTCGATCGGCGGGAACTCGAAATGGGCCACGCCCGTGCGCTGCTCGGCTTGAGCCCGCCTCGGCGGCAGACCGAAGTGGCCCAATTGGTCGTTAAAAAAGGCTTATCAGTTCGTGAAACTGAAGCATTGGTTCGCCGGTTGATCAATCCGCCGGATAAGGGCGGTTCGTCCAGTGCAGCGGGCGACTCCTCCAGCACGGCCGACGCCAACATCCGAGAGCTCGAGGGCCGGCTGTCCGACACGCTGGGCGCCAAGGTGGCAATCGAGCATTCGGGCAAGAGTGGCAAGGGGCGTTTGGTGGTGACGTACAACTCGTTGGACGAGCTGGACGGGATTCTCTCCCATATCCATTGAAGCGGCGGGGTCGCACCACTACAATGCGCGCCCGAAACACGGAACCCCGCAACGATCCGACTGTTCGAGGCAAGCGCCTCGTGGCGAGATTCGCTGCAGTTCAACTGGGCGCAGCATTGCTGATGGCCCTGGTCATCGCGGGGTTTTCAGGCGGCAATGCCGCCGTGGCAGCTCTGGCGGGCGGCGCAGTAGTCGCCGTTGGCAATCTCGTGTTTGGGTGGCGATTGTTTTCGCCAGGGGTGGCACCGGCTGCTCGCATCGCACGCGCGATGTGGGTGGGCGAAGGCCTCAAATGGATTTGGGTGGTGCTCGCCGTATGGTTGGCACTGGCCGTTGCGGGCCTCGCGCCGCTGCCCTTCTTGCTGGGCATGCTCGCAGGGCAAGTGGGCTTCTGGATCGGCGTTGCGTTCTTGAGATGAGGGCGGTTCACGATGGCGGCTGAAGGCGAAGCGGGAGGCATGACGGGCTACATCAAGCACCACCTCCAACACCTTACCGTCTCGGTTGGCGAGGGTCCGTTCATGACCCTCAACCTCGACAGCATCTTTTTCAAGGTCCTGCTCGCCGTCATTTTCCTCTTCGTCTTCCTGCGTGCCTCGCGCCGCGCTACGGCCGGTGTGCCGGGCAAGTTGCAATGCGCCATAGAGATGCTGATCGAAGGCATCGATAGCATCGTGCGCGAAACTTTCCCGGCCAAGACGCGCTTCATCGCGCCGCTCGCGCTCACGATCTTCGCGCTCGTGTTCCTGATGAACTTCATGGACATGATCCCCGTCGACCTGCTGCCGGCGTCGGCACATGCCGCAGGCATCCCGTACCTGCGCGTCGTGCCCACCGCGGATCTGTCGACCACCTTCGGCATGGCGATCTGCGTCTTCATCCTCATCCAGTACTACGCCATCAAGCACAAGGGCGTCGGCAAGTTTGTCGGCGAGATGTTCACTGCGCCGTTCCATGCGCATGGGGCCGTCGGCACCATCCTGCTTGCCCCGGCCAACTTGCTGCTGCGCATCATCGAAGAGTTGGTGCGCCCGCTGTCGCTCAGCCTGCGACTGTTTGGCAACATGTACGCCGGCGAGCTGATTTTCATCCTCATCGCCTGCATGACGCTCGGCGGTTCGTTTGCCAGCGGCCTCACCTGGGCCATGGCGCCGATGCAGTTCCTCGCCGGCTTCATCTGGACCGCGTTCCACATTCTGGTCATTACCTTGCAAGCCTTCATCTTCATGATGCTGACGGTCGTCTACCTCAGCATGGCTGTGCAGGAACACTGATTTCGTTCGTTTCGTTACCCACGGAGATTTGCAATGGAAAACATTACCCAGATCGCTGACGTCATGAGCATGACCGTGATCGCCGCGGGCCTGCTCATCGGTCTCGGCGCGCTCGGTACCGCCATCGGCTTTGCGCTGCTCGGCGGCAAGTTCCTCGAAGGCGCGGCCCGTCAGCCTGAGCTGACCAACATGCTGCAGACCAAGATGTTCATCGTCGCCGGCCTGCTCGACGCGGTGCCCATCATCGGTGTCGCTATCGCGCTGCTGCTCATCTTCGCGAACCCGTTCCTGTCGGCCCTCGGCGTCGGCTGATGCCGCCCGCGTCGGTCCGTCGGACCGATGCCGATTCAGGACACAGGGGTAGAAGAGCATGAGTATCACCGTCACGCTGATCATCCAGGGTCTCGCGTTCCTCGCGGTAGCCTGGCTCGTCATGCGCTTCGGTTGGCCGTCGATCATCGGCGCCATCGAGGAGCGACAAAAGAAGATTGCCGACGGGCTGGCAGCTGCGGACAAGGGCCAAAAGGACCTTGCCGAAGCCACCTCGCGCGCCGATGCGATCGTCCGCGAAGCGCGTGAGCGCGCCAAGGCCATCGAGGATCAGGCCTCGCGGCGTTCCATCGAGGCACTCGAGGCCGCCAAGCAGGCGGCGCAGGGCGAAGGCGCACGCATCGTTGCGGCGGCACGCGATGAAGCGTCCACCGAGACGAACCGCGCCCGCGACCAGCTGCGCAAGGAGTTCGGCACCATGGTGGTGGCGGGCGCCTCGCGGCTGCTCGAGCGCGAAGTCGACGCCAAGACGCACGCGCAGTTGCTTGACAAGCTTGCAGACGAGATCGCCCGTGGCTGATGACGCAACCTTGTCCCGGCCGTACGCCCGAGCGGCGTTCGAACACGCGCACGCCGCAGGGCAGCTCGCACCGTGGGGCGGGATGCTCGACAAGGCGGCCGCCGTGCTGTCGGACGATCGGGTCGCGGCACTGGTCGGCAATCCGCACGTGCAACGTGCGGAGCTCGTAGGCTTCGTGCTCGAGCTCTGTGGCGCTGCGGGCGACGAGAAAGCACGCAACTTCGTGCAGCTGCTCGCCGACAACGGCCGTCTGCTGCTGTTGCCGCAGATCGCCGCTCAGTACGCTGCGTTGCGTGCCGACGTCGAGAACACCGTGGACGTCACGGTGACTTCGGCGTTGCCGCTGACGGCCGAGCAGGGCGCCAAGCTCAGCGACGCCCTGACACGCCGCCTGCGGCGCACGGTACGGCTGAACACGACGGTCGATCCGTCGCTGATCGGCGGTGCGGTCGTGCGCGCAGGAGATTTCGTCGTCGATGGCTCGCTGCGCGGGCGCATCGAACGACTCGGTAACACCATGGCTGGCGCCTGAGCCGGCCGTCGCAGGATTTTCAGAGGACCACACATGTCCATCAAGGCATCCGAGATCTCCGATCTCATCAAGCAGCGCATCGACAAGTTTTCTTCGGCCACCGAAGCCCGCAACGTGGGTACGGTCGTGTCGGTCACGGACGGCATCTGCCGCATCCATGGCCTCGCCGACGTGCGCTACGGTGAGATGATCGAATTCCCCGGCAACCTGTTCGGCCTTGCGCTGAACCTCGAGCAGGACTCGGTCGGTTCGGTCGTGCTCGGCGACTACAAGTCGTTGAAGGAAGGCGACACCGTGAAAACCACGGGCCGCATCCTCGAAGTACCGGTGGGTCCGGAACTGCTGGGTCGCGTTGTCGATGCGCTCGGCAACCCGATCGACGGCAAAGGTCCGCTCAAGACCACCCGCACTGCGCCGATCGAGCGCGTTGCGCCGGGCGTGATCTACCGCAAGTCGGTGAGCCAGCCGGTGCAGACCGGCTACAAGGCCGTCGACTCGATGGTGCCGGTGGGTCGCGGCCAGCGCGAGCTCATCATCGGTGACCGTCAGACCGGCAAGACCGCTCTCGCCATCGATACGATCATCAACCAGAAGTCCTCGGGCATTAAGTGCGTCTACGTGGCGATCGGTCAGAAGCAATCGACCATCGCGAACGTGGTGCGCAAGCTCGAAGAAAACGACGCGATGGCGCACACCATCATCGTCGCCGCTTCCGCCTCCACGCCCGCTGCCATGCAGTACCTGTCGGCCTATGCCGGCGTGACCATGGGCGAGTACTTCATGGACAATGGCGAAGACGCCCTGATCATCTATGACGATCTGTCCAAGCAGGCCGTTGCCTACCGCCAAATCTCGCTGTTGCTGCGCCGCCCGCCGGGTCGCGAAGCATTCCCCGGCGACGTGTTCTATCTCCACTCCCGTTTGCTCGAGCGCAGCGCGCGCGTCAACGAGGAGTACGTCGAGATGGTCACCAAGGGTGCCGTGAAGGGCAAGACCGGCTCGCTCACGGGTCTGCCGATCATCGAAACCCAAGCCGGTGACGTGACGGCGTTCGTGCCGACCAACGTGATCTCGATCACCGATGGTCAGATCTTCCTCGAGACCGACCTCTTTAACGCGGGCATCCGCCCAGCGATGAACGCCGGCATCTCGGTGTCGCGCGTCGGTGGCGCTGCGCAGACCGACATCATCAAGAAGCTAGGCGGTGGCATTCGCCTCGCGCTCGCGCAGTACCGCGAGCTCGCGGCGTTTGCGCAGTTCGCGTCGGATCTCGACGATGCCACTCGCCGGCAGCTTGAGCGCGGCGTGCGTGTGACGGAAGTGATGAAGCAGAAGCAGTACGCGCCGATGTCGGTCGCGGAGATGGCGCTGTCGATCTACGCGGTCAACAACGGCTACATGGACAAGGTCGATCGCAAGAAGGTCGTGGATTTCGAAGCTGCCTTGCAGGCGTTCGCCAAGTCCTCGCACAAGGCGTTGCTCGATGCCATCAACGCAGAGCCCGTGCTGAAGAAGCACGAATCAACGTTGAAGCAGATCTGCGAAGACTTCATCGCCACCGGCACCTACTGATCCTAAACCCGAGCGAGCAACCGCAGACATGCCCGGCACCAAGGAAATACGCACCAAGATCGCGAGTGTGAAGAGCACTCAGAAGATCACCAAGGCCATGGAAATGGTTGCGGCGAGCAAGATGCGTCGTGCTCAGGATCGCATGCGTCTATCGCGTCCGTATGCCGAGAAGATCCGCGTCGTGATCGGTCACCTGAACAAGGCGAACCCCGACTACAAGCATCCCTTCCTCGTCGAGCGCGAGCCGAAGTCGGTAGGGATCATCGTGGTCTCTAGCGATCGCGGTCTCTGCGGCGCTCTCAATACCAACGTGTTCAAGAGCACGCTGTTGTTGATGCGTGAGTGGCAAGGCAAAGGTGCTAATGTCAACCTGTGCCTGCTCGGCAGCAAAGGCGTAGCCTTCTTCCGCCGTCTCGGCATGCCTATCCTCGCAAGCGCCACGGGGCTCGGCGATAAGCCGCACGTCAGGCAGCTGCTCGGTTCAGTCAAGGTCATGCTCGACGCCTACCGCGACGGCAGCATCGATCGGCTGTTCATCGTCAATGCCGAGTTCGTCAACACCATGACGCAGAAGCCCACCGTGACGCAGCTCTTGCCCGCGCAGACCATCGACGATGGCGAACTGCAGGACATGTGGGATTACATTTACGAGCCCAATGCGGCGGACATCCTCGATGGTGTGCTGATGCGCTACATCGAGTCGCAGGTCTACCGCGCAGCCGTTGAGAGCGTGGCCTGTGAAATGGCGGCACGCATGGTGGCCATGAAGGCCGCATCGGACAACGCAGGCAACCTGATCGGTGACCTGCAGCTCATCTACAACAAGGCGCGGCAGGCCGCGATCACCAAAGAACTGGCGGAGATCGTCGGCGGCGCAGCAGCCGTCTGATTTCCCTCGCTACATCACGCATTCAACGATTCAAGGCACAGGGTACCGACATGGCAACGGGCAAGATTACGCAGATCATCGGCGCGGTCATCGACGTGGAGTTTCCCCGCGACTCGATCCCGAAGGTCTACGAGGCGCTGAAGCTCACCGACGTCGATCTGACGCTGGAAGTGCAGCAGCAGCTCGGTGATGGCGTTGTGCGAACCATCGCGATGGGCGCATCGGAAGGCTTGAAGCGCGGCCTCGCGGTCGAATCGACCGGTGCGCCGATCTCGGTGCCAGTGGGTTCGGCGACGCTCGGTCGCATCATGGACGTGCTCGGTGCGCCGCAGGATAACCGCGGTCCCGTGGCCTCCAAGGAAAAGTGGTCGATCCACCGCCCGGCGCCCTCGTACGATGAACAGGCTGGCGGCCAGGATCTGCTCGTCACCGGCATCAAGGTCATCGACCTGCTCGCACCCTTCGCCAAGGGCGGCAAAGTTGGCTTGTTCGGTGGCGCCGGCGTCGGCAAGACCGTGAACATGATGGAGCTCATCAACAACATCGCCAAGCAGTACAGCGGCTTGTCCGTGTTCGCTGGTGTGGGTGAGCGTACCCGCGAAGGCAACGACTTCTACCACGAGATGGCAGAGTCGGGCGTCATCGACCTCGAGAAGCTCGAGAACTCCAAGGTGGCGATGGTGTACGGCCAGATGAACGAGCCGCCGGGCAACCGCCTGCGCGTCGCGCTCACGGGCCTGACCATGGCCGAGTACTTTCGCGACGAAGTGCGCGAAGACGGCGGTAAGGGTCGCGACGTGCTGTTCTTCGTCGACAACATCTACCGCTACACCCTGGCGGGCACCGAAGTGTCGGCACTGCTGGGCCGTATGCCCTCGGCGGTGGGCTACCAGCCCACCCTCGCCGAAGAAATGGGTGTGCTGCAGGAGCGAATCACCTCCACGAAGACCGGCTCGATCACCTCGATCCAGGCCGTCTACGTTCCGGCTGACGACTTGACCGACCCGTCGCCCGCCACGACCTTCGCGCACCTCGACGCCACCGTCGTGTTGTCGCGCCAGATCGCTGCGCTTGGCATTTACCCGGCAGTCGATCCGCTCGACTCCACGAGCCGCCAGCTCGACCCGCTGGTGGTGGGCGAAGAGCACTACAACGTCGCGCGCGGTGTCCAGAACGTTCTGCAGCGTTACAAGGAACTGCAGGACATCATCGCGATCCTCGGCATGGACGAACTGTCTGAAGAGGACAAGCTCACCGTGTTCCGCGCGCGCAAGATCCAGCGCTTCCTTTCTCAGCCCTTCAACGTCGCGAAGGTGTTCACGGGTCAGGACGGCAAGATCGTCCCGCTCAAGGAAACCATCCGCGGCTTCAAGGGCATCCTCGCCGGCGAATACGACAACCTGCCCGAGCAGGCTTTCTACATGGTCGGTTCGATCGACGAGGCCGTGGAGAAGGCCAAGACGCTGCAGTAATTGCCGCGCCCACACGAGCACACAGCCATGGCGGACACCACCATCCACTGCGACATCGTCAGCGCCGAGGGCGAGATTTTCTCCGGCCCCGCGAAGATGGTGTTTGTGCCTGCCGCGCAAGGCGAGATCGGCATCGCGCCGCGTCACGCGCCGCTGCTCACCATGATCAAGTCGGGCGAAGTGCGCGTGCAGACGCCGGACGGTCAGGAGCAGTTTTTCTTTGTCGGTGGCGGCGCCCTCGAGATCCAGCCGAAGAAGATCACCGTGCTCGCCGATACGGCGGTGCGGGCCAAGGACATGGATGAGGCTGCAGCCATCGAAGCCAAGCAGCGGGCTGAGGAAGCGCTGAAGGGCAACATCGACAAGATCGAGCAGGCCGAAGCGCTTGCCGAGCTCGCGCGGGCGGCTGCGCAGCTGAAGATGATCCAGAAGCTGCGCAAGATCAAAGGCTGACCATGCCCGCGCAGCCGGGCCAACCGCTGTCGATCGTCATCCTCGCTGCCGGACAGGGCAAGCGGATGAAATCCGACCTGCCCAAGGTGCTGCAACCCCTCGCCGGCAAGCCGCTGCTGCGGCACGTCATTGACACCGCGTGCACGCTGCAGCCAGTTTCGCTGCATGTCGTATACGGGCACGGCGGAGATATCGTGCGTGGGGCCTTGGCGGACGCACCCGTCTCCTCCTGGTGCCTGCAGGCCGAGCAGCTCGGAACAGGGCACGCGGTGCAACAGGCCCTGCCCGCACTGCACGATGGCGCGCTGGCGTTGATTCTCTACGGCGATGTGCCGCTGGTCAGTGCCGACACCCTGCGCTCACTCGTCGCCCTGGCCGGACCCAAGGCTATGAGCTTGCTCACGGTCATGCTCGAGGATCCGACGGGCTACGGCCGCATCGTGCGCGATGCGCGTGGTAACGTCCGTCGCATCGTCGAGCAGAAAGACGCCAGTGCCCGCGAGCGCAAAATCCGTGAGGGCAATACCGGCGTGATGGCCGTGCCGGTCAAGTGGCTCCGCCGTTGGCTCGGCAAGCTCAAGAACAGCAACGCGCAGGGCGAGTACTACCTCACCGACATCATCGCCATGGCGGTACGCGACAAGGTGGCGATCGCCCCGCTGGTTTCGCCGACGATGGCCGAAGTCCTCGGCATCAACGACAAGCAGCAGCTCGCCGAAGTTGAGGCCCACCACCGTGCGGCGCGCGCGCGCGAACTGATGCTCGCCGGAGTGACCGTGGTCGATCCCGCGCGTCTTGATGTGCGCGGCAGCCTGCGCACCGGCCGCGACGTATTCATTGACGCCAACGTGGTGTTCGAGGGCGAGGTGCAACTCGGCGATCGGGTGCACATCGGTCCCCACTGCGTGCTGCGCGACTGTCGCATCGACCACGACGTACGTGTGCAGTCACACTGCGTGATCGAGGAGGCAAGCGTGGGTGCGGGCTCAATCATCGGTCCTTTCGCTCGCTTGCGCCCTGGCGCCGCCCTGGCCGCCGAGGTGCACATCGGCAACTTCGTCGAAGTCAAAAATTCATCCCTGGCAGTAGGCGCTAAAGCCAATCATTTGGCGTATGTAGGAGATGCCACGGTGGGCGCCCGAGTGAACATTGGCGCCGGGACCATCATCGCCAACTACGACGGTGCCAATAAGCACCACACCACCATTGGCGATGATGCACACACGGGATCGAACTCCGTACTGGTGGCGCCGATTACGGTCGGCGAGGGCGCGACCATCGGTGCGGGATCGACGGTGACGCGCAGCGTACCCCCGGGTAAACTAACTGTCGCCAGGGCCAAACAATTGACCCTGGATGGCTGGAAGCGGCCATCAAAAGTCCGTAAGCCCTGACTCCCGGGGGAGCACTCAAAAAATCATGTGTGGAATCGTTGGCGCCATCGCAAACCGTGACATCGTCCCCGTGCTCGTCGAAGGTCTGCGACGCCTCGAATACCGCGGTTACGACTCAGCCGGTGTCGCGGTGCTCAACGGCACCGGACATCTCAAGCGGGTGCGCACCGTCGGCAAGGTGCAGATGCTGCAGGATGCCATCGACGCCTCCCCCACCCATGGCGAGCTCGGCGTCGCCCACACACGCTGGGCCACCCACGGCGTGCCTTCGGAGCGCAATGCCCACCCGCACATCTCGCGTGACGGCCTCGCCATCGTGCACAACGGCATCATCGAGAACCACGAAGAGTTGCGCGAAGAGTTACGCGCAGCAGGTTACCAATTCACCTCCGATACGGACACCGAGGTCATCGCGCACCGTATCCACCACCACCTTAAGTCCACCGACGATCTGTTCAAGGCGGTGCGGGCCACAGTGGCCGAACTCGAGGGCGCTTATGCTCTCGCAGTAGTCAGCGAGACCGATCGGGAGCGCATCATTCTTGCGCGTGAGGGCTGCCCGGTCGTCATCGGTTTCGGTGACGGCGAGAATTTTGTCGCCTCCGACGTCGCCGCGCTACTGCCGGTGACACGTCGGTTCATGTTTCTCGAGGAAGGTGATGTCGCCGAGGTTCGCCGGACGTCCGTGCGGGTCCTCGACCGCGAGGGCACCGCAGCGGAGCGGCCCGTGCGCGAGAGCGAGTTGTCGGCCGATGCCGCCGACAAGGGTCAGTATGCGCACTTCATGCTTAAGGAAATCCACGAGCAGCCGCGCGCCATCGCCGACACCTTGCAAGAGCGGGTGGCTAACGGCCGTTTGCTTGAGGCGGCCTTCGGTCCGGCAGCCACAGCGGTGTTCAAGCAAACGGAACACGTGCACATCGTGGCTTGCGGCACGAGCTTTCACGCGGGTTCCGTGGCTCGTTATCTCATCGAGCAGATCGCCAAGATCCCGTGCAGCGTCGAGATCGCCAGCGAATATCGCTATCGCAATCCGGTGGTACCAAAGAATTCCTTGTTTGTGACGATCTCCCAGTCCGGTGAGACCGCCGACACGCTGGCTGCGCTGCGGCTCGCCAAGCAGGCGGGTTATCTGAGCTCGCTCGCGATCTGCAACGTCCCAGAAAGCTCGCTCGTCCGCGAGTCCGAGCTCGTCATGCTCACCCGCGCGGGCCCCGAGATCGGCGTGGCTTCCACCAAGGCCTTCACGACACAGCTCGTAGCACTCGGTATGTTGGTGGTCGCGCTGGCCAAACACCATGGTGCCGGTCCGGAACGGGAGCGCGCGCTTGTCGATCGTCTGGTCGAACTACCTGGCCTGATGGAGAAGACGCTTGCGCTTGACCCTCTGATCCGCGAGTTGGCCAAGCGCTTCGCCGACAAGCACCACGCACTCTTCCTGGGTCGCGGCACCATGCACCCGATCGCCATGGAAGGTTCGCTCAAGCTCAAGGAAATCTCTTACATTCACGCCGAAGCCTATGCGGCCGGTGAGCTCAAGCACGGACCGCTCGCCCTAGTCGATGCCGACATGCCGGTGATCACGGTGGCACCGAACACCGATCTGCTCGAGAAGTTGAAGTCGAACTTGATGGAAGTTCGCGCGCGCGGCGGGGAGCTCTTCGTATTCGCCGACCCGGACTCGGGGATCCAGCCTTCAGAGGGGGTCACGGTGATCACCATGCCGCGGCACGTGAGCTATTTACAGGCTCCGGCGATCTACACCATTCCTCTGCAGCTGCTCTCGTACCACGTCGCCATCCTGCGCGGCACGGACGTCGACCAGCCACGCAACCTCGCAAAGTCGGTGACGGTGGAGTAGT
>VFQT010003953.1_pt1 | contig 12919 bp, 11 predicted proteins | sample 3512381 | NCBI WGS metagenome assembly VFQT01 (sample SAMN10412376, study PRJNA504923) | tailings metagenome | isolation source: Relicate 2 Philex TSF3 active mining site | place: Philippines: Tuba, Benguet | collected 2017-08-29 | reverse complement strand
ATCCAATAGATATGCGCCTAACCGCGCCTCGGGCGATGCCAGCCGCACCTCTTGGATCTCTACATTCTCAGTTTCTTCCATCCCCGGAATCTAGCAAAACCCAAGGCCAGTCACTTTCCTTCTCAGGAAATCTGAAGTTCAATCGACCCATGCGGAGATTCCTGGTGGCTCTATTCATCACCATAATCGCGATTCCACAATCCACCGCCGCACCACGCATCGCCAGCATCATCGATGGCGACACAATAAAGCTCGCAGATGGATCATCTGTCCGGCTTCTACAAATCGATACGCCGGAACTAGATGGGAATGAGTGTTACGCCAAGGAGGCCCAGAAAGCCCTCGCCACTCTCTTGAATCGAAAAGGCGCGCTCCGATTCACTAGCGATCCCAATCTCGACAAGACCGATACTTATGGCCGCGCGCTCCGCTACATCTTCAAAGGCAAGACGAACATAAATCTAGAGATGGTCCGAATCGGTGCGGCCGCTCCCTATTTCTACCGGAATGAACTTGGACGGTATTCCGAGAAACTTCTTGCTGCAGCGGAAGCAGCAAAAGCTTCGGGCCTCGGACTTTGGAGCGCCTGTCCGGGGACAAAACTTATTCCGAACCGCGCTTTAACGACGACCACTTCTCTGCCCTCAGTTAACTGGTCCTGCGATCCGAATTACGAAGGATGTATCCCGCTCTTCCCGCCTGACTTAAATTGCACTGATATCAAGCGCCTTGGTCTCGCCCCAGTAAAGGTAATCGGCGTCGATGTTCATCGATTAGATGCCGACGGCGATGGAACTGGGTGCACCTCATAGGATGATGAAATGAAGGCGAAGACCAAGAACGGCTTCCCGCCGAAAGCCTGTGAAAGATGTGGCCGGGAGTTCGAATGGCGGAAGAAATGGGCGCGTGATTGGGATCGCGTTAAGTATTGCTCCGAGCGCTGTAAAGCCGGAAAGTAGTTTTAGTACTGGAATCCAATCTTCTCCAAATATTTGCAAGTTTCGCAATCAGAACCTGATTCCGGAAACTCACCTTCGATAATACCGATGAACTCCGCGAGGAAATTCTGGAATCTCTCTGGTTGTCTGGGAATTGGAATATATCGATGATCAACGGAGAAGCCGCGCTTATTCTCCTCGAGATGTAACGAATCATCAATCCGCCATTGCAGCAATCCAATCGATTTGATTGGCATAGAGTCACCTTCAAGTGGGTTCTCAAATGCAAATACATAGGCCTCAAGCTGGGTCCAGTAACTCTCGATTAGAGCCTCAGCATCTTTCTTCATAGAAACCTTGCCATCAACAATCGAATAAGTACCATCGTTGTGGTCGACGAGCAGATCGATCTCGCCGTATATTTTCCATCGCGTCTCTTCGCCATTTACTTTTACTGGCTTACTGGTGAAGCGCTTCTTGTAACGCTCTACTTTTCCGTTTGGAATATCCTGGCTAATAACCTTAGAAGTCACACCGTCATATGCCGATTCTTGCAGTCGAGAGAGTAAGAGCTGTAGAGCCAAATTCGCCGGCAACTTGATTCCATGCCAATATTCAAGCCACAGGCAACGAGGACAGCGAATCCCGTAGAAGGAAGAAGGAGAAAGCGTCGATCTATGCGGGGCGCTTGGTTTCTGAGAAAGATTCATTTTTGATCTCCAATCCTTTACATAGTTAAATCTACTAGAATATTTCATTGATAGTCTCTAGTCGGCACTCCACCTCTTACCCTTCATCATCACGATTAGCCGACCGAAAGGCCTCCAGAGCACTCGGGCGAAAATCGAAGAAATAACAACGTAAATTGAATCACCTAAGAATGATGAGACAAACCGAAGGTGGTCATATACAGAGCCTAGAAGCGATTTTGCTTTCATTTGTCACCGAGAGGCAGCATGATAAGGGCATGTTTTCGAAATCAATTTCTGAGGTGGCTCGATCTTGGGAGTCTTACCGTTCCGGGAAGAAGACGAACAGGGAGCACCCAATGCATAAGTTGGTGGTGGACGAGATACCTGAGGTACTTGAGTCATGGACTTCAAATAGTCATAAGTACAAGTTTGTTGGTTCCGATGGACAAGGAAACATTCTGCGCACCCCCTGGTTTGCGACCCTCAATCTCGAGGTTACAGATAGCGCAACCAAGGGCTATTACCTGGTGTATCTAATGAGTGCTGACCTGAAGACCCTTGTTCTGACTATAGGTTTTGGCGCTTATCAATTCGAGAAACAATATGGCAGAGGCAAAAGATTCTTTGATGCTCTGGAGACTGCCGTTGTCAATATGAAAGTTAACAGTGCTCACTTGGTGTCGAAATCACTGTTGGAAACCAAAACCCGCACGAATATCGGACCTGTATCACTAGATAAGTCTGGTGATTTTCACCTGAGAGCCTATGAGAAGTGTTCAATTTATGGTTTGAGCTATGACATCAATAAACTCCCATCTGAGACGGAGTTAAAGCGAGACTACCAAGAGTATGTAAATCTCTATGACAGCATGAGCGATAGCCTTTTATTGGCCGATGTTGATTCCTATGTATATGAGGCAATTGATGAACAGGAAATTAAGTCAGAAGTTCAGCTGACGGGGTTTGAACCCAGAGTATTTAAAAAAAGAAAATCTGGCTCTAGCACTAACGGTAATAGTGGTTCTAGGCGGTACTCAAAAAAATCTGACAAAGTTGGAAAGCTTGGTGAGGAGATAGTTTTTGAATTTGAGAAGAAAAAGTTGATCAATGAAAACAGAAGAGACCTAGCAGACCGAGTGAACTGGCACCGAGAGGATGCAGGCAGCAGGACTCCTGGGTGGGATATAACTTCATACAATAAGAACGGACAAGAAATATATATCGAAGTCAAAGCTTCAGAAAGCCAGAAAATTAATGATGTAGAACTGACAATCAAAGAGTGGATTCAGGCAGAGAAAAATATAGAGAGTAATCAGTACATGGTCTATCTAGTTTCTGATGTTTTCTCAAATCCAATCATCGAAGTGATCGAGAATCCGGCTCTTATGGTTAAAAAGGGCCAATTAACGTTGAGTATTGCTCGGTATCAACTTTTGCTAGGAGTAAAGGTAGACTAAAGTGGGAGCGAATTCTTCTCGCACAAGTCATAATTTGAGTGTGATCAGTGAGTCAATAATGGAGACCTCAGCATGCTTGCGTATTTAGCCACCAAGGAACGGTTCCTTTTGGATGCTCATGTAATTGAGGACAAAGTACGCGATGCCGTAAGGAAGAATCTCAATATTGGCGTTAGTTCTAATGAGATCAATTCTTGGCGTAACTCATTGGGTAATGCCATGGTACACGTGATGAATAGCCCAAAAATCCCGAATGATGTTGGGGTGGCCATTGAATACCAGATTAACAAACATAAGAACCGGATAGATTTCATAGTCTCAGGAAAAAACAGCCAGGGATTTGAATCGGTTGTGATTATTGAATTAAAGCAGTGGACGGACATTGAATTCTCTTACTTGCCCGAGCACGTCAAGACTTTTGTGGGGAAAAGAGATCGAGAAGTGCTACACCCCTCATACCAAGCACGTAGTTATGCGAGCCTCCTAGAGATGTACAACCAATACGTATACGAGACTCCAGTTAAAGTGAGTTCATGTGCCTACCTTCATAATGCACTGGACAGCAATGTAATAAATGACTCCCGTTACGAGGAGGCGCTGAGAAACACACCGGTATTTATTCATGGGGAAAAAGATAAGGTCGTTGACCTCATCACAAGCAACATCAGCAAAGGCGACGGACTTGATTTACTGCGAAGAGTAGATGCATCTCCAACGCGGCCTTCCCTCCAACTTGCTGATGCTATTTCGAAGATGTTGCAGGGGAAAGAAGCATTTGTTCTGATTGATAATCAAAAGACAGTTCTTGAAACAATCGTTCATCGGACCTTTGAAGGGCTTGAGGGAAAGAAGCAAGTAATTATCGTAAATGGTGGTCCAGGGACGGGTAAGTCTGTAGTTGCAATAAATGTTCTATCTCGTTTAATGGGCCAAAGAATGAATGCGAGATATGTAACCCCGAATGCAGCCCCCCGTGCGGTATTCGAAATAAAACTTAAGGAATCCTTCAAAGGCGGCCAGATTAAAGAATTATTTAGTGGGTCGGGGAGTTTCACGGGCCTGGAGTCTGGTGAGTTCGATATCTTGATTGTAGATGAGGCTCATCGACTAAAGCTAAGAACTCAATATTCCAAAGGCGGAGATAACCAGATTAGGGAAATCATTCATGCGGCACGAACTTCCGTCTTCTTTCTGGATGAGTCCCAAAAAGTCACGTGGAAAGATATCGGAGATGTTACCGAGATAGAAAAGTTTGCTAAGTTTATGGATGCAGATATAACGTACCTTCTATTAGAGTCTCAGTTTCGCTGTAATGGTTCAGATGGTTACATTGAGTGGCTAGATGAAACTCTCGGAATTGCACCATCTGACAACATTTGCTTTCCCAAGGATGAATATGAATTTAAGATTTTCCATAACCCTACAGAGATGTACAGGAGAATCCGAGAGAAAAACGTTCCGGCAAATAAATCGAGATTGCTAGCTGGCTATTGCTGGAACTGGGTAAGCAAAAACGACCCTGCGATGTTTGATATCTTGATACCAGAATATGATTTTAAGGCAAAATGGAATCTTGAAGCGCGTGGAAGCGCATGGATTATTGATCCTGACTCAATAGAAGATATCGGATGTATACACACATCTCAGGGCCTAGAGCTTGATTATGTTGGTGTAATTATTGGGCCAGACTTTGAAATTCATAACGGCGAATTGGTCTGCAACCCAGACGGGCGAGCTGCTACTGATGTGTCGCTCCATGGGTACAAGAGAGAGTCTAGGGAAAATCCTTCAGTTGCAAAAGAGAAGGCAGACCGGATAATCCGAAACACTTATCGCACGTTAATGACCCGAGGAATGAAAGGTTGCTACATTTATTGTACCGACAATGAGGTTGCAGAGTATTTCCATAGAAAACTAGATCAGGGGATGGCAAAGTGTCAGAAATAAATGAAGTTATGGTCAAAATTGCTAATTTTGCTGATGCGCGCAATTGGGATCAATTCCACACTCCCAAAAACTTAGCTATGGCATTGGCAGGTGAGGTAGGAGAATTGGTTGCAGAATTTCAGTGGCTAAAACCGGAGGAGTCCTCACTCTCGTCGATGAGTAAAGAGAAACTCAGGCAAATTGAGCTTGAGATCGCCGATGTAACTATCTACTTATTTCGACTAGCTGACAAATTGGGTGTGGATATCGCAGAAGTGGTAAGGGATAAAATTGAGATAAATGAAAAGCGATTCCCTGCGATTTAGTCTCCAGCTATAGTACGAAGCTTGTCTTGATCACTGGCAGCTCTTGTCATCGACTTCGGAGTGGCAAAGACTTTACTCAATAATCTTTCTCGCTGACTAATTAAAACCATTACAAGTACTCATAGGTTCCAATTTTGACCTTTTAGACATTCTCTAACAGCCCTTTACCTAACTCTTGCGGATTAATAATTAACGCACATCACCAAACATAAGCAATAACGATATTCACAACGGTCAGCGCCCCAATCAGCGGCACCACCATCGGCGAGAGCTTCTCCTTCTTCTTGTTGGCGAAAGCGATGGCGAGAATGGTCAGTACAAAGAGAAACTTGACGGTGATCTTTGCGTTATCGACCGTTTCCCACTTCGCCGGGTCTTGGCCGTTTAGGCCGTAGCGGACGCCCACGAGCGCGATTCCGGCTACGAGGGCCAGCAGGGCGGAATGGATCAGGCCTGGGGAGAGCTTGGCTCGGGAGGCAATGAGGCTTACGAGGATGCCGGCCATACCCGCGAAATGGAGGACAAGTAGGACATTGCGGACTAGTTCCATATTTGGAGTCTAGACCTATACCTATTTGTTACCTGGAGGTCATGGATTTAGGGGTGAGGCGGGCGTAGGTTCCCCCTTACTGGGCCCAGGGTGGGCTTAGAGAAAAGGAAGTTCGATGTCGAACGAAGTCAAAGAGAACGGCGTATCGCGACGCACGGTTCTCAAAGGCGCGGCTGTCGGCTCACTCGGCGTAATTGGTGGAGGCTCACTCCTCGCCAGCTGCGGTGGAGATGATGCTGCATCGGGTCCTGTCACTTTCACAATCCGTGGAACATCTGAGACAGGTATCAAGATTGCAGAAGCTGTAAACGCTGCGTATACGGAGAAGACTGGCATTCAGGTCACTTCGCAATCTGTTGAGTCCAATCCTTTCCAGGATGGAATCTCACAGTATCTGCAAGGAACTCCTGACGATGTCTTCCAGTGGATGGCAGGTTGGCGCACAAACTATCGCGCAGACCAAGGTCTACTCTTTGACCTTTCCGAGAACATTAAGAATCTCGGCGATCAAATGCCAGCAGGATTCGTCAGCGGTGCTACTAACCCGACTGATGGAAAGCAATACATCATTCCAAACACCTGGTATCCATGGGGTCTTCACTATCGCAAGTCGACCATGAGCGAACTCGGACTAGATCCAGAGAACATCGCAACATGGGATGACTTCATGAAGCTACTCGAAGGAACCAAGGCGAAGGGCCTCGTCGGCTACGCACTTGGTGACAAGGGTGGTTGGGAAGCGATGGGAACATTCTCCATCCTCAATACCCGCTTGAATGGTTATAACTACCACATCGATCTTCTAAATGGCCGCGCACAGTGGACCGATCAGAAGACAATCGATGTATTCAAGCAATTCGAAATGTTGATTCCATACATGAATAAGAACGTTCTAGATATTTCATGGGATGGCATGCGCGATCTTCTACTACAGAAGAAGTGCGGTGCGATCATGATGGGTTCATGGTGGGCAAATGACTTCTTGGCAAAGAGCCAAGAAGATTATGACGATCTATGGATCGTTCCATTCCCAGAAATCAATCCAGAATTTGGCCGCGATTCAATCGATGCGCCAGTTGATGGTGTTTCAGTAGCTGCAAATGGCGCAAACCCAGAAGGTGGCGCTGCACTTGCTGAGTTCTGGGGCAGCGAAGAAGGTATGTTGGCTGCGCAAGCTGCTGGCGATACCGCTTTGTATGCAAATACACGACTTGATACATCAAGTTACGATGCATTTAACAAGCAGAAGCTTGCTGTTATCGGTGAGGCAAAACACGTTATGAACTTCCTTGATCGTGATTGCCGCAACGACTTTGCTGCCAACACAGTTGGCCCATCCATTCAAAACTTCTTGAAGAATCCTAAGGATATTAACAAGATTGTTGATGCAATGGATGAAGCATGGGCAGCTCTGCCAGCTCTCTAATTCGTTAGTAGAGTAGAAGTTATGACCCAGACGGCGACGAGTACAAAACCTCGTCGCCGTCGGGCTTTTTCTAAGGGAGATCGCTTAACCCTTGGATTGTTTATGGGTATCCCAACTTTCTTCCATGTTTTATTGATTTGGGTGCCGGCGATTTTGACGATTCTTTTATCTTTTACTTATTGGAATGGCGTCCAGCTTTCAAATATTAGGTGGGCTGGGCTTGCAAATTACGACACGATTTTTACAGCTTCACCACAATTTTATTCAGCGCTTCGCAATAACGTTTATTGGTTGTTGTGGTTCATGTTTATTGCAACGCCGCTTGGAATCTTGCTGGCGTATCAGATTGATCGAAAAATCAAGGGCCACAAGTTTTATGAGAGCGCCTTTTATCTGCCGGTGGTGTTATCGCTAGCGGTTATTGGAATTATCTGGCAGTTCATGCTTGGCCCAAGTGGTTTTGTACAAGGTGTACTTGGTTATGGAATCGAAAATGCGATTCCGATCTTTGGTAATTACGACATAAATACTTATGTGATTCTTTCAATCGCATCGTGGCGACATATTGGTTATGTGATGCTTTTGTATTTAGCAGGTTTGAAGTCGGTTGATCCATCGTTGCGCGAAGCATCGGCGATTGATGGGGCGACTGAGTGGCAGACCTTTAGAAAAGTGGTTTTTCCTGCGATGGGACCGGTAAATATCATCATCGTGGTTATTACGGTGATTGATTCGCTGCGAGCATTTGATTTGATTTACATTATTTATGGAACATCAACGGGTTGGCCGATTTTGGGAATGTTGGTATTCCAGAATATTTACGGCCAAGCTGCATCGATGGTGGGTGCGGCTTATGCGGTGATCTTGTTGGTTTTAAGTATCACGCCGATTATTTATTACCTGCGCACGGTATTTAAGGAAGATAAATGATTACCGCCGATAAGAAATATCGAAATCGTCAGAAGACAAAGGATCGATTTATCTCCATCTTTATCGGTTTCTTTGCGCTGGTCTGGCTATTTCCGATTGCTTGGACATTTTGGACTTCACTTCGCCCATATCAAGACATAATTGAATCTGGCGTTTTCTCTTGGCCAGAGAATTTGAATTTTAATAATTACACCGAGGCATTTAGGTTGATGAATATCACCCAATATATGGCTAACTCATTTATTGTTGCGATTCCGGCGGTTTTCTTAACTTTGTTCTTTGGCTCGTTGATGGCATTCGTGGTGACTAGATACTCATTTAGATTTAATCTTTATATGTTGCTTCTGTTTACTGCGGGTAACTTATTGCCAGTCCAGCTTGTATATGCCCCGCTATTTAAGATGTATATCTGGTTTGGTGATCTATTTGGCCAACGTAATTTAATTTACGATCAATATTGGGGATTGATCTTGGTCCATGTGGCATTCCAGGTTGGCTTTGCAACCTTCGTTCTATCTTCATATATGAAGACGATTCCAAAAGAGATCTCCGAGTCGGCGTTGGTGGATGGCGCATCGGTCTGGCGCCATTACTTCAACATTATTTTGCCGTTATTGCGCCCACCATTGGCTGCGCTATCGGTATTGATGACGACTTGGATCTATAACGAGTTCTTCTTTGCCCTGGTTTTGATGAAGACTGATTCAAAGCGGCCAATTACTGCTGCTTTAGGAAGACTTCGTGGTGAATTCATTACCGATTGGAATATGTTGGCAGCCGGTGCAATTATGGCGGCGCTGCCAACGTTAATTATTTTCTTTGTATTAAAGAGACAATTTGTCTCTGGTTTAACGCTCGGTTCAACGAAGGGTTAATAAATGAAAGCCATCCAGATCACCGAATTCGGTGGTCCAGAAGTAATGCGTTATATCGATCTGCCAGATCCAATGCCGGCCGGTAGCCAAGTTGTATTGGATGTGAGTGCGATTGGAATTAATTATGCAGATACCCATCAGACCGAGAATTCTTATTTGTCACAACAGAAATTGCCGCTGATTCCGGGAATGGAAGTTGTGGGCAAGATGCCAGATGGCGCACGAGTTTTAGCGTTGGCAAGTACCGGTGGTTATTGCCAGAAGACATTAGTAAATCCGCGAACTGTTATTCCATTGCCAGATCAAGTAAGCGATGGCGCGGCTTTAGCGATGATGGTGCAAGGAACAACGGCATATTTAATTTTAAAAGAGATGGCGCATGTAAAAGCGGGCGAGAGCGTTGTGGTCCATGCCGGCGCCGGCGGCGTGGGAAGTATTGCGATTCAGCTTGCCAAATTGTGGGGCGCTTATGTGATTGCAGTGACTTCATCAGATGAGAAGAAGAAGTTATGTAAAGAGCTGGGCGCGGATGCGGTTGTTGATGCTGGCGAAGTGGATTTAAAGAGTGCATTATTGGCGGCTAATAACAATAAGCCGGTAGATATTGTGTTAGAGATGGTTGGCGGTACAACTTTTGATCAATCGCTCGAGGCGCTGGCGCCATTTGGCAGATTAATCTTTTATGGAATGGCATCAAGACAGGCGCCAAAGAATTTAGCGCCTGGAGTATTAATGCCAAAGTCACAGACAGTAAGTGGATTCTGGTTAGTTAATGCACTTGCAAAGCGCGAATTAATGCAAGAAGTATTTATGGATTTATTTGCCATGATTATTAGCGGAAAATTAAAGCCAATTGTTGGGGCGACTTATCCGTTATCAGAGGCGATACAGGCTCATCGCGATATGTTGGCACGTAAAACCGTGGGCAAAATCGTGCTTGATCCATCGAAATAATTGCGCGCTTTTGAGTAATTAAATATCCGGAGTATTCTTACGAAACCTTTTTGCCCCCCTAGCTCAGTCGGTAGAGCGTTTCCATGGTAAGGAAAAGGTCATCGGTTCGATTCCGATGGGGGGCTCGAAATAAGTTTTACTTGTTTTGTTAACTTGGCGGGGTAGCTCAGCCTGGTAGAGCAAGCGGCTCATAATCGCTGTGTCGTGGGTTCAAATCCCGCCTCCGCTACCAAGTCTTATTTGCATTATTTTTTAATTACGTTTTGAAAATTATTGAGAGTTATTGAACCTAAAAGTGAAGTGAAAGATTATTTTTGGCATGCTAGATTTCAGTCAGATCCCCCGGGTGGGTTGTCCACAACTTTGCATCCGGGGTATTCCTTTTCCCGCACAAAATTCGCTTTTTTGCCTAGCGGGAGAGGCGTGGGTATTCTCTCGCACTGTTCTAAAGCAGAATCAAGAAATAAGGAGTCAACATGGCCAGCAAGAGCGCGGATGTCCGCCCAAAGATCACGATGGCATGCGTTGACTGCAAAGAACGTAATTACATTACAAAGAAGAATCGCCGCAACGATCCAGATCGTATGGAGCTAAAGAAGTACTGCCCACGTTGTAAGGCATCAACTCTTCATCGCGAAACTCGTTAATAAGTAACCAGCGATGGCTGGAATTCGCATCTGTTTAATAGCCGATGGCTTCTTTGATGATTTTAAAAACTGCGTAGATTCAATAAAGAAATATAGCGATGTTCCGATCTCGGTCTTTGCTTCGGGTAAAGAGAATAAAGCGGCGGAAGAATTATTTGGTGCGACTTGGCAGAAAAATAAGTTGGGCTGGGGCCATAGCGTTAATCACTTTATAAATAATGAGAGTGAAAAGTATTTAGTAATCATGGATCCATCGACAGTATTTACCGGCGATGCGATTACCCCAACGTTGGCAAAGTTAGAAACGGGATATCAGGGCGTGGGTTGGCGCGGTGGGTTAGTAAATATTGAAGATGAGTGGCGCTCGGTTGATGACCGTGGCGAGGGTGAAGTAGATGTGCTCTTTAGTTATTTCTTCGCCTTTGATCGCGAGTTTGCCAAAGGTGCGGGCGGTGCAAATGGCTCTGCAACCTATTATCGAAATGCAGATATTGAAATCTCGCTTGCGCTTCGGGCAGCTGGTGGAAAGTTGTGGCAATTAGATCTGCCATTAGAACAAGGTCGCCATCATGGTTATCACGATGCTGATCCGGAATATCGTGAGAAGAAATCAAAAGAGAATTACAACCGAATCCTCGAGCGCTTTCGCGGACGAAGCGACATCCTGTCGCCACGTAGGTAGCCTTTGGTTATGGCGGAATCGTTAAAGGAATACACCAGTCTGCATTTAGGTGGACCGGCGAAGCGATTTATTCATGCCAAAAGTGAAGGCGAATTAATTGCCGCAGTAAAGGAAGCCGATAGCGCTGGTGAACCGCTCTTAATTATGGGTGGTGGCTCAAATGTATTAATCGGCGATGAAGGTTTTGCTGGAACTGTGGTCCGGGTTGAAACTAAAGGTAATTCATTTTCAGTCGATAGTTGTAGCGGCGGAATGATCACAGTGGCTGCTGGCGAAAATTGGGATGAGTTTGTTAAATGGACAATTGATAATGGTTTTGTCGGAATGGAGAGTTTGTCTGGAATCCCCGGAACCATTGGCGCGTCACCGATTCAAAATATTGGTGCATATGGCCATGAGGTTGCCGAATTTATTGCCCGGGTCCGCACCTTCGATCGAAAGAGCGGCGAGCAGAAAACTTTTTCCAATAGCGAATGCGGCTTTGAATACCGATCATCGCTCTTTAAGCGCGAGAAAGATAGATATGTAATTTTGGATGTGACCTTTCAATTAGAAAAAGGCGAGATGTGTTTCCCGATTAAATATGAAGAATTGGCGCGGGCCTTAAAAGTAAATCTTGGTGATCGAGTTTTGATTGGTGATGCCCGGTCTGCAGTCTTATCGCTGCGGGCGCTGAAGGGAATGTTGCTTGATGCAAATGATCGCGATACCTGGTCGGCTGGATCATTCTTTGTAAATCCAATTGTTAGTAGCGAGGTTGCTGCAAAGTTGCCGGCAGATGCGCCACGTTGGCCGCAGAGTGATGGTCGAGTAAAGACATCAGCTGCTTGGTTGATGGAGCGCGCTGGTGTGAAGAAAGGTGATTGCCACGAAGGCGCCGGGGTAAGTACTAAACATGTTTTAGCACTCGTTAATAATGGAAATGCGAAAGCAAGTGACATTATTGAATTGGCAAGAAGTTCTCGAAGTGCAGTAAAAGAAAAATTCGGGATAGTTTTAGAACCTGAAGTTCAGTTTGTTGGAATTTCTCTTTAATCTAATTTAAATACTTCGCCAGTCATCTTTCCGATAATTGCTTTCACATAAGCATCTACAACTTCTTTTGCAGTGACTTGGTGGAAACCAGGAAATGCGCTGTGATAGCTGGTGGCTTCAACAAGGACGCTTGGGCTAACGGTATTGATGCGAATCTTGCGCGGTAATTCAATTGCTGCAGCTTTAGTAAAGGATTCAATTGCGCCATTAGCAAGAGATGCTGCAGTTCCGGATGGAATTGGATTGCGCGCCAAGATGCCGGTCATCAAAGTAAATGAACCGCCATCTTTAACGTAATCGATACCGGCGCGAACTAATTCGACTTGGCCCAGGGCTTTATCTTTAAGGCTGGTGGCATATTCATCATAAGAAATATCAAGAATCGATTTAAATGTAACTTTTCCGATACAAGAAACTACATGGTCAACTTTGCCAACTTTTTCATACATCTTCTTTATCGATGCTGGATCTTTTACATCAA
>VFQT010003952.1_pt1 | contig 12922 bp, 7 predicted proteins | sample 3512381 | NCBI WGS metagenome assembly VFQT01 (sample SAMN10412376, study PRJNA504923) | tailings metagenome | isolation source: Relicate 2 Philex TSF3 active mining site | place: Philippines: Tuba, Benguet | collected 2017-08-29 | reverse complement strand
CCCATCCAACCATAAACACGGGCCTTGAATTTTTCGTTCAGGTAGTACATACATGGAACCAAGATCAAGGTCAAGAATGTGGCAAAACCCAATCCGTAAATCATCGTCCAGCTCAAAGGACCCCAGAAGGCAACGTTATCGCCCCCGAAGTAAATGTGCGGGTTCAATTCAGAGAATAGGGTAGCGAAGTCCATGTTTAACCCCACCGCCAAAGGAACCAATCCCAAAATGGTGGCTGAAGCTGTCAATAATACAGGCGTCATACGCGTTCTTCCCGCTTCAATGATGGCTGCTTTCAACGTGGCCCCTTGCTCGCGCAACAAATCCGTGAATTCAACCAACAAGATACCGTTACGAACCACAATTCCTACCAAGGCCACGATACCGATACCCGTCATGACCACAGAGAAGTCTTTGTTGAAGATGGCGAAACCGAGAAGTACACCGATAAGTGACAAGAAAATCTCACTCAATATCAACAAAGGCTTACTAATCGAATTGAACTGTGTCACCAAGATAATCAGAATCAAGGCCAAAGAAGCCAACATTGCATTGCCAAGGAAGGCCCCTGTTTCGGCTTGTTGCTCTTGCTCTCCAGTCATGATAACTTGAATATCTGATGGTTTATCGAACGACTCAATGGCTGCGTTCACCTGAGATACGACTTCGTTGGGTTGGTACCCCGCCAAAACGTTACTGGCCAACGTAATTACACGTTTTTGGTTCATTCGGTTAATACCGCCATAGGTATTGGAATATTCGGCAGACGCAACAGAGCTCAAAGGCACCTGACGAATCATGCCACCAGCAACCATGTCGCGATACGTGATTCTCATGTTTAACAGGGCGTCCAGGTTGTTCGCGTCCAGTTTTTTCACGCGAACCATGATCGGATAATCGTCATTTTCGTCTTTGAATTTGCTGGCTTCCGTACCGTAAATACTTCCACGCAAAGCCATTCCAATTTGTGCTGTGCTAATACCAAATCGGTTGGCACGTTCACGGTCGATCTTGATGATGATTTCCGGTTTTGAGCTGATAAAATCTGTTTTCAACTCCTCAACCCCCGCAATTTTCTTGTTATCCAGGTATGTTTTGAGTTTGGTAGCGGTACTTACCAACGATTCGAATTCATCGCCGCGGATTTCAATGTTTACGGCCTTACCTACCGGAGGTCCGTTTCTTTCTTGTTCTACCACGATTTCCGCGCCGGCAATGGTACCGATGCTTTCGCGAATTTTCTTAAGCATGGCCATGGTGCTTCCGCCATCGCGCTTTTCGAAATCAACATAGGCCACCGTGATTTTTCCTTTGTTGCTCGCGGTGGTTCTGTCGCCACTGTTTGGGTCAGTTGCACCGACGGCCACGTTTGAAATGACACTTTCTACCAATGGGTTATTCTCTCCGATGGCTTTGAACACGCGTTTCTCAGCGATTTTCAATATACTGTCTGTGTGCTTGGCCGTTGTACCGGTTGGCAATGTCAAATATACATAGGTGAAATTTGGATCAGCCTGGGGGAAAAATACCACGCCTGGTTTGCGCACCGCTGTGATCACAAAAGAGAAAATCAACAAAGCGATGGTGGCAAAAATGGTTTTTCTAGGTCTGCTTCCTTCCAACAAATATCTCACCACGCGCTCATACGCATTCTGAACACCGGGCCAAGTTTTGGTTTGGAATACCACGATTACGTGACGCAACCAATAATGGTGCAGCAAGTATACACCCAATAGGGTTAAGATGAAGTTGCCGGCACCAAAGCCACCCAAAAGATAGCCGAGTATCGCAACTACGCCCAATACAATGGTCGTCCGTTTTACACCGCGTGCCGTTTTGGCATGATCTTCCTCAGCGTGTTCGTCTTCCATGAAATCTACCGCAAATACAGGGTTGATGATGTAAGCCACGAGCAAAGACGCCAACAACGTGATGATCAAGGTAACGGGCAGGAAGAACATGAACTTTCCGACAATCCCTTTCCAGAATGCCAACGGAATGAAAGGTGCCAAGGTGGTCATCGTTCCAGACAATACAGGCATGAATACTTCTCCCGCAGCCTTTTTCGCCGCTTCTTTGATTGGCAATCGCTCCTTATGGAAAATCCGGTGTGTGTTTTCGATTACCACAATCGCATCGTCAACCACAATTCCCAAAGCCAACAAGAATGCGAACAACACAATCATGTTCAAACTGAATCCAATGGTAGGCATCACCAAGAAAGCGATGAAGCAACTCAGGGGAACCGACAAACCCACAAAAATGGCATTCGTGGCGCCCATGAAGAACATCAAAATCACAGTCACCAAAATGAAACCAATGATGATGGTATTGATCAAATCATGCACTGTGGTACGGGTCTTAACCGATTGGTCACCTTCCATTTTTTTGCAGGTCTTCGATGATCTCATGGCACTTGTCGCTCGCCTCAATCAAGTTCTCACCCGCGCGTTTTACCACGTTTAAAGTAATGACATTCTTGCCCTCCAAACGAGCATAGCTTTCTTTTTCCTTGTAACCATCAACCACTTCAGCTACATCACGCAAATACAAAGTAGCCCCTGTTCCGGAACGTATAACAACATTTTCAATCTCTTCTTTGCTGCGGAATTCTCCACTAACACTCAAAGAGCGCTGCATTTTGTCAACATCGATGTTGCCTCCAGAAATACGCATGTTTTCGTATTGAATGGCGCGGGTCACATCGTCCATTGTGAGGCCAGAAGTGGCCATCGCTGTCAAGTCTAAGTTCACCTGCAACTCACGATCCAACGCACCCACAATGTCAACACGGGTAATGCTTGGCAAGCTTTCGATCTTGTCTTTGGCCATTTCCGCGTAACGCTTCAACGACTGCAAATCAATATCACCGCTGATGTTGATGTACAAAACGGGCATGTCAGAGAAATTAATCTCCTGAACAATGGGGTCGGTTTTGAGGTCGCTCGGAAGATCACTCTTGGCCTTATCAACCTGATCTTTCACCTTTTGCTTCGCTTGATCCACCTTTACATCGGTATCAAACTCCACAGTGATAATGCTGAAATCCTGAATCGAATTGCTTTTCAGTTTTTTTACGCCACTTACCGACTTGATTTTTTTCTCCAAAGGTTTGGTAATCAAGTTTTCAATGTCCTTGGGCGACGATCCTGGGTACACCGTTTGCACGATGATGGTAGGGATTACGATGTCGGGAAACTGCTCCTTCGGCAACGCATTGTATGAGAATATACCCGCGATACTGATAAATATCGACAGAATATAAATGCTCGTTTTATTATCGATACTCCAACTGGTGGGACCGAATTCTTTAAAATTGAATTTGCTCATGGTTGAGAATTAATTGCCTTTCATCCATTCGCCAGATATGGCCTGACCGTCGTTCAATTCTTGGTATCCCGCGGTGATTACCAAATCACCCTCGTTCAATCCGGTAAGAATTTCTGTCAACCCATCGCTAGATTTACCCACAGTTACCTTTCTGCGCTCAGCCACAAAGTTGTTGCTGCCATTTTTACCGGGAACGGTTTTCGCTACTACAACGAAGCTGCCCGATTCAGTGGTTTGAACACTGTTTGAATTTACGCTGATGGCCGATTTGTTTTCGTAGTCCACAATCTTCAATTTGGCAATCATGTTGGGTTTCAAATTGTCTACTTTGGGCAATTTGGTTTCAACACGGAAGGTGCGATTCAACGGGTCGATGTATTTGGCCGCAAAAGAAATGCGACTGTCAATCTCAGATTTCAAATCAGGGAAGTAGATTTTGATTTGATCGCCCGCCTTGATTTTCTTGGAGTGAGACTCAGCAACATCCGCCTTTACCTTAATGTTGGCCATATTTACCACGCGGAACAAGGGCATGCCCGGCGCTACGGCCTGACCTACTTTCGCATCAGCGCTTTCCAAAGTGCCTGAAATAGGGGCTTTGATGTTGTACATATCAATCTGTGCTTCCAAGGTGCGCAAGCTTTTTTCCAAAGCCTCTTTTTGGTTTTTGGCCGATAGGTACTGTACTTCTGTGCCCACGCCTTTTTCCCAAAGCCTCTTTTGCTTTTCAAACAAGGTGGTAACAAACGCCAACTGTTGGTTTAATTCATTTTTTCCCTGTGAAATGGCGGTGTTATCGAGCTGCGCAAGAATCTGACCTGCCGATACCTGCGTGCCTGGCTGTACCATAACACGAATAACGGTTCCGGGGACTTTGGGGGTAGCGATGGTGCTTTCGTTGGCATCCGCTACGCCTTCAATGGAAATAAAGCTTTGGAATAAGCCTTTTTTTACGGTCGCCACCTCAACGGTTTTACCCAGGTCGGCAATGGCACCCGCATTTAGTTCTTTTTCTAATTTATTTGCCTCAGATTGAAGCTGGGCGATTTCTTTTTTCAAAGACTCCAGTTTGGCCTTCTTGGCTTCAGGAGTGTTGGTTTTTTCACCGCATGCAGTCATCAAGAATGCTGCGATCAAACTCATCGATACTATATAACGTTTCATGGATGGATTATTTTATTGGGGTGCCAGTGGCGTGTTGAAGTTCAATTTTTGAAATAACTAAATCGTAAAGGGCATTCATGTAATTGTTGTTGGCTGTGCGCAGCTCGGTTTCGGCTTGCATCATCTCCAAAGCACTGCCTACGCCTTCTTTGTATTTCAAAGAGGCTTTGTCGTAAATGCGTTGTGCCAATGCCAAATTGGCTTTTTGGTTTTCAGCCTGTTTGAGGTTTACTGCATAACCGTTTTTGGCGTTGTTGTATTCGAATTCCGCAAATCGATCAAAATTGGCCATGTCATTCTTCGCCTTTTCGATTTTGATGTTGGTCTCAGTCAATTTTGACCGGGTAAGTCCACCCGCAAAAATGGGAACGCGCAGGTTCAAACCATACATGGAAGAGGGTACCCACTGGTTATTGACAGGCAAATTGCTCTGGAAAAAGTTGAATTCGCTGCGTAGGGTGCTTCTTTGTACTTGATAAAAACCAACCAAAGAGGGAAGGGCCGAGGCTTTGTATCGTTTGTTGTCGAGCTGACCCAACGTAATACTCTGATCCAAAATACGGTGTTCAATACGCTGTGCGGGAGCAAAACCATTCACATCCAATCCGCTCACATTCAAGGATGTTTCCAATTGCTCCAAGTTGTCTGTCAATTCCAATTCCGTGCTCATGGGCAATGCAAGGTGAATTTTCAACGCGTTCTTGGTGATGATAATCGCATTCTGCAATTTTTCGCGCTGCAAGTACAAATTGCTCAACGTGAAATTGAGTCGATCCACATCCAGAGATTCAACAAAACCCTCTTTGTTCATTTCTTTCACTTCATAAGCGCTTTTTTCAAGTAAGCTGATGTTTGCTTCAATGACGTCGAGGTTTTTTTGCGTAGAAACCGCAGTGACATAGGCTTTGGCTACATTCAACTGCAAGTCTTTTAGGGATTTGGCTTTGAGCAGTTCACTCATTCCCATAAAAGCCTTGGTGGCTTCCAAACCCACGAAATAGGTGCCATCAAACAACAATTGACTTACACTGAGTGTAGCACTGCTGGCAAACTCCTGTTGAAAACGAATGAAAATGTAGTCAGGAGCAGATGAACCGGGAACTTTCGTGAAGTTGTTTACCCAGTTTCCAGGGATGGTCAAATACTGCTGGTACCCAGCCGATGCACTGACCTGAGGCAAACCATAAGAAGTGGTCTGTTTTACCGTTTCCTTGGCGATGTTAACGTCCAGTTGGGCGTTTTTGTAGGTGGTGTTGTTCTGTTCAGCAAAAGTGATGGCCTCACTGAAACTGAATTTTTTGGAATCTTGTGCCCGGGAGGACAAAGAACCCAAACAGATTGCGAATATGATGATGCGTTTCATTTTGATGTTAATGCGTATTTATTTTCCAGTTGATGGCGTTGATCATTTCAATACCCTTTTGGGTGCTGATGGATCTTAGGTGGTATTTGATGATTTCGATGAGGATATCGTTTTGTGATGTATTCAAACTGTTCAATTCTTCGTTATCGAAGACCTGGAACGATAACATAGAAAAGGCCCGCGCAATAATCTCAGGTTCGAAATCTTGATGGTAAAGTCCGGCTCTCTGACCAAGTTCTATATTGAACAACAAATGCCGCACGATGTTTTTACTGCGGTGTTTTTCTAGCAGCTCAAAACTCTTGGGGTGGTATTTTTTGAGGTCGTACAGCATAGATGGACTCATCTTGCGCTGATTGCTCATCAAATACATCGTAATCAAATGGAATTGCTCTATGGCATTCGGTTCTGTATTGATGATTTTGTCAATGGCCTCTTCATTTTCACGCATGTGCGATTCCACCGTAGAAAGCACCAAACTCTCTTTGTCGCGAAAACACTTGTACAACGTTTTTTTGGAGATGGAAATTTCCTTGGCCACATCATCCATCGTCACGCTTTTCACGCCAAAACGGCGGAATAAACGCTCTGCAGTCGATTGGACACGGCTCACCAATTCCATAAAGTGCCGCAAAGGTACAATCAGAAATTCACACCGGAAACTATTTGTGTGTTAAAAGTTTCCGTTGAGGTTTCGTTTCGACGATCAGTGCATTTTCACCGACCAAGGGAGCAGATATTGCGGACCGATGAGGTGTTGAATCTTTTGTGCCTCTTTGATTGTATTAACAGGGAGTCCACTAGCTTTCGATGCAGCTTCCCATTGACTTTGTGCCATGTCTTCTTTGTCGAACAGTGAGGAAATCCAATCCTTTTCCTCGGGATAATATACCACGCGATACGAGGGTGTCTTAGACTTACGGGAAGCCGACAATATAGCTCTGTCCAATCCACCAAATCCATCGATGAGTCCCAATTTCTTTGCATCAATGGCCGAGTACACGCGACCTTCCGCCAAAGCGGCCACCTGTTCACGGGTCATTTTTCGTCCCGTAGCCACCGTACCAATGAAGTCGTCATAGATGGCATTGATCATGGTTTGCATCATGGCCTGTTCTTTCTCATTTAGTGCTCTGTCTGGTCTCCAACCTGCGGAAATATCGCCCAGCTCAACCGTTTCATATTTCAAGCCCAACTTATCGCCAAAAAGCTCCTGTGTGTTGGGGAGCAAGGCGAACACACCAATCGATCCGGTAATGGAATTGGGAAGGGCAAAAATACTATCGCCCACACAGCCCATGTAATAACCACCGCTGGCCGATACATCGCCGAATGATACAATCACGGGTTTTACTTTTTTGCAATTGAGAATTTCATGGGCAATTTCATCGGAGGCGAAAGCACTACCGCCGGGTGAATTGATGCGAACTACAATGGCCTTCACATCGGCATCGTTTTGTGCCAATTTCAAGTTTTTGATAAAGGTGGTACTGCCGATCTGGTTATTGGGGTTCTGCTTGCCGGGAAGAATGTCACCCACCGCGTAGACTACGGCAATTTTATTCTCACTGAACTCATAGGGGTCAGCCTCTTTAGCATACTCATAAAAGGAATGCCAAATCGCATTCTTGCCATTGAGTTTTGTGGATCCTACCAAGGTTTGTCGCGCTTCAGTTTCGTATAACAATTTATCGAAAAGCTGCATCTTCAAGGCGTTCTTTGGCAGTTGAGCTTGGGCATGCATGGCAATATTCCACAGTGAATCCATGGGGATTTTACGGCTGATGGCTATCTCCGAGAGCTGATAGCGATACAATGATTCAATGTATTGTGTGATTTGCTGTCGGTTTTCATCAGACATGCCCGTTTGAATAAAGGGTTCAACAGCGCTCTTGTATTTGCCCACCTTGAATACTTGGAAATCAACGCCAAGTTTATCGAATAGGCCTTTGTACATGACAATCTTCGAGGAGATACCATCGAATTCCAACATGCCTTTTGGATTGCATGTAACGGTCTGTGTGGCCGATGCAATGTAGTAACCCAATTCTGTATACAATCCGCTGTAGGCGATAATTGATTTTCCACTTTTTTGAAAGTGTATCAGGGCCTGTCGGATTTCCTCTGCCGTTGCCATACCACCCATATACCCACCGCAATCCAGAAAGAGGCCTTTTACATGGGGGTCTTTCTCGGCCTTTTTTAACCCATTGAGGATTTGGTTCAAACCCAAAGATGGATCAGATTCGTCACTCGCTTGTAAAATATCGGACAGCGGATCACTGCTGTTACGTTCGGCGACATCCCCTTCAATTTTGAGATAAAGCAATCCAGCCTCCGTTAGTTCCGGGGCTTTTTTCTCACCAAAATTCGTTTCAAAACCCGAAAACAAAGATGAAACAAACAATCCGATGGCTATGATGCCCAAGGCAAAACCCCCGAGCAAAGTGATTAAGTATTTGGCAAATGTTTTCATTGGCAGAGTACAAAGTTAACAAAGCATGACCTAGGTTTAATGTTGTTTCGTTCAATCATCTGCAATGGAGGATGAAAATCTAACGCGCTTAGATTGTAACTTTGGCCAAATATTTGTTTTCATCGTTAAAAATCAATCATGAAACTATCCTTACGCCAACTATTATTTTCTGCCAGTTTGCTTTCATTCGTCCCATTTATTCAAGCGCAACATCCCTTGGGTTTGGTGGTGGGTGATTATAATACCCCGTATGCGGTAAGTATGAATCCTGCCATGGTTGCAGGCCAGCATGCCAATCGTGTGTATTTCAATTGGTGGGGTACCTCACTGGATGTGCAAAGCAACTTTGCCAATGCTGAGGGTTGGAAGAGAAGGCCAGGTAGTTTGAAAATGGATCAATCGTGGACACCGTCTACAGAAAACCAAAGTTGGTCACTGAATTATTTGAATGAGACCTATGGTCCGTCGCTCTATGTAATGCCCAAGGGCAGTGTGGGATTCGGACTCGGCGTGAAAGGGGTGTCGGGATTTAATTTTTCGGGTGTGAACCCAACCTTGGGTAATGTATTGCAGCAGGGTAGAAACGCATGGGAATTAACCAAAGGCACAACCGTGAGTCAAAATTCTCTCATGGCATTTAATACAGAAAAATACCAAGAGTGGTATATGTCGTTCGGTTCCTATGTGGGCGATGCAGATGCCAAACGCGGGGTTCGGGCCTTGAAATGGGGTGTTACTGGTAAAATATTGGTGGGCATGGGCGCGGCACACCTCAGTACGAGCAAACTGCAGGCCCAGTACAATGGCAACAATGGCTTCTTGATACAAGACATTATGGCTAACTACCACTATACAGATCAAACATCGGCTACCAACACCATGGTGCGACCGCTGGGCTTGAAATTTGATTTGATGTCGGGAATTGGTACAGGAATCGATTTGGGATTTATGTACGAGTACCGCCCGGGAATGTCCATCTCGTATGATGGTCTTTCCGATTGTGATCGCGCCATTAAAAGAACCTACCGCTGGAAATTTGGAGCCAGTTTGAATGACGTTGGATTTATCCAATACGATGGCAGCGCCTATTCTGTGGCGGCAACCAATGCCTCTTACACGGCCGATTCTATTTTTTCTATTCAACAATTGTATTCATCCAATGAATCGAGTTTGAACCATTTCGACAATATGGGTGCCGCTGCAACAACCTTGGGTGCCAATCCTAAATCGTCGTTTACTTCTTATACGCCCATGGCCTTAAACGTTCAATGGGATTATCGCTTCAATACTTGGCATTTGGGTGCCTATTGGACGCAAAATCTGAAGCCTGTGGACATGCCCGGATTGAGACGCACATCGTCCGTGAGTTTTGTGTTGAGAAAACAAGAGGAGAATTTTGAATATGGTTTCCCCATCACAGTGATCCAGGAATATCAACAAGTCAACGTAGGCGCCTTTTTGCGGGTAGGGCCACTGGTTGTGGGCAGTAATAATCTGGCGGGTTTGGGTAGCTATTTGGCAAACGCTGGAACCCAAGGGGCCAATTTTTATATCGGGTTCCGTTCTAAAATCGGAGATTGTTCTAAGACCGTCTACAATGACGATTACAGCAACGTGGATACCACGGCAGCCGAAGTGGCGGATAGTGTTGTTGCCCCAGAACCCAACGATTTCAACAAGCGCGACACCATCGTAAAACGCGATACCGTGATCAAACGCGATACCATCGTAAAGACGGAAATCAAAACCGTAGTAAAGCGAGATACCGTGATTGTTACGAAAACCGTAAACACTACCGGGAATAACATAGCCTTGCAGCAATCATTGAATGATTGTCAGAAGCGTGAAACTGACTTAAAAAATCGCTTGACCGCCATCGAAGCGAGAGAAGCCACCGTTGTGAATAAAAACAGAAACTGTGAGACTGAATTGGCGAAATTGAAGTTGGAGAGCGACAAGTGCAAAGCAGACTTGGACCGATTAAAAGCAGAAAATGATCGCATTAAAGCGGAAAATGATCGTTTGCGGGCCGACAATGATCGTTTGCGTGCGGTAGCCATTGTTCTCGTTTGCGTGCGGTAGCCATTGTTCCTTCCGATAAACAGCTCAAGCGATGCGATAGTCTGTTAGCTGCAGAATTGTTGAAGAATCAAAAGTTACAAGTGGAACTGGCCGAGAGTAAAAAAGCAGCGAGCGATTGCAATCTGAAATTGGCAGAAGCCCTAAACAAAGCCAAAGCTTGCGAAATTGAGGCCGTAAAGAACAAATCTGTCATCGAAGCCCTGCAAGCAGATAAAAAACGCCTGGAAGATCAGTTGAAGTCGGTGAGTGTAGGTGAGGATTGTACCCCCTACAAGAACAAGATCGCGGAATTGGAGAAATTGTTGGCCGCAGAAAAATTGAAATCTACCCAATTATCCAATGACCTATTGAACTGCAACAAATCACTTGAAACCTTGAAAGCACAACTAACTGCAGAGCAAGCGAAAACCCGTGATGCTCAAGCCAAATCCGATGCTTGTGACAAAGCAAAAGCCGCATTACTCGCGGAATTGGATGCCGCCAAGAAAAAAGTTGCTGAGCTTGAAGATAAGTTGAAGTTGGCCAGTACCAACGGCGGAGCGGATTGCAGTAAAACCCGCGATTCTTTGAATCAAGCCCTGCTAGATTTGGGTATTGCAAAAAATGCTTACGATGCACTGATGGCAGAATATCAAGATTGTTTGAAATCGGCCAAATCATACAAGGATCAACTCAAAGCATGTGAAGATAAATTGGCGGCTGGAAGTTCTGATGCTACAGCGTTGGATGCACTTAAAGCAGAAATTGCAAAATTAAAAATCACCATTACGGAATTGAATGGGGAAGTAGCGGCTGGCAAAAAGAGCTTAGAGGCCTGTCAGGAATCCGTAGACGAGAAAGACGCCTTGATCAAATCGCTTCAAGACCAGTTGAAAGGCAAAAATGCGGATATCAGCACATTGCAAAGCCAGTTGAAAACAGCCCAGACCCAAATTACAGATCTGAAAGCGAGATTGGCCAAATGTGAAGAAGAAAAAGCAGCCGGTGCTTCAACCCCCACAGAAACGGGCGGAACGGGTGGCGTTACACCGGGTGGTTTGACTCCTGGTGGAGGGAACTAATCGTTAAAAGCTGCCGTAAAAGCGGATGTTTAACCGCCTGCCCGTGAGGTAGTCGGGTACTCCGTAACGGTTGTTTTGTAGATCTTTCACCCAGCTGTAGCCAATGACGTTGTTGATGGCCAATAAGTTGAAAATGTCAGCGCTGAGCCACGCGTTTTTCAATCCAAATCGACTGAGCCAGGGGTTTTTCTGGGTGTTGAAGAGCTTGCTGAATCCAATGTCGACCCTCCGGTAAGGCGGTATTACGTTTGGCGTAGTGGTGTACCTCGCATTTCCATCCAAGTAATAGGGAATCGCAGTACCAATATTTAGGCTCAAGTTTACCCTTAAACTGGGATTGTTTGGCATTTGATCTTGAAAAACAACCCCCAAATTCACCCGGCGGTCTGTGGGCCTTCTCAGATAATCAGTAGTAATATCTTTTTGAGTTTCTTTGTCGAAATAGGTAATACGCTCTTTGGTTTGCATGATCCCAAGTGTGAACCAGCTTTCCAACCCATCGGAGAACTCCCCATAAAGACGTTGGTCTACGCCCCAAGCATACCCCTGGGCAGAATTCTGTGCATAGTAACGGATGCGGATGTTGTCGAACAAATAAGGAACCAAATCCTGATAATACTTGAAATAAGCCTCGCTGGTGTATTTGAATTTTCGTGTGCCCGCATAAATATAACGCTCGTAACCAGCCACCAAGTGGTTGCTTTTTTGCGATAATAGGGCTTTGTTTAAAACGCCATCGAATCCCCGAAGCTCTCGGTAAAAACCGGGTTGATGATAGGACCCCAAAGCGATTTTCCATAGCACGTCGGGACGTTTCAAGCTGTCCACTCGCTGACGTTCATTGTAATTTTTGTTGGGCTCCCAACTCAGTGATAAACGGGGCATCACCACCATTTCCTCGTTTAAATTCCAATATTGTCCCCTTACACCAGCATTCAGCCACAACTGCTCTCGTTTGCTGATTCTCCACTGGGCGCCCCAATGGCCTTTCAACCTCACGGAGCTAATTTGATTTCGTGCCTTGATGTAGTTGTCGAAAAGGATGGTGTCCTCAGAGGAACCCCAAGGACTCAAATTGTACTCAGCACTATCATTGTAGTACCATTCCGCGATTTTGTCATTGACGGTTTCCCAATTGGCTCGGATACTGTAGTGCCATGAAAATGCATCCGTATTTTTACCGATTCTACCCAAATGGGCAACTTGAGTTACGCCTGAGTTCATTCGGTTTCTGCCATGGTCGAGGTAATAGCCGTATCCCAATGTTTTGAGTGGCTTTCCGTATGTTTTGGAGGATAAATCCCGGTCTAACTGACTCAAAAAATAAGCGCCTTCCACGTCAAAGACTTCCTCCTCAGCAATGGATGTGTGATTGATCATCCACTGAAATTCGTTGCGTACGGTGGGTTTGTATTTTAGGCTAACATGGGCCATGCCGTACAAATA
>VFQT010003951.1_pt1 | contig 12937 bp, 8 predicted proteins | sample 3512381 | NCBI WGS metagenome assembly VFQT01 (sample SAMN10412376, study PRJNA504923) | tailings metagenome | isolation source: Relicate 2 Philex TSF3 active mining site | place: Philippines: Tuba, Benguet | collected 2017-08-29 | reverse complement strand
GCTGTCTGGGTCGCGACGAGGGCCCGCCGTGGGCCTCGAGGACGCGCGCGTTGGCCTCCTGGTGGTTGTCGGCCGCAAAGGGGAAGGGGACGAGCAGGCTCGGGAGTCCGACTGCCGTGAGCTCGGCGATGGTGAGGGCGCCCGCGCGGCAGATGGCGAGGTCGGCGTTTGCGTAGGCCTTCGGCATGTCGTCGATGAAGGGGAGGACCTCGCTCGGAAGGGAGAGCGCGGCGTAGCGAGCGGTGGTCGCCTCGAGGTCGGCGGTGCCCGTTTGGTGGATGATGACGAGGCGGCCATCGAGGACGGAGGAGAGCTTCTGAAGCAGGGGCGGGATATGCTCGTTCAGGAAGGTCGCCCCCTGGGAACCGCCGAAGACGAGGACTCGGAGGGCTTTGGCGTCGGAGGGGTTCGAGGCCTGCAGGCGTTCGGCAATGGCATGGCGGATTGGGTTGCCCGTGTAGAGGGTTTTTTTGTTTGCGAAGGCTTTGACCCCTGCGCCAAAGCCGAGGAAGACGCGCTTGACGAGCTTGCCGAGCCAGCGATTCGTGAGGCCCGGGGTCGCGTTTTGTTCCTGGATGGCGGTCTTGCGGAAGGTGAAGACGCCCGCGAGCAGGGCAGGCCCCGAGGCGTAGCCGCCGACGCCGATGACGACCTCGGGGCGGACCTTGCGGAGGATGCGCCAGGACTGGAACATCGCGACGGGGAGGCGGAAGAGCCCCTTGAGCTTGGTCATGACGCCGCCGCCCTTGAGGCGCGAGACGTTGATGGTCGCGAGTTCGTAGCCGGATTTTGGCACGATTTTTGACTCGAGCCCTCGGGTCGTGCCGATGAAGGCGACCTTGGCCTCCGGGTTGCGGCGCTTGACCTCGTCAGCGATGGCAATGCCTGGGTAGACGTGACCGCCCGTGCCGCCGCCTGCGATGACGATGGCCGATAGCGCCTTCCTGGCCTGATGAGAGGACGTGGTCATTCGTCCCCCTTTGGCAACTGCCGCGAGACGATGTCCTCGACTTTCTGGCGGCGGTTCTTGCGCTTGAAGCGGTCACCGATCGCTGCAAAGACGCGCCTCAGCGGGTTCTTGTCGACTTGGTGGCGGATGCGGGCGATGTTGCGCATGACCACGCGGCCAGCGGCGCTCGCGTTGATTTGATCGATGATCGGAAGGGTCTCGCGCGCGGCCTCCCAGTCGATGGTCCGGCTTACGTTCAGGAGGATGCCGATCGCCGCGCAGGACACGAGCATCGATGAGCCGCCGTAGCTGACGAAGGGCAGGGTGAGCCCCTTCGTCGGCACGAGGGCGACCGCGACGAGCATGTTTGTCCCGGCCTCGAGGACTAATAATAGTGTCAGTCCAAACGCGAGGTTGCGCCCGAAGGGATCCTCGCATCGGGAGGCGATGCGGAATCCCCGATAGAGGATCACCGCAAAGCACACCGTGACGAAGATGACCCCGATGGCGCCGAGTTGTTCGGCGAGGACCGAGAGGACGAAGTCCGTCTCGCCTTCGGGGAGGTTGCCCGTCAGCGTCTGACCGCCGAAGCCGAGCCCCTGCCCGGTGAGCTCGCCCGAGCCGATGGCGATCTGCGAGTTGACCATCTGGTAGCCGCGATCGTCGCGGTGCCCCCAGGGGTCGAGGGTCGCGAGGAAGCGACCGAGGCGCATGTCGTTCGACGCGATGGCCTGGAAGGCGAGGAAGCCGCCGACGACGACTGCGGCCGCGACATAGGCGAAACGAGTGCCCGCGACGAAGAGCATCGTGAACATGATGACGACGAGGAGGACCGAGGTGCCGAAGTCGGGCTGCAGGAGGCAGAGGAGGATGAGGGCGAGGACGACGGCGAAATGCGGGATGAAGGCGACGGCGAAGCGGCGGATGTTGCCGGCCTTCTTGGCGATCGAGTGAGAGAGGAAGAGGATGAAGACGAACTTCCCGAGCTCGGCGGGTTGGAAGTTGAAGCCGGGGAAAGCGAGCCAGCGGCGGGCGTTGCCAGCCTCGACGCCGATGGCGATGACGAGAGCGAGCAGGATGACCGTGGTGATGAGGGCAGGGTAGGTCAAGCGGCGGAGGGCGCGGTAGGAGATGAAGGTCATGCCGATCATGACCCCGATCCCGAGCGACATGTGGATGAGGTGGGTCCGGAGCTTCTGCGCGCCGTCGTTGTTGAGCTGCGTCATCTCGTTGATGGTCGCCGAATAGACCATGACGGCGCCCATGCCGAGGAGGAGGACGACCGCCGAGAGCAGCGTGAAGTCGTAGGGCGAGACCTTGCGGATCTCGCGGCGGAGCTCGGAGGGGATCTCCGGGGTGTCCGTCAGCTCCGCATCGCGCGGAGCCTCGTAGAGCTCAGTGTGTGCCGCCATCACCGCACCTTCAGGCTGGCAATCGCGACGAGCGCGAGGATGATGGAGATGATCCAGAAGCGGACCGTGACGCGGGACTCGGGCCAGCCCTTCTTTTCGAAGTGATGGTGGATGGGGGCCATCGCGAAGACGCGCTTGCCCGTCCAGCGGAAGGAGTAGCGCTGGATGATGACCGAGAGGAACTCGATGACGAAGATGCCGTGCACGATGACCGAGAGGAACTCGTGTTTCGTGAAGACGGCGATGGCCCCGAGCGCGCCGCCGAGCGCCAGCGCGCCGACGTCGCCCATGAAGACCTGGGCGGGGTAGGTGTTGTACCAGAGGAAGCCGATGCCCGCGCCAGCGATGGCGGCGCAGACGACGGCGAGCTCGTCGACGCCGTCGACCTTCGGGAGCAGCAGCCAGTCGGCGAGCGAGTAGCCGAAGAGGGCGGCGCCTGAGAGGTAGGCGAGCACGCCGAAGGTGGTCGCCGACACGATGGTCGGGCCGATGGCGAGGCCGTCGAGGCCGTCGGTGAGGTTGACCGCGGTCGAGGTCGCGAAGATGACCATGGCGGCGAAGATGGCGTAGGCCCAGTCGGGAAGCGGGATGGTGAAGAGGGAGGGCTTGACGAAGGGCAGGTGGACATCGAAGGAGTAGCCGACCTTCGGGGCGACGACGAAGAAGAAGACGCCGCAGACGATACCGACCGAGAGGAGCTGGGAAATGAGCTTGCCGCGCTCGGACATGCCGCCCGAGGAGCGGTCGCGGATCTTCCAGTAGTCATCGAGGAAGCCGATGACCGAGTAGGCAAGGACGATGGCGAGGGTGAGCCAGACGAAGGGGTTTTCGAGGTCGCACCAGAGGAGGCAGCTCACGAAGAGCGACAGGACGAGGAGGGTCCCGCCCATGGTCGGGGTGCCGCGCTTCGAGAAGTGGGTCTCGGGGCCGTCGTTTCTCACGACCTGGCCGATTTGTTTCACCTGCAGGCGGCGGATGAGCCATGGGTAGAGCAGGAGGCAGATGAAGAGCGCGGTGCTGAGCGCCGCGATGGTGCGGAAGATGGGCGAGCCGAAGAGGCGGAAGAAGCCGAGCTCGCCGTGGCTGATTTCCCAGAGCCAGTAGAACATCAGGCGTTCTCCTCTTTGGTTTGATTTCCGAGAGTCTCGAAAATCGAGAAGATTCGCTCGAGGCGTTCGCCGCGAGACCCCTTGACGAGGATATGGGAGACGGTGGTCGCGAGGGTCGCAAGCGTCGGCATGAGCGGTGCGAGGTCGGGGGCCGTGAGGACGGTCCCGACGCGAGCATCGCGGGCGCCGCGAGCGAGGGCGTCGGCATGGGCGCCCGTGCAGGCGACAAAGGAGAGGCCTTCGCAGAGGCGGCCGATGTCTTCGTGAAGAGCGTCCGAGGTCTCGCCGAGCTCGCGCATCGAGCCGAGGATGGCGCCGCGAGGGCCGTTGGAAACCTCGTTCAGCGTGCGGAGGGCCGCCTTCATGGAGGTCGGGCTCGCGTTGTAGCAGTCGTCGAGTACCGTAAGCGCGCCGAAGTGAATGGGCTGCAGGCGGTGCTTGGGCGGCTTGAAGTGGCGAGCGAGCGAGGCCGCGGCGCGGGCTGGGTCGAGGCCGAGGGCGAGGCAGGCGGCAATGGCGCAGGCAGCGTTTTGGGCCTGGTGGAGGCCGAGGGCCGCGAGCTCGAAGGTGACCGTGGAGTTGGGAAGGACGAGGGTAACCTCGAGGCCGCGGGGCGTGTGGCCGGCTGAGAGCACTCGCACAGTCGCGTGTTCCGCGTGCCCGAAGCTCAGTGCGTCCTTCGTCATGCGGGAGGCGCGGAGCGTCATGCGTGGGTCGTCGGCGTTGACGATGGCGCGGGTCGACGGGGCGGCGTGCTCGTAGAGTTCGGCCTTTGCGTCGGCGATGGCGTCGACGTCCGCGAAGAACTCGAGGTGGGCTGCGGCCGCACAGGTGACGATGGCGACATGGGGGCGCGCGATGTGGGTGAGGCGCGCGATTTCGCCAGGCGCCGACATGCCGAGCTCGAGGACGAGGAAGTCCTCGGTGCCCGTCGTCGCGGCGAGGGTGAGCGGGAGACCGATGTGGTTATTGAAATTGCCGATGGTCTTTGTGACGTCGCCGAAGTCGGCGACAGCGGCGGCGATCATGTCCTTGACGGTGGTCTTGCCGACCGAGCCCGTGACCGCGATGACGCGGCCGGGGTGGAGGTTTCTCAGCGCGCGGCCGAGGGCGTCGAGGGCGTGCTGGGTGTCAGCGACGAGGAGACCGGGGGCGCCTTCGGGGAGGGGCTTCGAGACGACTGGGATGGCGCCGCGGGCGAGGACGTCCGTGACGAAGTCGTGGCCGTCGAAGCGGTCACCGCGGAGCGCGAAGAAGAGTTCTCCGGCGCGGACATTGCGGCTGTCTGTGGAGATGGTCGTAACGACCTGGGAGGGGGCGCCCGAGACGCGAGCGTCGAAGAGATGAGCGAGTTGGCGGAGGGTGAGCGCCTTCATGGGGCACCTCCGGTGAGCGCAAGGCGGGCGACCGCGACGTCGTCGAAGGGGTGCTTCGTCGTGCCAATGATTTGATAGTCCTCGTGGCCCTTGCCTGCGATGAGGACGCAGTCGTTGGTGGTGGCCATGGCGATGGCGTGGGCGATGGCGAGGCGGCGGTCGGCGATGCGGTGGAAGGGGTGGGCCGAGGGGAGGCCCGCGACGATGTCGTCGAGGATCGCTTCGGGGGCCTCGGTGCGCGGGTTGTCGCTCGTGACGATGACGAGGTCGGCGTGGCGTGCGGCGACGGCGGCCATCTCGGGGCGCTTGCCCTTGTCGCGGTCTCCGCCCGCGCCAAAAACACAGATGAGGCGATGAGAGACGAGCGGGCGCAGGGCCGTGAGCACGTTCTCGAGGGCGTCGGGGCTGTGGGCGTAGTCGACGAAGACGGCGGGGCGGTCGGTGCTCGCATCGACGCGCTCGAGGCGGCCTGGGGCGCCGCGCGCGTGGCCGAGAGCAGTGACGACGGTCTCGAAGGGGAGGCCCGCGAGGAGCGCCATGCCGAGGGCGACGAGCGCATTCTCGACGTTGTGGCGACCGATGAGGGGGAGCGAGAGCTCGAAGGAGGCGAGCGAAGGGAGGTACGGAGTGCCGCGGACACGGATTTGGGCCCGGGTGCCAGCAAGGGAGGTCGTGACCTCGGTGGCGGAGAGGTGGGCCTCGTGACCGCGAGGGGACACGGTGATGAGTCGGTCCGCGCCATTGCGGGCGGCGAAGGTCGCGGCGAAGCGGGCGCCTGCCGGGTCGTCGACGTTGATGCAGGCGGACTTGGCGAGCTCGGTGAAGAGCAGGGCCTTCGCGTCTTCGTAGTGCGCCATGTCGCCATGGTAGTCGAGATGGTCGCGCGTGAGGTTCGTGAAGCCCGCGACGGCGACGTCGAAGGCCGCGATGCGGTGCTGGTGGAGGCCGTGGCTCGAAGCCTCGACGACGGCAAAGCGGCAGTGGGCTTCGCGGATATCGGCGAGGAGGCTCTGGAACTCCGGCGAGGGGGGCGTCGTGAAGATGGTCGGGCGTTTGTCTTGATTGACGAGTATCTCGACTGTCGAGATAAGTCCGCAGGCCTCGCCACAGGTGCGCAGGATTTCCCGGAGGAGATAGGTCGTCGTGGTCTTGCCGTTGGTGCCCGTTGTGGCGAGGACCTTGATGTCGCGACCCGGGTGGCCAAACCAGGCAGCCGAGACATGGGCGAGGGCGAGCAGGGCGTTCGCGGGCGGGTGGACCTCGACCCAGGCGCGGTCCATCGGCCAGTCGGCAGGGGCCGGGGTCTCGGCGATGATGGCGCTGGCGCCAGACTCGAGGGCGCGACCGATAAAGGTGTGACCGTCCCAGCTCGAGCCGCGGGTCGCGACGAAGAGGCCGTGGGCGCCGACCTCACGGGAGTCCTGAGAGGCGTGGGTAATGGTGAGGTCGGAGGGACCGACGACGGAGAATGATGCGGAAGGCATCGTCTCGAGCAGGGCGGACAGGCGCTTGGGGTGAGGTGTGCGCAGGGTAGGGCTCATGGTGCACCTCCGTCGCGGAGGGGCGCGTGGGGCGCGCCGTCGAGCCCGGGCCAAGGGACCATGAGGCTTGCAAAGCCCTGCCATTGCGGAGCGGGAGCCTCGGTTTCGAGCGAAGGCTGGGGGATGACGCTCGGTGGGACCGACGCGGTATTTGTCGGGCGAAGGCGGGCATCGGGCAGACGTGAGGTAAAGGACACGAGGACACCGACCTTCGGGTCGACCATCTCGGTAGGAAGGATGCTCTGGGCGGTCGCGATGCCCGAGCCCTCGACGCGGAGCTGGACGCCGGTCTCGGCCGCGAGTCGGGCGGCTTCACCCATCGTGAGACCGCGGAAATCCGGGGCTGGGACGAGACCGTCGGTGGGCTCGATGCGCATCACCTCGGCGGGGGTGGGCTCGGGTTCGTCCTCGGTCGCGCGACGCTCGGCGAGCAGCTTCGGGTCGAGCCACACGTTCCTCTTCGCCGTGACGAAGGGGGAGGGCACGCCGAGATGTGCGAGCGACTTCTCCATGATCGCCTTGAAGGCGGGCGCCGCGATGAGACCTCCGCCGTGGCGCTTGCCCTTCGGTTCGTCGATGAGGATGACGATCGCGAGCTCGGGGTGGTCGACGGGGGCGACCCCGAAGAAGGTGTTGACCCACATCTCTTCGGAATATCCCCGCCGGCGCAGATGCGGCTTCTGACCCGTGCCGGTCTTGCCCGCGACAGGCCACTCCGGGATGAACGCGCGACGGCCTGTACCATCGGGCTCGATGACGCCCTTCATCAGGTCGAGCACCGTGCGCGCGGTCTCGGGGGATACGACCTGCCGAACCTCGACGGGCTCCCAGGTCTTGACAGCTCGCCCTTCGCCATCGAGGACGCGTTTCACGAGCAGCGGCTGCATGAGGCGCCCCTCGTTCGCGAGCGCGCCGAGCGCCATCGCGAGCTGGATGCCTGTCGCCGCCATACCCTGGCCGAAGCTCACGTTCGCAAGCTCGACGGGGACCCACTGGTCCGAGGGACGGAGCAGCCCCTTCGGTTCACCCGGGAAGCCGCTCTTCGTCGGGCTCCCGAAGCCGAAGTCGCGCAGGTATTTCTCGAGGTTCGTGGCGCCGAGCAGGAAGGCGACCTTCGAGGCCCCGATATTCGACGATTTCTTTAGTATCATTCCGAGGTCGCCCTCGGGCAGGCTCGTGATGTCGTGGATGACGTTGCCTTCGGGGTCATCGAGCTCCCAGTCGCCATTTTCGAGGTCGAAGACCGTGTCGACCTCGACGACCTTCTCCTCGAGGGCCGCGGCGACGGTGAAGACCTTCATGATCGACCCGGGTTCGTAGACATCGAGGAAGGCCGTGTTGCGAGACGCGTTCGGGAAGCCGTGCTGGTACTCGACGAAGGCATCGATCTCCTGCTCGAGCCCCATCGCGACCTCTTTCCGGGTGTCCTCGGTGAGGTCACCGTAGGCTCGCTGCGAGAGCTTGAACTTCGCGGCCCAGGCGAGGTCTGAGCGGCGCGAGGCGAGGGCGGCGCGCTCGTTTTTCAGCGGTTGCTGCTCTTTGAACCACTCCTGATAGGTGTTCGGGTTGTAGTTCGGGTAGTTTGCGACCGCGAGGACTTCGCCAGTCCTCGGGCGCGTGACGAGCACATAGCCCGCGCGAGCCCCAGCCGCGAGGCAGGCACGACCGAGCTCTTGTTCGGCCCATGCCTGGATCTGTTGGTCGACGGTGAGCTCGACCGTGTTGCCGACGAGGGAGAGCTCTTCGGGTAGACCGTCGAGGAAGATGCGATGGCCGCGGGTGTCCTTGACCGTCGTGACCTTCTGCATGCCACCCGAGAGGAAGGCGTTCAGCGCGCTCTCGATCCCGGAGAGGCCCTTGGCGTCACGGCCGACGAGGCCGACGACCTGGGAGGCGAGCTCGCGCTTCGGGTAGTAGCGGCGCGATTCGGGGCGAGCGAAGACGGCGGCGAGATGGTTCTTGCAGGGCTCACCGACCTCTCGGGCTGCGCGGCACCTCCTCGCTTGTTCGTCGCGCGCGTCGGCGAGCTTTTTCACCGCGGCGTCGTCGAGATCATAGGCGACATAGGCGAAGCGCTTGCCGCGGGACGGGGCAAAGCGGAGTTTCTCGACATCGGCGGTCAGCGCGGTCGCGGTGCTCTCGGCGTCTTCAGCGAGTTGGTCGACGAGGGGGAAGATGGCCGGGTTGCGGAGCTGCTCGAGTTGGAAGAAGCGCTCGATGATGTCGAGGCGGCGGTCGAAGTGGGTCTCCGAGAGCCCGAACGACGCGGCCATCGCCTTGACCATCGGTGCGGTCAGTTCGCGCGCGAGCCCGCTCGCCGGGTTCACCTGCGCATCGTCGTCGAGGCTCACCGAGAGGGGGTCGATCTTCTGGAGGACCTCGCCTTCCGTGAGGCCAACGATCGGCGCGAGCACCTTCGCGGTCGCGAGAGGGTCACTGATCTTCTTCGGGTCGACGGTGATCGCCCAGCGATGGACGGACACCGCGAGGAGGCGCCCGTCGCGGTCCACGATGTCGCCCCGCCAATCGTCGAGCGTGTCCGTTCGCAGATAGTTCTTCGCCGCCTCGTGGCGCATGAGCGGCGCCTCGACGGTTTGCAGCATGATGGCGCGCCCGGTCGCGATGAGCAGCATCAGGGCAAGGAGGAGGCCGATGAAGACGATGCGCTTCCGGATCTCCCCGGGTTCGACAGGCGGGAGGGGCTGCAGATTATCTTGAGGGAGGTTCATCGCCCCCCTCCTTCTGCCCCACCTGGAAGAGCGGGCTCCCCGTGCGCTGGCAGAGTTGCGGTCGGCACAACCGCGTTGGTCGACCCACCAAGGTCTGGGATGAACAACTCATCCTCGCGCCCCGGGTTCCTCATGCCGAGCTCCTCCTCGGCGAAGGTCTGCAGGGCGGTCGGGTCCTTGTAGGCCGACAGCAACAGGTGCAGTCGCTTCTGCCTCTCGAGCATGCGCCGATACTCGAAGAGGTTGCGGTCGATATCGTACCCGCGAGCAATGACTTCGTACTGACGTCCCACCTGCCAGATCCCGAGGGAGGCCGTCCCCACGGTGAACGCGATGATGAATAAGAAGCGCCCGAGCCCGCGGCTCTGACCGATGGGGGCCCTCGAGCGAGGCTTGATGGAGGTCTGCGGGTTCATGCAGCCCTCCCCGTGTCATGGGAGCGCACGCGCTCGGCGGCCCGGAGCTTTGCGCTCCTCGCCCTCGGGTTGACCTCGAGCTCCTTGTCGTCGGCGACGATCGCCTGCCGCGTCAGGACTTTCCAGGTCGGCCGCCAGTCGCTCGGGGGAGGCAGGCGGGCGGGGCGCTCGGGGCCGCGCTCCCCCTCGAGGAAGGTATGCTTGACGAGGCGGTCCTCGAGCGAGTGGTAGCTCATGACGAGGAGGCGACCCTTGTCGACGAGCACGTCGGCCGCTTTGCCGAGCACCTCGGAAAGCGCCCCGAGCTCGTCGTTGACGGCGATGCGCAGCGCCTGGAACACCAGGGTCGCGGGGTGGACGCCGAGCTTGCGCTGGCTCTTCGATTCGACGAGGCGCGCGAGCTCGCCCGTCGTGTGGAGCCCGTCCTGCGCGAGCACATCCTTGATGCGGAGCGCGATGCGCCACGCGTCTTTGACCTCGCCGAAGTCGCGCAGCACCTTCGCGATTCCATCCGCGTCGAGGCGGACGAGCAGGTCGCGCGCAGACTCGCCCCGGGTCGGGTCCATGCGCATGTCGAGGGTCGACTCGGGGTGCTTGATAGCGAACCCGCGATGGGGTGCATCGAGCTGATGGCTCGACACGCCAAGGTCGAGCAGTACCGCGGCGATGGGCTCGCCGAGCTCGCGGCTCACACGGTCGAGCTCGCGGAAGTTCGCATGAAAGGCGCGGAACTCCGAGACCCCGCGGAGCCTCTCACCGGCGGCCGCGAGGGCCTCGGGGTCCTGGTCGATACCGACGAGGGTTCGGCGTTGCCCCGCTTGTCGCAGGGCCTCGGCGAGCGCGAACGTGTGCCCACCACCGCCGAGCGTGCCGTCGACGAGGGCGCCCGCGGGTGCCTCGAGCATGAGGCGCACGACGGGCTCGACCATGACTGGCAGGTGGTAGGTCATGCGCCGAGCTCCGCGAGGTGGGCGAGCATGTCGCCAGTCTGCTGAGCGAGGTCGGCGAAGCGCTGGTCGAGCGCGTCGGGGTGCCAAATCTCGAAGTAGTGTTCGTCCGCGCCGACGAAGGTGATGCGGTCGGTGAGCCCAAGCCGCGTTCGCAGTGACGCTGGGACAAGCAGCCGTCCGGCCGCGTCGACCTCCACCTCGAGCGCCGAGCCAAAGTAGTAGCGCTTGAAGTCGAGCACCTGGGGCGTCGGCTTCAGCTTCGAGATCCGCTCGAAATAGGCCTGGAACGAGCTGTTCGGGCGGACCTCGAGGTGTTTCGAGCCTCCGAGCGCGTTCGCCATCCAGACGGTCCGATCCTGCGTGATGGCGAGGCGGTCCCGAAACCGCTTCGGCATCATCGTCCGGCCCTTCTCGTCGAGGGCATGATCGAATCGTCCAGCAAACACCGCGCTATCTCCGAATGGGTTGGCTCCGTTCAGCGGACCCCCTCCATGGAGGTCCCGATTGACGCATCCCCTCGTAAATCAGCCGGTTTTGGCGGCGCCCGAGGGGGCAGGGACCGGGTCGCCGAGGCTCTGGTCAGGCGATCCACTTTGTCCCACTCGGGGCACCATAGATGTCCGCGTTTGAGACCGTCAAGGCTGCTTGTCAAATATCTCCATCGCTATTTTCGACCTGTTGTCTGGGGCTTCTAGGTCAAAAGCCGCCCATACTCTGGCTTGATGGCGCGCCGGTGTTTATGCACAATATATTGTGTCGGGTGAGGTGGATCGATTTCCCATGATTTGCCGCCCAGGACGGTCATGGCGTCTGATTTTTTGTTCAGTAAATGAGCGTATGTTCAGTTGTCAGGGCAAAAAAAAGGCGACCCTGAGGTCGCCTCCTTTTCCGACTGGATCTGTTCGAGGTCCGTCGGGAAACCTCATTCCGTCTTAAAGGCCGAGCGGGAAGCACACTGCGTTGGGGGCGGTGCCTGGGTTCGACGCGCCGCCTCCAAGAAGACCAAGGATCGCACCGAGGTCGAGACAGGTGCCGGTTTGGCAGTTGCTCGTGAGGCCAAGGGTTGCGGGATTGGGCGTGCAGCCGCAGAAGCCCGGGATCGTCGCTCCACCCGAGAGCTCGGGCGGCAGGCTCGCCCCACCCGCTGCGCCGCCAAAGAGCTCGAGGAGGCTCACGCAGTCCTCGACCTTACCGTCGGTGCCGACGCAGAACGCCGTCACATTGTCGCAGGTGCCATCGGTGCTGTAGCAGAGTCCGCTCGCGACATCGCAGACGAGCGGCAGTCCCGACGCGCCCGCGTCGCAATCCGAGTCCTGGGTGCACTTCTCGGTCGGTGTCACGGTACCGCCCTCGCACGCGTACGTTTGGGTGTTGCACGTCCCACCGACACCGCAGTCTGCGTCGGTCGCGCACTGGACGCAGTAGCTGTCCTCTCCGATCTGGACGCACGCCGGGTAGGGCGCCGCACACGCCGCGCACTGGCTCGACTCGCACTGGTTCGTGTTGAGGTTGCAGAACTCGCCGTTGCAGTGGGTGTCGTTCGAGCACTCGACACAGCGTCCTTGCCACAGAATCGGGGTCGAGCCCGAGCACTGCGCCGAACCCGTGCACAGGCCAGTTCCCTGGTCGCATTGCTGCCCCTGAGCGCAATCGCCCGCCACGCGGCACTGGACGCACTGGCCGTTGTCGCAGATCGGGGTCGAGCCGCTGCACGCCGGCGTGCAGGTTTCCTCACAGCTCGTCTGGCAGACCTGGACGTTGCTGCTCGTCGCCGTGCACGCGCCACCGTCGGGGCAGCCCGACTCGCCGCAGCGCTTTGCGCACGCGCCGTTGCGGCAGGCCTCTCCCTCGCCGCACTCCCAGTCATTTCCACATCCGCCACACACGCCTGGCGCGTCCACGCAGGCGTTGCTGTTCGGGTTGCAGGCCTTGCCATCCGGGCAACCCGCGGTCACACATCCCTCGCAGCGGTAGGACTCGGGGGTGCACGCACCCGAGACGCAGGTCCAGCCAGTCTCGCAGTCATTGTTCGAGCCGCACGGAGGCAGGCATGCATTGCCCGAGAGGATGGGCGCGCACTTCCAGCCATCGCCACAATCGGCGGCGGCCGTGCATGTGTCACAGGCCTTCGCGGTGGGGCCGGTCAGAGGTTCGCACTGTTTCGTCGTCGGGTTGCACTGACCACCTGGTGCGCAACCGCTGACGGTGCAGTCTTGGGAGCTGCACTCAGTGCCCGCGCAAGGACGGCAGGTCCCGTTGTCGCACACGTCCGAACCGCTGCACGGGTTGGTGTCAGAGCAGCTCACGGGCGCGCCGCAGGTTCCGTTCTGGCAAAGCTCTCCGACGGGGCACTGCGGGCAGTTCGAACAGCCACACTCGACGAGTGAGCAGACCTGAGCACCGCCCACGGTCACGCAGGCCTGGTCACCGTTCAGGCACTCGGCAACTGTCGTGC
>VFQT010003950.1_pt1 | contig 12937 bp, 12 predicted proteins | sample 3512381 | NCBI WGS metagenome assembly VFQT01 (sample SAMN10412376, study PRJNA504923) | tailings metagenome | isolation source: Relicate 2 Philex TSF3 active mining site | place: Philippines: Tuba, Benguet | collected 2017-08-29 | reverse complement strand
TGCGTACGGCCGTGCTCGACGCCGACTTCGGCCTGCGCAACCTCGATCTGCTGCTTGGGCTCGAGAACCGGATTGTGTACACCGCCCAGGAGGTGCTCTCCGGCAACTGCCGCCTTGATCAGGCCCTGGTGAAGCACAAGCTGGAGCCCAACTTGGCCCTGCTGCCAGCCGGCAACCCGCGCATGCTCGAGTGGCTGAAGCCCGAGGACATGCAAACCATCGTGGGCATGCTGCGCGAGAGCTTCGACATAGTGTTGATCGACTGCCCGGCAGGCATTGAAGACGGCTTCAAAAACGCCGCCGGTGCCGCTGAGGAAGCGATCGTGATCACCACGCCGGAAGTGTCCGCAGTGCGGGACGCTGACCGGGTGATCGGCCTGCTCAACACCCGCGGCATCAAGCCGATTCAGCTGGTGCTCAACCGGGTGCGGCCCAAGATGATGGCCAACCAGGAGATGCTCGGCGTCGACGATGTGACCGACATCCTGGCCCTGCCGCTACTGGGGCTCGTTCTGGAGGACGAGCAGGTGATCGTGAGTACCAACCGCGGTGAGCCCCTCACCCTCAATGGCAGCAGCTCTCCGGCTGCCCAGGCCTACAACAACATTGCCCGGCGCGTTTGCGGTGAAGACGTTCCCCTGATCGATCCCGCCAAGGTGCGGCGCGGACTGCGGGCCAAGCTCGGCCGCCTGATGCACACCAAGATCTTCTGAGCTGATGACCCTGCGCGATTTCGTTAACAAGCTGCTCGGTCGCCAGCCCGCCAGCGCCACCACAGCCAAGCAGCGGCTGCAACTGGTGCTTGCCCACGACCGCAGCGACCTCAACCCCGAGCTCCTCGAGCAGATGCGCCGCGAGATCCTCGAAGTCGTGAGCCGCTACGTGGAGATCGACCTCGAAGAGGGCGATGTGAGCCTGGAAACCGAAGACCGAGTCACCGCTCTGGTGGCCAACCTGCCGATCCGGCGCACCAATCCTCTGCCTGTGGCAGAGGACAGTGATCCCGTGTGGAGCGCCAGCCAAGCCTGAGGGGAATGCTCAGGGCATCCCTGCCCATTCCGCCGCCATGGCCTCTCTGTCGCGCCCGGGTGTCACACCGGCTGAAGTCGAGGTGTTGCGCCAACTTGTACGCGGTCTGAGCAATCGCTCGATCGCCGCTGAGCTCGTTCTCAGCCATCGCACAGTGGAAAGCCACATCTCCCGCCTGCTGGCCAAGACCGGCTGCAGAAGCCGCACCCAGCTGCTGCTCTGGGCTCTGGCCGAGCGATAAGCTCTGTTGCGAAGGCCAAGCCTTCCTGCCGGCTTAGCTCAGTGGTAGAGCAGCGCTTTTGTAAAGCGAAGGCCATCGGTTCAAATCCGTTAGCCGGCTTCTCCACCCAAATCCCTATCAGCCCAGTGGTGGCGAAAAGCGATCAAGTAGACATGAATCGCCTTTCCGGTCCCGCTTTGCGCCGAGCCCACGTGGCCACCCAGGCCATCAAGCAGTAGCTTGTGAGCAGGGCAAAAACCATCTGGGTTAAAGACTGCACCGCCCACGAAGCTGGCAACCAGGCAGATTCATAGGCTCAGTTCACAGTTCAAATCAGCACAATCAGCCCAAATCCACTGCTTCGCAATAGCCCCAAAAAACAGAGACGATGCAAAGCAAGACTTTTAGTTCAACCCCATCAGCAGGCATACAAGATTAAGAACTTGCATGAACCGAGCGGCGGGAGAAGCGCTGCTCGATCGGGTGCGCAATGGCCATGACACCGAGCGCCAGCACCACGCCCAGTCCAACCGCCTCCAGGCGTCGATCAGCCATCCGCATCAGGTCAACGTGGTTACTGTTGAACAGCACGATCGTGATCGTGAGCGCCATCAACACGATCGCAGGATGACCTCGGCGGATAGCGATCATCGCGGTCATCACTCCCAAGACGATCCCTGGAACCTGCAAAGGCAGGCTCTTCGGTATGAAGAGGGCGAGAACCATCACCAGCAGCACCCCGGCAATGGTCCCAAGGCTGCGGTGCAGAGCCACCTTCCAGGCGTCACAAACGAATGGGCGCAGCACCAGAAACGGCGTGAGAATCAACCACAAGCCGGTGATGTGCCAGTGGTGCTGCACAGCCAGTGGGGTACTCACCAAGGTGGTGCTCGCCAGCAGCAGGCCATAGGCCACACTGCGGCGCCAGCTGTGAGCAATGGCAAATCGATCTGTGGCCTTGAGGCTCGGATCACGGGGAACAAGCCGGGTCTGCAACAGGATCGTTAATCCACCCGAAAGCAACAAAGCAGCGGCGAGCCGGACCACATCAACAACCGATGGGGCGCCCGTAAAGGGGCTGTTGGTCATCAGCAAACAGAGGCTGACCACCATCAGCCAGTACACCTGCTGTAGCTGCCAGCGGGCACTGATCCCCAACGCAAAGGCGCTCAGCGCGATCACGCCGGTGGCCATCAATGGATCGCTCTCACTCAGCGCTGCTGGCATCGAGAGCAGGGCCAGCCCCGCCAGGCCCAGCAAGGCCTGTCGCCAGCCCAAGCGCACACACACCACGAGAGCAGCCAGGCTCGCCAGGCAGAGCAGGCCAGCGGCCCTGGGGATGCCGAACGGATGGGCGATCTGATCGGCCGCCAGCAGCGAAACAATCGCTACCGCCACCTGAATCAAGAAACGAAGGCGCTGGTTCAGAGCAAAGGATGCCATCTCAACTGCCCATGATTTCACCAGCCACCATTTGATCAATCACTACATCAGACGATGGCAACAAGGGACGCGTGACAACGCTGATCGGCCCAATAAAAAAGCCCCCTGTTGGGGGCTTTGAAGACGGAAAGCTGGTGGCCAGCGATCAAAGGGCGTTGCCGCGGGGCAGAACCTCTTCAGGGAAGACGAAGTTTTCGTGCGGCTGGTCAGCCGGTGCCATCCAGGCACGCAGACCTTCGTTCAGAAGAATGTTCTTCGTGTAGAAGGTCTCGAACTCGGGGTCCTCAGCAGCGCGGATTTCCTGCGACACGAAGTCGTAGGCACGCAGGTTGAGGGCCAGGCCGATGATGCCGATGCTGCTGGTCCACAGACCCATCACCGGCACGAACAGCATGAAGAAGTGCAGCCAGCGCTTGTTGGAGAAGGCGATCCCGAAGATCTGGCTCCAGAAGCGGTTGGCGGTCACCATCGAGTAGGTCTCCTCTTCCTGGGTGGGCTCGAAGGCCCGGAAGGTGTTGGCCTGCTCGCCGTCCTCAAACAGGGTGTTCTCCACGGTGGCGCCGTGGATGGCGCACAGCAGCGCGCCGCCGAGGATGCCGGCCACGCCCATCATGTGGAAGGGGTTCAGCGTCCAGTTGTGGAAGCCCTGCAGGAAGAGCAGGAAGCGGAAGATCGCTGCCACGCCGAAGCTGGGTGCGAAGAACCAGCTGCTCTGGCCGAGGGGGTACATCAGGAAGACGCTGACGAACACCGCGATCGGGCCGGAGAAGGCGATGGCGTTGTAGGGGCGGATGCCCACCAGGCGGGCGATCTCGAACTGACGCAGCATGAAGCCGATCAGGGAGAAGGCACCGTGCAGGGCCACGAAGGTCCACAGGCCGCCGAGCTGGCACCAGCGCACGAAGTCGCCCTGGGCTTCAGGGCCCCAGAGCAGAAGAAGGGAGTGGCCCATGGCATCAGCCGGGCTGCTCACCGCAGCGGTGAGGAAGTTGCAGCCCTCGAGGTAGGAGCTGGCAATGCCGTGGGTGTACCAGGAGGTGACAAAGGTGGTGCCGGTCAGCCAGCCACCCAGCGCCAGGTAGGCGGTGGGGAACAGGAGCAGACCCGACCACCCGACAAAAACGAAGCGGTCGCGCTTGAGCCAGTCATCGAGGACGTCAAACCATCCCCGCTGCGGCGCGCGCCCTACAGCGATCGTCATGAGAGCGGCTTCATGAAGCGTTACACGGCCACTGTACGGGGAACCGGGCTGCTGTGGCGGCTTTCCGGGAAGCAGGGGCGCCGGATAGGTAAAAGCTCCTAGCGAGCCATCGGAGCGGTGTTGATTCGCCAAAGTGGGGCCTGGCCGAGATCCCCGTTGTGTTCGTTGTTGAGCTCTCTCTCAAGCTGAGCCCCTTGCCCGTTGCCGTGCAACGCAAGGAGCAATCGGCTGCCGATGCGCTCTACCAACAGGTGAAGCAGGCGATGGAAAGCGGTCAGCCCCGCCTGCTCGAGCTCACCTGTGAAAAGGAGGAGAGCAAGCGGGTCACGCTGCTCACCAGCGAGGTGGTGGCGGTTCAGACCTACGAGAAGTCCGCCATGGGCGGCGGCAGCAAGCGCCCGGGCTTCAGCTTCGATGGCTGAGCAGGCATCGAGCCTGGTGGTGGATCAGCTGGGCTTTGCCTGGCCCAATGGCCACAGCGCCCTCAATCACTGCAGCTTCTCGATTCCCAAGCCAGGGCTGTGGATGCTCGTGGGCGGCAACGGCAGCGGCAAGAGCACCCTGCTGCGGCTGATTGCCGGCTTGCTCACCCCCAATCGCGGCCGCCTGCAGCGACCGCTCAAACCCGCGCTGGTGTTTCAGAACCCTGATCACCAGCTGCTGCTGCCGAGCTGCGGCAGCGAAATCGAACTGGCCTTGCCCGAAACCGTGCAAGGCCCCGAGCGGCTGGCGCGCGTGGAGCGGGCGCTGCAGCAGGTGGGATTGGCCGGCTTTCGGCAGCGGCCGATCCACAGCCTGAGCGGCGGGCAGAAGCAACGCCTGGCCATCGCCGCCTCACTGGCCAGCGAAGCCCAACTGCTGCTGCTGGATGAACCCACGGCTCTGCTCGATGAAACGAGCCAGGTGGAGGTGCTCCAGCTGATTCGCTCCCTGTGCGATCGCCCCGAGCAGCCGATCACAGCCCTGTGGATCACCCACCGCCTCGAGGAGCTGCGCTGGTGCGATGGCGCCGCCCTGATGCAACGGGGCAGCGTTGGGCCGTGGCGCAGCGGCGAAACGCTGCAACGACAGCTCGCCCCCCTTGCGGGCGGGAAGGGCTGAGGGGTAAGTTCTTCAGGCACCCGTCAGGGCCGCATTCCTCGGTAGCTCAGCGGTAGAGCGATCGACTGTTAATCGATTGGTCGCAGGTTCGAATCCCGCCCGGGGAGTTTGAAAACCCCAGCCTTACGGCTGGGGTTTTTTCATGGCATCAACCGGGGCAGCCAAGCGCCGCAAGTGCGCCGCTGCATCGCATCGTTGACCGACATATTGCAACAGGGCAAACGGAAGAAAACCTGTAAATCTTGGCACGTTATTCAACTGCGCCTGGCGCCAAATCCCAGTGAGGGCAAGCGATCTCGGCCTTGCGCACGCCATCAAGCCGAGCCAGAACTTCTGCAGATCCTCAACTCTCTGGAGAGAATGTGAGCAACGAACAGCGGACACACCCCGCAGCGCCTGCACGCCACGAGCGGAGATCCACCATGAAGCCCTGCATCCTGCTGATCGAAGACGACAGCGACATGCGCGAGCTGGTGGCCGGCCACCTGGAGCACAGCGGTTTCGACGTGCAGCGCGCGGAAGACGGCATCAAGGGGCAGGCCCTGGCCCTCCAGTACACCCCCGATCTGATCCTGCTGGATCTGATGCTGCCCAAGGTGGATGGCCTCACCCTCTGCCAGCGGCTGCGGCGCGACGAGCGCACCACAGGGATCCCGATCCTGATGCTCACCGCCCTGGGCAGCACCAAAGACAAGGTGAGCGGCTTCAACTCAGGCGCCGACGACTACCTGGCCAAGCCCTTTGATCTCGAAGAGCTGCTGGTGCGGATCAAGGCACTGCTGCGCCGCAGCGACCGCGCCCCGCTCTCGACCAAACACAACGAAATCCTCAGCTACGGCGCCCTCACCCTGGTGCCGGAGCGCTTCGAGGCGATCTGGTTCGACGAACCGGTGCGGCTCACCCACCTCGAATTCGAACTGCTGCACTGCCTGCTGCAGCGGCACGGTCAGACCGTGGCTCCCTCGCTGATCCTCAAAGAGGTGTGGGGCTACGAGCCCGACGACGACATCGAGACCATCCGGGTGCACGTGCGCCATCTGCGCACCAAGCTCGAGCCCGATCCGCGCAAACCCCGCTTCATCAAAACCGTGTACGGCGCTGGCTACTGCCTGGAGCTTCCCAGCGGCAGCCACGAAGAGGAACTCGCCCAGCTCGTGCACAACGCCCGCGCCAGTCGCCGCAGCGCGGCCTAGGGGCCTGCAACGCCGCTGAGCTCCAGCAACGCCACCTCCCAGGCCAGCCGGGGCTGCACAAACGAGCGGAGCTGGCGCCGGAGCTGCTCCAAACGCTGCTGCTGCGCAGCGTTGTGGCACAACCGCCACAGGCGCAGCTGCCACCAATCGAGCAGCCATAGCTGCTGTTCCACCTCCAGGGCTTCGCAGAGATCACGGGCCAGGCTCAGGGCCTCCACCGGGCTGACCGGCTGGGATGGCAGCGCTCCACCGCTGGACCCGGCGCCCACCAGCGCGGCGCAGCGCTGGGCCAACCCTTCCGGCAACGCCTGCCATTGCTGCCGCTGCAGCAGCAAGGCACCTGGAGAGCCAGCCGCCAGCTCCACCAGTTCCGGCGGATCGGGGCTGCTGGCCTCGAACCCTTTCTCAACCAACACCTGCTGCAGCTGCTCCGGCGCCAAACGGGCAAAGGGAATCGCTTGGCAGCGCGAGCGAATCGTGCTGAGCAGGCGATCCGGAGCAGCGGTGAGCAGGATCAGCAAGCCATCTCCTGGCTCCTCGAGGGTTTTGAGCAAGGCGTTGGCCGCGCCCTCCGCCATGGCTTCCACCGCCTCGATCACCACCAGGCAGCGCTCGGCCTCAACAGGCCGGCGAGCCAGAAACTGCGACACCGCCCGCACCTGCTCCAGGCGGAGCTGCGGCGGCGCCTTGCGGCTGACTCCAGCCTCCAGGGCCTTGGAGGCTGGCACCAGCTGGCCTTTCTCGCTGTAGGTGGGCTCCACCCAGAGCAGATCGGGATGGTTGCCCTCCTGAAGCCGGCGCCGCACGGAAGCTGAACCACCAGGCCCGGCGATCACGCCCTCCAGAAACCGGCGGGCCGCAATCGAGCGGCCGACGCCATCGGGCCCGCAAAACAGATAGGCCGGAGCCAGCCGCTGACGCTCGAGTGCCGCCAACAGCAAGGCGGTGGCCTGCTGCTGGCCCACCAATCCAGCGAACAGCGGTTCAGCCATCGGTGCCGGGGCGCTCAGCCCTGCAGCACTGGGTGATGGCCGCCTGCAGGGCTGCGCTCACCTGCTCGGCGGGTTGCGTTCCATCCAGCCGCTGCCAACCCGGCTGAGCCGCCAGCGCCACAAACCCAGCGCAGACGCGCGCCAGAAATGCTTCACCGCTGGCCTCAATGCGATCAGCGGGGCGATGACCGCGCCGCCGCAGCGACTCCGCCAGTGGCACATCAAGCAGCAGGGTGAGATCCGGCTGCAAGCCACGGCAAGCGATCTGGCTGAGCTGGTCGATCAATGGCAATGACAGGCCGCGGCCGTAGCCCTGGTAGGCGGCGGTGGAGCCGCTGAAGCGATCGCTCAACACCCAATGCCCCGCCTCGAGCGCCGGCCGGATGGTCTCCTGCACGTGCTGGGCACGATCGGCCGCATAGAGCAGCAGCTCGGCAGTGCTGCAGGGTGCAGCAGCCCCAGGGGGATGCAGCAGCAGTTCACGCAGGGCGCTGCCCAGCTCGGTACCACCGGGCTCACGGGTGACCACCAGCTCGGCGCCCGCGGGCATCAGGCCGCTGCTGGGCAGCCACTGGCGCAGGTGCTGGATCTGGGTGGTCTTGCCGCAGCCATCGATTCCCTCAAGCACCAGAAAACGGCCGCGCTCAGTCATCAGCACCGAGCAGGAGGGCGTTCACCACCACGGTGATTGAACTGAGGGCCATCAAGAGGGCTGCCAAAGGAGGAGAGAGCACCACACCAAATCCCGGCAGCAATGCACCGGCGGCAATGGGCAACACCAGCAGGTTGTAGCCGAAGGCCCAGGCGAGGTTCTGGCGCACCTTGGCCATGGTGAGGCGGGCAAGACGCAGGGCCTGGGGAATGGCGGTGAGGTGATCACCGAGCACCACCAGGTCCGCGGTATCCATCGCGATCTGAGTGCCAGTACCCACCGCGATCCCGAGATCCGCAGCCGCCAAGGCAGGGGCATCGTTGATGCCATCGCCAACCATCGCCACAGGGCCCTTGGCACCGCCGTGCTGCAGCCGCTCCAGCTTCTGCTGGGGCAGCAGTTCCCAGGCCAACTGCTCAGGGCGCAGCCCCAAGGCCGCACCCAGCCGCTGAACAGGCCCCTGCCGATCACCACTCAGAACGCCCAGCCGCAGGCCCATGGCCTGAAGCTCAGCCAAGGCCTCGGGGGCATCCGGGCGTATCGGATCTTCGATGGCCAGCAGCGCCAGCAACTGCTGCTCAGCGCTGAGAGCCACCACCGTGGCACCGCAGACCTCCTGCGCTTCAAGCCAGCGCTGCTGCTCAGGCGCAAAGACCACATCCGAGGCGGCAATCCAGTCCGGTCGGCCCAGCCGGCAACGCCCATAACCCTCCACCTCGCCCTCCAGCCCATCACCAGCGATAGTGCGGGCCTGCTGCACGGGAAGCAGGGGAAGCTCGAGCTCCTGGGCGCGCTGCAGCAGGGCATGGGCCAGGGGGTGGCGCGTATCGGCTTCGAGGCTGGCGGCCAGCTGCACCAGCTCAGCGGTGCCAGCGCCGCTGCCTGCTTCGAGCAAGCCGCTGAGGCTGGGACGGCCGATGCTCAAGGTGCCGGTCTTATCGAAGAACACGGTTTTGAGCGCAGCGGCGGTTTCGATCACGTCGCCGCCGCGAAAAAGGATGCCGGCCTTGGCGGCGCGGCCGGTGCCCACGGTGATCGCCGCCGGCGTAGCCAGCCCCAAGGCGCAGGGGCAGGCCACCACCAGCACGGCAATGCTCAGCTGCAAACCGAGCACAAACGGGGTTTCTGCGCTCAGCCCCAGGCTTCTGTGGGCGCCGTGGGCATGGACCGCCGGGGCAGCCGTGAGCACCTGGGGCCAGAGCTGAGCGCCCCAGAACCACCAAAAGATCAAAGTGGCGAGCGCCAGCAGCATCACCGCCACGCTGAAACGGCCAGCCACCCGATCGGTGAGCCCCTGAATCGGCCCCTTCCGCGACTGAGCCTGCTCCACCAACGCGATGATTCGCGCCACGGCGCTGTCGCGACCCGGGCGCACCACCTCCAGCAGCAGTGGGGCCTGAAGGTTGAGGCTGCCGGCTGCCAACTCGCAGCCCACGCTCACCTGCTGGGGCAAGGGTTCACCGGTGAGGCTCGAAACATCCAGGTTGGAGAGGCCCTCCAGCACGCGGCTATCCACGGGCACCCGATCTCCAGGCAGCAGTTTCAAGCGATCACCAGGGCGCAGGGCACCCACCCGCACCGGGCGGGTGATCGCCTCAGCCCCAGTGCCCACCACCAACAGGGCCTCATCGGGCTGCAGCCGCGCCAGCTCCTGCAGGGCGCGGCCCGTACGGAAGCGAGCGCGCTCCTCCAGAAACCGGCCGAGCAGCACAAAGCCAAGCAGGGTGACCGGCTCGTTGAAGAAGCACTGCCAACCCACCGCCGGCCAGATCAGCGCCACCAGGCTGGCGAGGTAGGCGCTGGCCATACCCAGGCCCACCAGGGTGTCCATGCCAGGGGCACCGGCAAGGGCCGAACGCAAGCCCCGCACCAAAATCGATCGACCCGGGAAGGCCAGAGCCAGGGTGGCCACCAGCGCATGCACGCGAATGTCGGCCAGCCAAGACAGGGGCAGCTGGCCCATCTCGGCCAGGTGCCCCGCAGCCGAGAGCAGCAGCAACACCAGGGCCACCACCAACTGCTGCCAGCGCTGCCACCAGCTCAGCTGCTGAGCACGCTCCGCTGGCGTGCTCGCCTGCTCCTCTCGGCGATGGGCTTGGTAGCCCATGGTGAGCAGAGCCTCGATCAGGCCTTCGGCAGGATCCGGCCCTGCCTGAGCCAGCAGAGCCGGATCCAAGCCCACCCAGGCGGTGCGATTGAGCAGGCTCACGCTGGCCTGACGCACCCCAGGCTGAGCCAACAGACGCTGCTCCACGGCGCGCACGCAGCCGCCGCACTTCATACCCTCCACCTCGAGCAGCAGGGCAGCCACCGGCTGCGGGGCAGATTCAGAGCCGCTGCTCACGGTGCTGGCCGTTGATGGCTCTCAGGCTAGGGAGTGCGAACAGCCCAGGCAGCCAGCGCAGTAGGCAGGTGAGGATGGGCCCACGAAGCTCCACAAACCGCCGTGCCCCGCTCCCAGCGCAACGACAACTTCATCGACAAGAGCTTCACGGTGATGGCGGACCTGATCCTCAAGGTGCTGCCCACCAACCAGCGCGCCAAGGAGGCCTTCGCCTATTACCGCGATGGCATGAGCGCCCAGGCTGACGGGGAATATGCCGAGGCTCTGGATAACTACGCCGAAGCCCTCAAGCTCGAGGAAGACCCGAACGACCGCGCCTTCATCCTCTACAACATGGCACTGGTGTACGCCAGCAACGGTGAGCATGAGAAAGCGCTCGACCAGTACGGCCAGGCCCTCGATCTGAACAGCAAGATGCCGCAGGCCCTCAACAACATGGCGGTGATTCATCACCACCTGGGCTCCCTGGCCGAGGAAAAGGGCGACGCCGACCTGGCGGATCGCCACTTTGATCAGGCTGCCGATCTGTGGACGAAGGCCATCCGTCTGGCCCCCAACAACTACATCGAGGCCCAGAACTGGCTCAAGACCAGCGGCCGCGGCAGCGTCGACGTGTATTTCTGAGGCGAAGCCTCGCCGTCAGGCCTGGGTAGGGCGCGGCATCAGGCGCGATCGTCAGCCGGATTCACACCCAGCGCCGCCACGAGCGCTTCAGCCACGCCACCGGCCTCCAGCAGCTGCAAATCGAGCCCGGCGGCAAGGCGACCCAGGCCACTGCCCTTCGGCACCACGGCCCGGCGGAACCCCAACCGGGCTGATTCCTGCAGCCTCTGCTCTAACTGGGCCACGGGGCGGAGCTGGCCGCCCAGACCCAGCTCGCCGATCAACACCGTGCCCGGCGGCAAGGTGAGATCGCGGTAGCTGGCCACCACCGCCGCGGCCACCCCCAGATCCGCGGCCGGCTCTTCCACCTCGAGGCCACCGGCCACCGCCAAGTAACAGTCGAAGCGGGAGAGCGGCAGGCCGAGATGTTTTTCCAGCACCGCCAGGATCTGATGGAGCCGGTTGGTGCCGATGCCGGTGGCGGTGCGGCGCGGACTGGAATAACTGGTGGTGCTCACCAGGGCCTGGAGTTCCACCACCAGTGGCCGCGTGCCTTCGCAGGCCACGATCGTGGCAGTGCCGGCGCTGGGTTCATCGCTGCCCAAGAACAGCTCACTGGGGTTGAGCACCTGAGCCAGGCCCTGGCCTCGCATCTCAAACACTCCAAGCTCGTGGGTGGCGCCGAAGCGGTTCTTCACCGCCCGCAGCAGCCGGTGGCTAGCGAAGCGATCCCCTTCGAAGGTGAGCACCGCATCCACCAGGTGCTCCAGCACCTTGGGGCCCGCCAGCATCCCCTCTTTGGTCACATGGCCCACCAACAGCAGGGCCGTGTCCTGCCGTTTGGCGATGCGAGCCAGGGCCGCCGCGCACTCCCGCACCTGGGCCACGGAACCGGGAGCGCTGCCCAGCTCGCCGTCGTGAAGGGCCTGGATGCTATCGATCACCGCCACGGCAGGGCGCAACGCCTCGAGCTCCTGCAGCACCAGCTCCAGATCGGTTTCCGCCAGCAGCTGCAATCCCGGCCCCCCGGCGTCCTGCTGAGCCACAGGCGCCAGCTCCCCCTGCTCCTCCGCCAGCCGCCGCCAGCGCAACTTCACCTGCTGCGCTGATTCCTCAGCGCTCACATACAAAATGGAATGGCGGGCGGCCATGGCCTGGGCGCTCTGGAGCAGCAGCGTGCTCTTGCCGATGCCGGGATCGCCACCCAGCAGCACCAGGGAACCCGGCACCAAACCACCGCCCAGCACACGATCCAGCTCGCCGTAGCCGCTGCCCAGGCGCTGCAGGGGCCGATCGCCCACAGCCGCGATCGGCTCAGAGCGCCGGGGTGCCGCCGGCATTGCGGCCTCCGGTGCCGCAGCCACCGGGCGGCGGCGGCGGTTGTCGGTGGGGGTGGCCGTCTGCTCCACCAGCGTGTTCCAACTGCCGCAGCTGCTGCAGCGGCCAAAGAACTGCCGGGTCTGGGCTCCGCAGCTCTGGCAGACGTAAAGGCTGGTGGCGCGGGCCAAAACGGTGTATGAAGAAAGGTGGCTGCCGCAGAACCCGGAGGCCTGCCGACCTTTTCAGTAGGTCGAACTACTTAACCCCGTCCACAGCGAGTGGCGCAATGACGGCCTCAACCGCCACAACTCCCTCCACCGCATCCTCCGCCGCCAAGGAAACGATCCTGGTGGTGGACGACGAAGCGAGCATCCGCCGGATTCTGGAAACGCGGCTGTCGATGATCGGCTACCAGGTGGTCACCGCCTGCGACGGCCAGGAAGCGCTGGAGGCCTTCCGCCGCACCGATCCCGATCTGGTGGTGCTCGACGTGATGATGCCGAAGCTCGATGGCTACGGCGTCTGCCAGGAGCTGCGCAAGGAATCGGATGTGCCGATCGTGATGCTCACCGCCCTGGGCGATGTGGCCGATCGCATCACCGGCCTGGAGCTCGGCGCCGACGACTACGTGGTAAAACCCTTCAGCCCCAAGGAGCTGGAGGCCCGCATCCGCTGTGTGCTGCGCCGGGTGGAGAAAGAGAGCGTGGCGGGCATCCCCAACTCCGGGGTGATCCAGGTGGGCGAGCTGCGCATCGACACCAACAAGCGACAGGTGTACCGCGGTGAGGAGCGCATCCGCCTCACCGGCATGGAATTCAGCCTGCTGGAGCTGCTGGTGG